>Ga0065711_1046919_pt1 | contig 12624 bp, 6 predicted proteins | sample Hoacrofraction12_FD_59098 | JGI IMG/M metagenome (GOLD analysis project Ga0065711, IMG submission 59098) | Hoatzin crop microbial communities from Cojedes, Venezuela - Epithelial fraction 12 v2 (version 2) | ecosystem: Host-associated > Birds > Digestive system > Esophagus > Crop | place...
AAAAAAAAAAAAAAAAAAAAAAGGAGAAAACTACTTGGCTAGAAACTGGCAAAAACTAACAGGTCTCTTGAAACAGAAACAACTATGTATCATTTTCTAAGCTATCAGAGAGGAATATTATTTCTTCTGCAGGTGCTAGTTAGATACATAGTTCTCAGTCACTACACTGGAATAAAGCCTTTTTTCCAAAGGGCGTCAGAATAGCTTAGGGAAATCAGCGTATTAAAGGTCAGTGCTAACAATGCACACTTTCATTGTTCAGAAAGACAAGTGAGGGAGGGAGTTCTTTAAATGACTTGCCCATATTGCTTACTAAAAAATCAGAGCTACATTAAAGTATTCATTTTTTTACGGGTGTGAAAGCAGGAACCGAACAGGTCATAAGTCTCCTTCACAACAGTGAATCTCTTAATACTCTAAAAAGTCAGAACTCTGCTTCATTGGGTTTTTCACTATTGAATTTCCACTAACCTGTTTTCAGTGCTTTTTCTGTTTCTGTAGAAGCTTTAGTGAATATATTAAGCCTCCTTCCTACTTTGAGACTTCTATAAACAAAAAAGAAAAATGATATTTAGTATTTCACAACAACTCACAACACTGCCAGATAACAAATTTTAAAGATTCAAAAGCCAAAATATTCTCAGCAACTAACAGATCTCTGGAGAAAAAAAAAATGTGATAGTGACTCTCACGAAGTCCTCAGGCTTTAACTAGAGAAAGTGTTTATGACTTTATTATTCATCTGTAACAGAGCTTCCCAAAACATTTCCATGTGAAAGAATGAGCATAAATCAAACATTATATTTGCAGTCATTTTTTACTGAAATATTTAGGAACCTGAACAAAGCTAAACAGTATCAAACCACAGTACTCAAGCAATTTTACAAAGTTGCAAGTAAAAAGTGAACCTGGTGATTCGAGCTTTTCCCCTGTAAAAAATATTGCACAATTCAGGAAGAGAAAAGGCAACAGCTAAGTCAAACAATTCCTGCTTTATGACATAAATAACCTTTTTGGAAGATTACACAGCCACCTTCTCTGCCATATGGCAAATACTCAAAATATATCTGTACAATACATTTTAAATAGCATCACTATGATGCTCTCTCTCCCGAATATAAAAATATTTCACTCTGACCATCTATTTTTAATAATTTCTCTTTCTCACAAGCCCATGCTAAAAAAAAAATTTAAAAATCCAAGAGTTCAACAAGTAACCAGAACAAATTTTCTTACAAATGGAAACTAAGAAAAACCAGTGCCTTCACTACAGAACACGCCGAACTTTACAACAAACTATTCTTTTAATCATACAATCTTCCAGGTTTCCACTGAAATTCTACTAGTTCCTACTTTACACTATTACATATTGCCTGCTACCCTAGCAATACTTGCCATTCCTACCTTAAAATTTCACCTCTCTGGATTTACTGCAGATTTCTGATGGCCACAACTACTTCTGGAAACCTGCTCTTGTCGTATTACATTTTACTGATGTAACTACTTCAGTACAGAGTAATCTAATTACAGAGCCCTAAAAGAATGTTGATTTAGGGTTACATTTTCCTATCTATGTGTAACTCCCAAAAACATTGGCCGAAGACAGAAGCATGACTTGGAAGAACATTTATTTTAAAATGACTAGTTCAAATTAGTATAAAGCAACGTCACTCATTTCATTGAAATCTACTAGCTCAATTTAAACTTAGATATTCTTCCTAACCCACTCTTTTTGTATTACCAATAGGTAAGTATACCCGTTAGATTTTCAGGGATGCAGGAGGAAACAGGCCTGAAACTGGAGACAGTTTGCTCATTACAGCTATTTTTAAAACTATTTTAAGGTACCGCTCCTGAAATTATACACCACATACAGTTTCATCACACAATCATAGAATCATAGAATCATTAAGGTTGGAAAAAGACCTCTAAGATCAAGTCCAACTCCTGTTGGACAGAGGGCAAGACAGCTTTTCAGATATCATAAATTTAACAAATGTTCTCAAATATAAGTGAAATTCGCTTTACTCTGTAGTATTGTTAATAAATGAAAAGTTTAGCAAAGACATAAAATAATACACACCATACAAGCACGTAATAGCTCAGATTTTCAGTTTATACTTCTAGATCATATTACTTCTACTCTTTCAAACTTTTAAAAACTTTCAATCCAACACTTTAAATAAAGTATTTCTCATAGTCAGTCAAGAATCATGGCCTAATAACAAAATTACTTTCATGTGACTACCAACTCTGTCTGATAATTATACCCAGATTAAAAGTATCTATAGAGCTATTCAGCAACTGATAACGAGGTCAGCTCCCTTGCTCCTCAAACCAGCACCTTATTGCTGAATGAAAATCCCAGGACAGAAATAATCCAAGTCGGGAGGGCTTGGTCTAGAACCTTGTTCCACCGCTCCCCTTTAACTTCCATTACCAGAAGCCCCTCTTGCACTTGCTACAAGCTTTGCATGAGGAAAAGAGAACACTGCTTGCTGGCCTTGTAACTTTGAAGAGGCCCAAGAGATACTTGCCTAACACACCTTACCACTTTGGCAGTTCAAGAACACGGAAGTTACTCAGAAATCTTTCAGGAAGCAGGCTGAGTTCTTCTCATGGCTGGCTATAGCTACTCTATTTGCACGACCTACATGACTCAATGCACACGTCACAATTTGTTCCTTATGGGAAGTCACAACTCTCCATTTATGATACACTGAAATAGATGTCTCTGCCAAAGAGGGCAGAATATTGTACATCTACTCGCCCAAAAATTCATGCTTTTTTTTTTTTAGTCATCCAAATTCTGTCTTCAGCATTATCTATCCAAACACAAATGACTCCCTCAACTTCCAGTCTCCAGCCCCAAGAAAAGGGGATTAATTTGCAAATTAAGTTAATGATTAGAGAAGTTAATCTTCCTAAAAACAGAACTGCTAGAGAAAAACTGTACTGAGAAGGAATGCGATGATGAGCTGCCATGGGAAAATCAAAAGACCTCCGTCAAGAAAGCACAGCTTAAAGGATTGGAAAAAAAAAAAATTAATACCACTTCTTAGTTCATTGAGAAACAGACTGGACCCATACCAGCAGCAAGATAAACTGATGGAGTACCTTGAAATCATCATGCAAATTATAAAGTTCATTTCATAGACAATTATAATGTCACAGACAATACAGAAATCACTTAAAGAATCATAGAATCATAAAATGAATCATAGATTGGTTTGGGTTGGAAGGGACCTTACAGATCCTCTCGTTCCAACCCCCCTGCCATGGGCAGGGACACCTTCCACCAGACCAGGTTGCTCAAAGCCCTATCCAGCCTGGCCTTGAACACTGCCAGGGAGGGGGCAGCCACAGCTTCTCCGGGCAGCATGTGCCACTGCCTCATCACCATCACAGTGAAGAATTTCTTTCTTATTTCTAATCTAAAACCTACCTTCTTTCAGTTAAAGCCATTCCCCCTTGTCCTATCACTACACACCCTTGTAAAACATCCCTCTCCAGCTTTCTTGTAGGCCCCCTTTCAGTACTGAAAGGCCACAATAAGATCTCCCCAGAGCCTTCTCTTCTCCAGGCTGAAGAGCTCCAACTCTCTCAGCCTTTCCTCGTAGCAGAGGTGCTCCAGCCCTCTGATAATTTTTGTGGTCTCCTCTGGACCCGCTCTAACAGGTCCATGTCTTCATCACTTTATCACTTAATGACTTAGCAGTTGTGACAAGGTGGTAAAAAAATTAAAAAGAAATCCCCTCTAAAATCCCTTTAAAACCCCAACAGAATAACTGAAACTTTTATAAACGTAGAACATTTATCAAAGTTTTCCATTAGACAAAAGTAAGCCTTCAAAGCTTCCATTTCCCAAAAAGTTCAGAAAGTGATAAAAAATTGTATTATGTATAAGTGATAATAATTTAAAGTAGTTTAAACAAACACAATTACATTTCAGCAGCAAGTATTTTTAGTATTAAATTTTAGATAATTAAAAAGTGTGCATTATTTGATTAGCTGGTTAACATTAACTGTGTTCTCACAGAAGTTTATTTCAAAGCTAAAAGCACTTTTTTGAAAAATGCTAAAGAAATTTCTTTAAGCTCTGAAGTATCAGGGTAACATGAATATGTACAACTGAATCTAAAATATCCATTAGTAATTTTTTGCATACTCCTTCTGTTGGAAGGGAACACAACAAGAATACCTTCTGGACTCAAAAGACTGACGTGATGATCTTCCAGGTTTGATTATTTGACCATCCTCATCCAAGTCCACGGAAATGCGATTGGATATCCTCACACCTCTCTGAGCTGAGGACTGCCTTTTAACTGCCATTTCTGAAATGACGTTTCTGAAATTAAAAACATGAAGGTAAAAACTCAACAAATCAACAAAGCAAGGAAGCTCATCATATGTATCAACCAGAAGCTCTCAATTGTTTTCATAAGCCTCCATAAGACAGAATTATACATTCCTCACAAAATGCACCCATTTTTAAGTCATCAAACATTCAAGTCTTACTTTCTAAACTATCTCAGTTGTTACATTCTATATAGATTAAATGAAAAGTGCTATTTTAAACTACTACAATGAACGCTTTATTTGAAATTATTTAGTTTCCAACTAAAAGAAAAAATTCATACATCTGCAAACCAACATTCACAGAGTGTGCTAGGTATGTTTTGCTTAAGTAAATGAGTAATTTCTCTGTATACAAGGAATATGCTGAAATAGGGAGGTAAAAATCATTTTTTTTGAAAGGAACCAACACTGCCCAGGGACAGAGTTGTGCTGCTGCAGACCGAAAGGAAGCTTGCCTTCACACATCAGCTGACATGGGTCAATCATGCCACCCTAATAAGTAGGTCACCTTTCCTGATCCACTGCAATCTGTTGCATTGCGTAACCATATTGCAGAATTAACAGACCACATCTTTCTTCATAATTCCGTAGTCAAAAATCATACATGAAGAATAAATGCTCTGATCTCTTCCAGCACAGTTTGCAGCCAGGTCATTCTGAACGCAAAGGGCAAAACACAGCACCTTTCTGCCTCCGCCAACTAGTCCCCTTAACTAGTAAGACTGTTGGTTGGTAAAGACCAAGCTGATAACTCTTCCTCACAGCTATCCTCTCCGCTCAACCGCTTCCAGTAACAGAGTCATCCAAAATTGCAATGCTCACGTTTTAAGACGTAAGCATGGTCTCAAAACCCAAAAATAGGTCAAGTCAAAAATACTGCATATCCATTTTATAAAAATCTGAATGAAGTTCAAACTACATTTTCAGTAGTTTAAGTCAAAAGAGGTTTTATTAACAAGAAAGAAATACTTCTGGAAAATTGTAAAAGCTAATTGCCACAGCAACACAGCAGGATTTCTCTTCAGTCTTAGATGTGGTTTCAAATGGCAGAACAAGAACAGCATAGTGCTTCAAGCACCTACTCTGAAAGAAAGGCATCTGAAAACAAGTTCTAAATCATTTCATTTTAATCTTAAAGACGAAACAACCTCAGATTAGTTGCGTATCTCACACTAGAAATTACTCCACGAAGGGCCTACTGGCATCAGTGAGCTGGTGTTGGGCCAGAGGCTTGACACACTTCTGACGGTCAAGGGGACATAATTCCTAAGGTCAGTCACACACGACACGGCCCGGCCCAACTGCTTGGCTTGGCTGCAACCTACAAGGCTGGAGCGTTCCCATGCTACAGGGGGATCAGGCTTCCTCAGAGAAGCTCTTGTCACAGCCAATGTTGATTTATTTGTGGTTTTGCACAGTGGGTCTGAACAGACTATGCCACCAAGCTACCAGAACATGCAGTCAATGGCATCATATTCTCACTGCAAAGTCCTAATGTCACCTCAGCATTGGTATATGAACATTTCTGGCAGCAACATGCATCACCCCACCATTAAAAGGGGCCCTGTATTAACTAAAAATAAAACTACAAAGATGTTTTTAATGCCTTTGTAACGAAAAACACCAGATTACAAAGCCACACTCCAACCCCAGTGTACCTACTGTCGTTAGATATTACATGATATTACCTCATGTCACAACACAAAGTTAAAATAAGCTCCTGGACACCTCCACCTTCCACAGATGGGAAGAGGTAGAGCTTTTGTAACAAGCACAGATTCTCTCTCCTTCCTGATCACCAATCAATAATTGTGACACTAAAAATGGAGAACCCAGCAGCTTTGGATAGACTTTAGCCTAAGCTCTGAATTACTTTACTTCTTCACCCAAAACAGGAGCTGAAATTTCAAACTGTAGCACCGCTGATTTTATTTTAGTACAGTGCTGTTGTAATTTCCATTGAGTGAAACTTCATTCCACACTGAGAAAAATAAATTCTTGTATCGTTAATATTTTCCCCTCCTAGCGAACACGCTGTCCTCACGCTGTCTACAAAACAAGGTGATGAGACAACTGCATACAACAGTGACCTCTGGAGGCTGTGCCACAATCCTGGAAAAAAAAAATTTGTATAATCCAAAACAGACAACGTACAGTTTATTTCATACCCTCATAAATCTCAATAGCAGTATCCTCATTTGTTGCAGATGAGCATTATAAGGCTCTACCACTCATGAAGGTGTGTCACTTTTAAATAGTTTTAAATAACGGAGGAATTTATATTGGCTTTTAAAATGTGTCAGCATATTGAACGCAAAACCTTTATGGAAAAAAAATGAAAAGTTAAATTGCCCGTATTCTCTTGTTGTCAAATAAAAATCAACACAAAATAATCATGTATGAATACAAGTAATTGATTCCTAATATAGTAAAAGCATTTTAGTGCCTTCTGCTGGACTTTTAAAAAATCAACAGTTTTAACACTGATCAGAAAGCCAAAAGTACCAAATTAATCTCAGAATTTAACTATGAAAGGTTCCTATTAATCAAGTTTTCAGCCATGAAAATCAGCAGGAGTTGCTGGCCTTTCTAGTAAACTCACCCACTGACAGAGTTTAAAACTGTTACTTAATTATTAAGGAAGAAAACGGAACTTATCAGCACATAAAAAAAAAATAACATAGATTCCCAGGTAGAAGCAAGCTAGTTCCCAAAACTGCCTCGAGAGATAGAACTTATCAACTCAAAGCAGAGCAAGCCAGCCATGACATTCACAGCCAACCAAAAAAGGCTGGTTTTGGTCGAGGAAAATGCATTTTTCGAACCATGTTTCTAACCATAGTGATTCATCCACAAGCATGTTATAAAATATTGTCATAGCACATCTTAACCCATCCATCAACTGTACAGAGACACTACATAGTTGTAGGGACTTCAGCTTTTAAATTTCTGAAGAATTTAAACTCTCAACAGAAAAAAGCCTTTTTGCTTCGACTACAACTTCCTTAGACACCTTCTTTCTTCCACAGCAGCCATAACTGGGTAAATCCTTCAGCAAAAGTAAAACGGGCGGCAAGGACAGCGAGCCCTGGTTGCCAGTAGACAGACCAACCACATTTAGAGAAGACTCTGTACACCTGAAGGAACAGGTGCAGGGGCACACAAGGTTAGCCACTGCACATATTAGCTCAGTCAGTATCAGCACAGTCCTCCAACATCTTGTCAGGAATTGTAGCAGGTTCTAGCTATATTTAAGGTGGCCACCCACAGATGATGCCATTATTAAGATGTTTACGTACTCTGCTCTTCTAAAAACCCCAGTGACAGAGATGGAACAACACCACTGGCAATTAAAAGTTTAACGAATATCTTCTTTACATATAATATTCCTTATTTATTCTCCTTATATTAAGAAATGCCTCTTAGGTTTTTAGTAATACTACACACAAAAACAAAAAAATGCGGAAACACATCAATTTTACATAAACCAGACAGAAGTCTAACCTTTAAAGCTACTCATTTCGGCTCCAAATGCCTGTGGAGAGACAAACTGTCAAGTTCTTGAGATCTCCTATATTCAGGCTGAGAGGACATCAGGAAAGCATAACACACATACAGCCTTTGGAGATGTTTGCGTGTACTACTTAAAGCCATACTTCCTCCTCAAATAGCACAGACTTCACGCATTTGGACAGAACTTCATTCTGCTCTCCACAACCACCGTCAGCGCTCATGGTAGAGGGAATCATGAATACAGGCTAAAAGGGAAACCTGCCGTTTCTCCCTTTTCCCTGCACAATCTCTGAAGAACGTGCATGTTGTTTAACAAAGTTATTCTCCCAGTACTGCACTTGCCAAACTATTTGCAACCATCTAACTCGATCTATTTGCAAGCTTCTGTCACATTCTTCCTTAGTTTTCACTCACGTAGATGGCAGACATCAGCCACAAACCTCATTAATTTGTTGACTACTCTGCAGTTCATTGATGAACACACAAAGCAAATCCTTTACTGACCCCCACAGCAACCTACAAATACTAACACAATAATGGGCCAAACTTAAATCCTGGTTTGGGACAAATTCATGTTCACAGAATAAATTCAGATGATAAGCAGCTTGCAGTTCACACCACAAATGGCCATAAATAAAGGTTTTACATTCCTGTTTCACAGAAGATCAAATTTTCTGTATCGTTCAGCATTTCACCTGTTTTTAATGTCTTTTTTTCTGAGTAGTTATCTGAATACTAGCTGAAAAAAAAAGAGAACAAAAAAAATCTGTCTTTAGCCATCATTCAAGAGAGCAGTATGCACAACTGTTTCAGTTTCCAAACAAATGTTTCTCATCTGTTTGAAAACCACACTGGAAACGGAGTTAAGCCAAAAGATGAGTTTCTTGGGTTGACTGGAAAGTTTTGAAAGGAAGGGTGGGGCTATAAATAGAGCTGCTCTAGTTCACTTCTGCAGAGCTGTCATGAAAATTCACCAGTCCAGACAGAACGTCTGAAATGTCTACAAATCCATCCACTGTGTGAGAATTTCAGAAGCTTAAAAAAAAAAAAAAATCTGTTATTTTGCTAGCCTGTCCAAGAAAGTAATGATCCTGGGCAGGAAAACAACTCCATTTCTGCAAAACCATTTTAGAATGAGGATGGCAAAATTTAGGGAGTTTGGTATAACCAGACCAATGATGTTCTCATTCGTTAATTCCAAGGATAACCTGTCCAAATGTATCTTTCAGGGCCATCTTTCCAACACAGAAAACAGTCACCTTCAAGATGACGTTGCAAAATCAGAATTTCAAACATTATTGAGAATAACATTCAATATACAGACCGTATGTTACTAATGCCCTCCTTTTTCTGTTTATCTGTGGTTTCTTCATGTCTTCGTAGTTGTGCAAGTAGTTCGGATTCTGTCTGTTTCTTGTTGAGTGGTAGGGAAGACGCGACTGCAGAAGCAGCCTCCACCAGTTCTGGATTTAAAGGTTTGCCTCTGTAAAAGACGCAACAGATACAGACATACAAAAAATTAAAAGCCTTAATGTATTTAAATTTACTGTCATTTCACGTCCTAGTAAGTCAGCAGTTACACATTATCCCAAATGGGGGTGGCTAGGGGGATGGCCAGGTTTGCCCTATGACGCACCAACGATCAACTGCCAAAGGACACTGACAAGTTCTGTTCTCAAACCTGGCAAAACGGCAGCCCTATGCCACTGCATCGCCCCTCGGACGTGAAGCCTGAAGACCACAGGCTGCTTAGACCTGTGGGGTTATAAACGTGGTACAACACAGCCACCCATGAGACTTCACAATCATGACACCATTCTTAATTTTTTTTTCCTTTTCCCTCAGTTTTGATTGTATTCTATCTGAACAGTATTTTCCCTTCACATTAAAATAACTTTCCACAGGCAGATGCTAGTGCTACATTTCAAGAGTCTCAGTGCAGAAAAAGGTAGCATATTGTAGAAGGAAAATACATCTTCTGTCCAGATTCTGCCCTGTGATTCACTGTAACCTACAGATGGCATCTGATTCTTTGTTTTGTCCTAGATAATGAAAAAAAATAATTTGAAAAAAGGAGAAAACAGGCTAAGAGAAGTTTGTTGTACTTTACCGCTGGATGTCTTCTGTGGTCCTCTGAAGCATAGTACCTTCACTGTCCAGGCCTTCCAGCTTGTTTGTGGCTTGCTTTTTGATCTCCCGTGTTTTTAACTGTTGGAGTTTCTTCCTATAGCTCACTTCTACTTTCATATTACCAATAATGTCTAACAACTTCTGCTTGGGTGTTTCTGCTGTACTCTCCTGACTCTTTGATGCCACCTCAGTGGTGCTGTCTTTGGAAGCAGCAGATTTATCTTCCTCAGTAGAAAGCACGCTGCTTGTGCTGAAGAGTTTCTGTATTTTGCTAGATGACACGCAAAGTTTAAAAAAAATAAAATAAATCAGAAGTTACAAATTGGGTCCGAGGCTGAATTTTGTAAGCCTACAAAAAAAATGTTAGCTACAACTGTCTAGGCCTAATTATGTGCAAATTGAGTACATTAAGTACATGTGAAATGTTACCTTTCAGTTTTTGAGAAGGGCTAGGGCACTATTTAAAACTCTTGGTTATTTATGGTTTCTCCATCACGAAAATCACTTAAACAACTTTACTTCCTCCACAAATAAACTGTGCTTAATCATTGAACTTAAAGCTTTTAAAGTACCCCTGCATTAGGTAACAGACTGAAAGTTTGAATCTACTGGCACCTGATACTTAAATTCATTAGTACTGCAGAAAACTCACTGAAACTCTTAAATTGAGGCAAAAGATCACTCCTAGCAGCCTGAAAAAAGGTTGCACACACATTTAGCTTCACATCATTTCACGCTTGTGGCACTACTATGGATCACATTCCACTACCCTACACCCTGCGATATGGCAGCCAAGCGTTTGTGCAGCCAGATGGGGAAATGGATCCTGCTGCGAGACAACCTAGTAACAAACAAAAACGTCATTTTGATTATTTTTCCCTCTGGAACAGCTCCTCTACCTAGTTTACCACATCACTGCAAAGAAGCTAAAACTGGCATAGTGCAGGCGAGGATGTGAAGCCAAGGACAGCAGGGAGCTGCTCAGGACATTGCTGCAACACAACTGCATTCTCTGGAATAACTATCATAAAATTCAAAGAATTGTTCTCCTTAGCATTCTAAAATGAAATGTTTAAATCTTTAAATTCAAAACTACCTTTCTGTTTAAAAATCACCTTCAAATCACTAAAATAAAGAAAAAAACATACAATTAAATATTTATTTTGATCAAAATAAAACACTTCAACAGATCTTAAAACACTTCACCAAATCTGAGGGAATTTCACCCTACCTTCCCTGCCCCTCACATACGCCTCTTCTGCTAAAAAAGAAATCTGCTAGTATCAGCAGGCACCACACTGTTACTTCAGTCACTTTGCACTTAATAAACTGTCAGCATTAAACCCTAAATTTCAATGTTGAGAAGCAACAGGAAAATTTAAGGAAAGCTTCAGAACCACATCACTGAAGATGGTAGGAGTCCTGCTGTTTTACACTCAGCTGTTCTCCACAAATCTTTTTCAAACACATGTTTTTCATTAATTCAGGCTGCATGCTCCTGAAAACTACTTATCCATTCACAGCTCTCTGCTCACAGCATCGGAAAAACACACCAAGACTGGCTTAAACTTTTAAAGTCAGTAGAACACTGCAGTTTGCGCTACTGTATTCCACCTAAATTCAGGTTTGTCTTCTGCTCAGACAAAACCCAGCTGGCCTTAGGAAGCAAACCCAGCTACAAAGGAAACCAACCTGCTTTACACGAGGCTACCACAGTATCAGAGCTTGTTCAAAAAGATCAAAGAGGGCAGGGCCTGTTGCAATAGGACATGGGGTAATGGTTTTAAACTAAAAGATGGCAAATCTAGACCAGGTATAAGGATTTTTAACATTTTTAACATGTTTCATTTTTAACAATGAGGGTGGTGAAACACTGGCACAGGTTGCCCACAGAGGTGGTAGATGCCCCATCCCTGGAAACCTCCAGGGTCAGGTTGGACGGGGCTTTGAGCAACCTGGTTTAGTTGGAGATGTCCCTGCTCATTGCAGGGGGGGTTGGAGCAGATGACCTTTAAAGGTCTTTTCCAACTCAAACTATTCTAGGATTCTAAGGAGCTTTGAAATAAATAAATAAATAAACGCTCACTGGACTTTCCATTAAAAGAAGTTACAATCTTTTAATAAAAACGAACTTCCAAGTACCACCCTCAGCCAGTGCTCTGGGCAGGCAGGCTGTACAACCACCCTGGGCTCACACACACACACCGCCCGCACCTCTCCAAGCTGCGAAGGGCGGCGAGGAAAGCGAAATGAAACGCAGCCCGAACCGTTCCCCTCCACTCGACCTTCACCCTCCCCACGGCTCCCGCCCACCGGCGCCGCTGTCACGCAGCCCCAGCGGGACTGACGGCCCCGGGCTCGGCCTGCTCGCTGCCCGAGCGGGCTCAAACCCCGAGGCAGCCGGCGGCAGGGCACCGGGTGGGCCCCGCAGAGCCCCGGCCGCCTCCCCCCGCCCGCTCCGGGCGCCACGGTCACGGGAGTAAGCCACTAAAACGCGAAGCCCCCACTCAACGCACAGGCCAACGGCGAACGGGAGAAGCGGGAAGTGGAGCAGGCCCCGTTCCCTCAGAGGCCCGCGGTCACCGCCTGGCAACCCCGCCCCCGCCCCCGATGCCGGGCTCC
>Ga0065711_1046920_pt1 | contig 12622 bp, 5 predicted proteins | sample Hoacrofraction12_FD_59098 | JGI IMG/M metagenome (GOLD analysis project Ga0065711, IMG submission 59098) | Hoatzin crop microbial communities from Cojedes, Venezuela - Epithelial fraction 12 v2 (version 2) | ecosystem: Host-associated > Birds > Digestive system > Esophagus > Crop | place...
ACTCGTTCTAGGCAACCCCCTGGATGGAGCCTCACCTTCACCCACATCCTCTGTGGCCGGTCCCTCACATTCCAGAGCCCCGTATCTGTTGCTTAAGGGCAACTGGGCCAGTGAGGGAGGCCGGGGGGAGATTCGCTTGCCCCCCCGAGCAGGGACCCGTTTCCTTTCCCCCCCATCTCTTAGGCCCCCTCTTTCTGCTCGGTGGCAAGAGGGTAGGGGGTTCTTTGCTTTCTGTGGAGCCGCTTCCTGCTGCCTCGGCCTCAGGGAGGGCAGGGTGCGGCTCCACCAGTCAATCTCCCTCTCACACTCCCAGAGACTCTCCTTGGCCCTCTTTTCGTTGTTGATGTAATTGTAATAACAGTTTTTGTTGTCCCTTACAACAGTGGTCAGACTGATTTCTAGTTGGGCTTTTGCCTTTCGAATTTCCACTCTGCATGACCTAATGAGACCCCTGTACTCCTCTTGAGTTGCCTGCCCTTTCTTCCATAGGTGATAGACCTTCCTTTTTTTCCTGAGTCCTAGAAAGAGCTCCCTGTTCAGCCAGGCCAGTCGTCTTCCCCTCCGGTTCGTCTTGTGGCACATGGGGACAGCCTGCTCCTGTTCCTTAAAGACTTCCTCCTTGAAGAATGTCCAGCCTGCCTGGACCCCTTTGCCCTTCAGGACTTTCTCCCAGGGGACCCTCTCAACCAGAATCTTGAAGAGGTCAAAGTCTGCCCCGCAAAAGCCCATGGTGGTGGTTTTGCTGGCCCCCCTCTTAACTTCACCTCTAACTGAGAACTCTATAATTTCATGGTCACCAAGCCAAAGATGACCTCCGACCACCACATCTCCCACCAGTCCTTCTCTGTTAGTAAACAGTAGGTCTAGTGAGGCACCTCCCCTGGTAGGCTCACTTACCAGCTGCATCAGGAAGTTATCTTCCACACATTCCAGGAACCTCCTGGACTCTTGCCTCTCTGCTGTGTTGTGTTTCCAGCTGATGTCTGGTAATTTAAAGTCCCTCATGAGAACATGGGCTAGCGACTGTGAGACTTCTGCCAGCCTCTTGTAGAAAACTTCATCTACCTCTTCATCCTGGTTGGGTGGTCTATAACAGACCATCCAGTAGGATGTCTGCCTTGTTGGCTTTCCCCTCATCTTTACCCATAAGCATTCAACTTTGTCATCACAATCGTTGAGCTGTACACAATCAAAGCAGTCCCTAACATACAGAGCCACCCCCCACTTGAAGGGGTCTTCCAGAACAGAGTTCTAGTAAAAGAAGAGGTTTTCTTCAAGAAACTTACTTTTTTATGCATTACCAGCATCATCATCTCTTCCAGTGTCTTCCACTCAGATACTTATGTGTGTCCTAGTATGCAATGAAAAAGAGCAAGGCAATTAAAATGCCTTTATTTTTTCTTGATGCTAAAGGTACTAAGGAGAGGGTGGTCTTTGAATCTGGCTGTTACACTCTACAGGCAGTAGCAACTCTTCACTTTTTTTTAAAGTAGCCTCATCCTTGGTGCTTGAAGGATGTCTCACTTGTACCGATTGTGACACTAGACTCATAATTTTCCATGACATATTTTTTAACAGCTAAGCTGGAAGCATGATCCTTGGAAGATGTTCCAAGAATTGATTTGCCTTGAGTCAATTATTCTGAAGCAAGGAAACCATGTGAATGAAAGGTATACAGCTCATTCTGTCGCCAGAAGAAAAACTGAAGTAATTATACAGCTGTGTCTAGTGAGGACGTTAATGACCTCCTTAAAAATGCAAATAGCAACTCAGGTAATGATTAGCTTCTATTATTGACAGACTAAACTTGAGTTAAAAAATGTAACATACACTAACTGAGTCTTTCACATCATTTCATCATAAATGTTTCGAAGATTCAAGGTAATAGTAAGTGAATATAAGATTGTGATTAAAACAGAGATTCTGTAGTTGGAAACAGAGAGAGCCTTCCATGTTTTCCAAATGGATCTGCGATTATAGACATAATGTAAAAAAGGTTTTAAAACCATTAAGTTTCTAGCCAGTCTTCTAGCTTTCTTGTTTATTAGATGTTGCCTATGAAAAAATGACAATGAAAAGTGAAGTCTGCTATTATTTGTCATGCTTACAACAGCTACTCTATTTGCTGTCAGATTGCATTGTATGCATTGTGCATCCTTTAACAGCACTTAGACAGGCTGACATAAAATACAAAGATGATACAATTACGTTTTCTGCAACTGCATCTCATTTTGCTAATGCTTACAAATTAAGGGTGTCTATCACCCCTTTGATGAGACAGAGCAGAGATAGCATTTTAAATCCCATGAATTTTATAGTGTACATGACTTAGATGCCGAGGCAGCCCTAATTGTAAAGAGTTGACATGTAGCTCATGAACTAGTCTAGTCAATGTGAAAATGCAACCATGCAGTGCATAGAGAACAGACTACTCCTTGCTGTTGTTGTTATTATTATTATCATTATTATTATTATTTATTTGTGGCAATTTCCTTTTGGTAATTTATTTAGCAAGTATAATTTAAATGTTCAGCTTTAGTGCTTAGCGACTTCCAGAATGATCAGTGTATATTACATTTTTCTTTTTTCTCCCCCAAAACTGTCCTGCCATGGGTAGCAAACCCTGGAAAATCCAATAAACCTCTGCAGAAGTCAAAGTATTGGAGGACAGTCTTTTAGACAGATGTTCATGTGTCACAGATGTGTATGAAATACAAGAACCTCGGGGAGTACAAGAGACTGATACTGACATTGCCAACAATGACCAAGTGGGGTGGCAAAATCTAACCCTACAGGCAGAGTTTCATCACACGTAGAATGGCAGTTGAAACCCCTGTGCTCCAGTGGGACACACAATATGGGATTCCACTGAAATAACTTTGCTCTAGAAGCAAAACAAGACCAAAGTCGTTCCTGAGTAAAATGTGCTCTTGCTCCCACCTTGTACATCCTTGCTGTACTGGATATTGCCTGCTGGTATCCTAGGGGATCCTCATTCCGCCTTGTGGCTACAGCCACTGAGCTGATGGGGCATTTGCTTTGCCAGCACCACTGGGGCTGCGACACCAAGCCCAGGCTTTCCGCAGCACGTCTCTGTGATGCCTCAGGGTGAGTATTGCGTGGGTTGTGAGGTACGGACTCTCCTCATTTGTCAAGCTGCACTCCTTTTCTAGCAACTTTTGCCATCAGTGGTGAATGGCTGCAGATGGATAGTGCTGCTGATTTCCTAGGTCACTGCTGTCTTCCCGACAGATCTTCTCAGGAGGAGTAGAAGGGAGAGTGAGGAGAAATGCCCTGAAGTGCCTTTTGCATGGCAGTGAGGCTGAGGCCGCAGAAAGTCTTTGTGACTGGCATTTGCTGTGACTTTTTTCAGCTGTTTTTAAAAACTTTGCACCAGATGCTGGAAGATTTCAGGGGTGCTACATTGGGAGAGCTTGTTCCTCTGTTTTAGTTTGTTCTTGAAACTGCCTGTTTAAGTGGAGCTCAGATTCTACAAGGCTGCTTCATAAAAAGGAATTATTAGAGACTCTGTGACAGGTTCAGTTTTTTAGCTGAACAGTTGCTTATGCTTGTCCTGTGATTTCCACGGGAAGTGTATGGCTCTCTATTTCATTCACCTTTGAAGAGGAAACTGAATTACCTTCATGTCAAACAGCTCAACTATCTGTTTTGGTTTTTTTTCTTCTTATCTTAATTTTTATTGCCATTAACATGGCTACATATGGGTAACCGTATGGCTGGATACAAGTATCAGATGGTTGACCAGAAGACTGGCATCTGCAGAAATTGGTTTATTAGGCCAGGTTTCCAAATGGGAAACTAAATCTTCAGTAAATGAGTAATTATGGAATACATGGAAACCATAGTTGGACAAAAGACCTGGTGCTCCTGTCCACTACACAGCACCCCAGACTCACACGGACATTTTGAGAGGTGAGCTGTCGCTCAGCCTGAGCAGGAGCACCAGGAATCAGCTGCATAGAAATGTCTGGATTTGTGAAAAAAGAGTATTAGAAACACATTATAGTAGAGTTGACTTCTTGGTGTCACTTCAACGCCATAGAGTCATAGTCATGAACAGTAGCCCCGAGAGGCGCCAGCCCAATAATAAAGACATTGTTATAATAAACACAGCACAGATGCTCAGAGCTGCTTACAACACATGCAGTGGTTATGTCCTCTAGTCAAATTTTTGCTGCTGCAGGATTGATTCTTTGCAATATCTTGTGCTTATTTGCACTGTCCCAAGGGATGGCTCTTTTCTCCTTTTCTTTCATTGTAAGTTTTCTTTCTAATATTTGTCCTACATTTCTCTATTTTTAGCAACATAATAACAGCAAGAAAAAGTCTCATTACCTGTAGTCAGACTCCCATCTGTATAATTCCTCTTCAATAAATGTTCCCTCTTCATTTCTTGTCCAAGGAGAAAGAAATGCTTAGCTCTTTTAGTCATATAATAAACTTTCAACACTCAGTCTGTCTTCGCTGCAGGAACAAATCTTGTTTTCTCTTTAGCAGCAGCTTCAACACTAGCAATAAACCCAAAGGAATTGAGAGAATAGAAAATTCTGCATGGATCCCAGAGCAAGAACAGTTCTGGATGGACAAAGCTGAGGTACTGGCAGGTGCATGAGGGATTTGCTTTTCTGGAGAGAGCAGTTCTCACTCCTTTCCCCGCAGCATCTCCAGTTCCCTGCAGATGTCATTCTCTAGTGATCGACACACAGAGGTGAGGGGTTTGTACCTGCATATTTTTCATTACTCTTCTCTGTATTCCTCTCACTTTTCTAACTATCGAAGTCACACAGAAAATCTGGTTTGCTATAATATTTCTGGTTTTGAAGAGGAGAAAAAATTATTCACAGTTCTGACTGAATATTTTCCACGGAGTGTTCATGAAGCCAAGCCTGACTTGATGCTTTCAGGCTTCTGATATTTCCAGGTCAAACTGCGTTACACCCAATCACATTTTCTGGATGAAATTATCATGTTTTCTGAGTTGTAGCACTGTATACCTCTGAATAATATTGGGAAAACTGTCCTAATTAGAAAGGTCTGCTGTGCTCATGATTTCAAAGCTGTTCACTCTTTGGGCTGTCAGGATGGAGGCCATCAGGTCTCCTCCAGGCCTGTCCCACCACCCAGAGAACTGGCTGTCCTGGGCACTGGGAAGTGCTGAGTTTAGTTTCCTCGGGCATTTTTCACAGCAGATCTGTGGGTCCTGTCTGTCCTGGAGCCCCAGGCCAGAGACAGTATTTCCACTGCACAGCCAAAGATCTGAAAAGTCGACTGCGAAGCTTTCAAACCTGTCTGGCACAAAAAGGTCTTAAGAGTCCTTGAAACAGGGAAATGGTCTTAGGAAGTTTTGCTTTTAACAAAAAATTAAAGTCCAGGTGAAAACATGCTGTCAGAATTTTTTCAATGTGTTATAAGCTGTCTAGAAATGTGCATGTGCAGCTTTCTCTGCTGTATGGTAGTGTGCACTTTTGCATGTTAGTGTTGGACTGGAAAGGGTGAAAATCTAAATAATTTGGAAGACCTGGCTCAAGACCCATCTCGCAATCTGTCAATTCCTGACAAGAAGATGGGCTTGAAAATCTCTGTTTTATGATCAGCTACTAGAGGAAAGGGCTCATAATAGAAACACCACTTTAAAGTACTATTTTTCATTATAATGATGTTCTTCTATAATGACAATATCAGTCTGACCAAGCCCAATGTCAGATAGATCTATAAGATGTAGGACTGGATCCATAAATTATTTCAGTCCAATCAAATTCTTTTTCTGCTACAAGAATTGGGAAAAATCATGCGGGATTTTTTGTTCATTAGGAGATAAGACTTTGGGGTTTTTTATTTCATTGTCTGAATTTGATGGAGTTGAAGAGGAAAGCTGAAATGTTACTACTTCTGGCCATGCCAGATTGCCAATTTCTGCAGCAGTGAAGTAGTGCAGAGGCTGAAAATTCACACGGCGAGAAACATTCAGCAGTGTGCAGAAATATGGTGCAATGATAAAGCTGAAAGCAGGGGGCTTTACGTATGGGAGAGAACATGACGGATCAGAAGCCGAACTTTTTCACTTGACAATGTAGTATCCTTCCAAAACCAACAAAGGCAGACATGACTCAGAGCAAATTAACGGAAATATTTAATGCAAGACATAAGAGGCAACTATCCGTCTGCTCAGCGCTGACCAGTCATCTGCTGGAGTACACCAGTGCACTAAAGCACCACATTTAAACAGTGATATAAGGGAACTGAAAAAAACACAAAGGAAAGCAAACACTATAAGATGTTTAAAATGTGACCTGTAAAGAAAGGTTGGATGAACTGGACTTTTTTAATTTGTAAAGAAAAAGACTATAGCAGGACATGTTTCCAGTTTTCTAACCTATAAAAGATTGGTCAGCTACTTATGTCAGCTAATGGGTGAAAAAAATGGGATAAATGTCGCACTGCAAGTTGGAGTTACATTTTAGTCAAAATTGCCTCTGTAAAGAGATAATCAAATGCTGGAACAGCTTACAAATGGACATGATAGACTTTCCCATCAGAAGAGGTTGTACAGACATCTTCCAGGGCTGATCTGGGTAGGAATGGAGGAGAAATTGGACAGTCTGAGACAAATTGCACCCAGCAGGTCCAGGGTTCAGTGCTCCTGACCAAGTGTGACTCTGCTGAGGACTCTACCAGGGAAAAAGGAGTGGAAGAGGGAGAGAGAGCAAAAAAAAGATGGGAGGCAACAAATTATATATCTTATCAGCTGGTAACTGACAAAAGCAAATGAGGAAGTCTTATTAGACAGCATTCAGCTGAACCTAAAGGGCTGAACCAAGAATCCTGCTCTGCCACAGCCCAGGCCTGCATCTTGCTGCTGCTCCCTCTCCACAATTGTTCTGCTGGAGGAGACGGGAGGAGGAACTGAAAGCCAACTGACCTTTTAATCTGAACTATTGGGCTTTTAATTGAATCCTAATGTCTCCTGCAAACTTTTGATAGCTTTCTATGTACCCACCACCTCTCGTGGCCAGTTCTTTTCCCCTTTTGGCTAAGCAGGGAGAATTTTTCTACTGGGGAAAAAAAAAAAAGAAACCGACATTAGGACACAGCAGTCTGAATTCAGCTTTTTGTCCTTATCTGTCTGCTCTGCTTTCTACTTTGCCTATTCTAGGTGACCCTGCTTCAGCAGGAGGGTTGGACTAGATGACCTACAGAGGTCCCTTCCAACCCCCACCATTCTGTGATTCATTCTGTAATGTCTGGCCTTGCAATCCCAGCACCAGGATAAAATTGAGAACAAATTTTCAGTGCACCAAGTATTGAGTAAAAAAGAAATGCTTGGCATTTATTGCACACTGTTGTGCATGCGTATGCATCTGGGAAATTATTAGAAGATTTGGGAATCTGGTTACTCAAGGCTAATCTGTTTATGTGTTCCGTTTCGGAATCGAAGCAGAAGAACTGTGCTACATTCATGAGCCACAGGGTCAGGCAGAGGCCCCATCTCCACTAGCCATATCAACTCCTTCCCCTCCTCAAACATGGCAGGTAAAGGCCTACGACAGATGTGTGTAGCTGCCTTAGATTTATTAGCCTCACTGTAATTCAGGGTAGGAGTGCTGATTTTCTATGCTACATTACAATGAATATTTATTTTTCCTGAAAATATAGATACTAAAGTATAGTGATTCAAAAAATTCTTCCTAGCAAGACAGTGCACATTGTATGAAATCCACAACATTTGCCAAACTCAGGAAGCTTACTCAGTTTAGCTGCCATACACAACATTTGCTAAGCTTAGGAAGCTTACTCAGTTTACGTGCTAATGATTAAAAGAGTGAAATTCTCTACACAAGGTATACTGCTATCTCTCTCTTTTATTGGGCTTTGAACTTTTAACCACTGTATGTGAAAAAAGTAATTTACAGAAGTTATGAAGTTGGAGTTAAGTTCTGATGATGGCACTGCAAGTCAAAGGTTCCCAAACCACTACGTGCATAATTAGTGTGATCCCAGCCATGTGAAGCTGCTGTGGCAGCGAGCCAGCAGCACCGGGTGCTGCTGATGGTATTCCTAACTACTGCTGCCACTGCTACCCATCATTGCTGATGATGGTATTCACATTTAACACTACTGCTGATGAAAGTACCTGCAATTACTACAACTGCTGATGGCAGAGTTTGTTAGTCCTGCTGTAAATTACTTCCTGAGGCTTAGTTGCCAGCTTATTTCGTATTGTGAGCAAAATGCAGTCTCTTGGCACTTGGAAAGAGCTACATTAAGCAAAAGTTATTAAAAAAAGTCAGATATTATAAGACTAAACCATATTGGTGCCATAAACAGAAACTCAGCATTTCACTCTTATGGCTGATAGTGTGTGAGCCAGCTTGAGCCTAGAAGCAGCATAGTTTGATGTGGTGCCCAAGCTAATCTGCCTTTTGGCAGAGTTGACAGCACAAGGCTATCCTGATTCTGGATTCAATTTGGTTTATCTGAGTGGTTATTTTCTTCACCACAGGAAGTTATGAAGTTGGATTTGCATCAGGTTGGGAATATCTACATGATACTTAGTACATTTAATGATAGAGATAGGCTAGAATCATCAGAAATCTTCCTTGACCTAAGGCCAACAGAAAATCTTTCTTAAAAACAAGACCAGAACCTGGGTGCCTATACCATCCTAAAAATCCTTTTGCACAACATTTTAAGCATTGCCCATCTTGCAATAAATTCAGTAACCGATATTTTCAGTATTCACCTTTCAGTAACTAATATTCTCATGCACGTTGACAAAAATATTCTCCAGAAACAGACCAGGCAAAATGAGTTGCCATGTTGGACTGATCCAGACACCTCCCTCTAGTGAAGATCAGAACAAAAGAATGGCTGTATTAATTCATTCCAAAAACTGATTGAAGCCAGTGTCCTCTTTCCAATAGCGTCTGTTTGGGGCAGAGAATTTAGATGGGGCTTGTAGGACATCTGGAATAGACCTATTGCAACTATCTGTGACATGTTCAAAGGCTCAGATGACTGTAGTATTCAAAAATACAGTCTAGCATCTTGGCCTCGCACTTGTGCCAGTCAAGAAAGGAAACAGCATTGGCCACAGAATGAAACTTCTGCAGCTCCTTTGCTAGTGGGGTGGTTCCTCCATGTTTTTGCAACCGTTTCATTGCCTATGTATACTGCTCTGTGGATCCTAGTTGTCTTTCATGAGGGCACTGGCCTGTGGCTGGAGGACATTTCTTATCAAGACTCATCTTTGTGGCTCCTCCCAGTCACCTTCTGGGTGTAATCTTGAAGCTGTGAAGTTGTTTACCTGAAAGGAGAAATTGGATTTACTGTGTTAGAAGAAGAAACAGACAGAGCACTGTTTTCTCAAGACACATGTCATTATGTTGTGGTCTGCGTGCTTGGTTCTTCAAGTCCTGCTCAGAAGCAGTTTAAATAGATAGATTAAATCTGTGGATTTTTCATACAAAACAGCTCACTCCCTGTCAGTTTCTTTTGTGTTCCCACGATTAAGCCCTTCCCAAAATGCTGTGGAAATGAGAATTTCAGACCAAGCAACAGCTACAACTTTTTGAAAGTTTTTATGAAACAGAGTAAGAAAAATAGAAACAAAATCGGAATTTTAAAGAGAAACAGGAAAAAAATGGGAATTTTAATTCTAAATAGGATGGCAGGAACAGCCCAAGCTATGTTCACTTAATAGGGAAGCAAGCTATTAAAAAGCAATTTACAAGTCAGAGGAAACATCTACCTGGTTCTTCACAACAAAAACAGGGATCAGGAGTAGTTTTCCCTGTTAACCACTGCAAACAAAACGCATAGGGTAACAAGAAGTGTTAGCCCACCAGCTGTCCTCCCACGCTTTTTTTCTGCCATTTAACAGATCATCTGGAGCTTAACAGTAAACCAATAATTGTGACATATGGGTGCAAGTTTCTTTGAGCCCGTGTGCAGTGAGCAGAAAACTGTAGGTTGTTAATGCAAGTACATGTACATTTTAATGTCTGTGTGAGTGACCAGGCAACCAATTTGCAGCTTTGTGTGTTTTCCTTAGCACATAAATACAGTCACACTTGAGACACCAGAGCAAAGCTAAATCCCTGCCAGCAGGTGCTGTCTTCTTGGGAGAAAAAGGCCATATACTGCTAAAAGATGCTTGCACTCTAAATGTGATGTTTAAATGCAGAGAAATGTCTCCTTGTTGCATATCTTTGGTTATAAGTCTTTTGTGTTTGGAGGTTGGCTAGGAATTGAAATTGCTGTTTGGATAATCACAGCTTTCTTTGGATAGTAATTCAGGATTCATGCTATTAACCCCCTGCATCTCTTTGTATGTGCGACATTAAAATCTCCTTATCAGAAGCAGCTAACTATTAGATGAATGCGCCAGGAAAATGGAAGCTTACAAATAAATGCTGGGATTAAATTGCACAGAAAGAGAGATTAAGATTTCCTTTTCATTTTGTTGTTCTTTTGAGTATATATTTTTCCCAAATGATCATGTTTCAACTTGAATTTTTGCATATCTGAAGTCAACTGAAAAAAAACCCCAAAACTAAAAAATAATAACTACGGGAAGCGTCAGGAAACACTTCAGCCACTGGCATACTAGGAAAGGAGCGGAGAAAGCATTTCTTCAATTATTGCTCTTAGGGTTTTATATATTTATTTTTAAACAATGTTATTTCTTAGGCAACTTTTACTGGAAACTTGAAATTTGACAAGTGTATAAACACCAGTTCAGCAAAAAGCATTTTATCCTACACTTTTTCAGAAAACCATTTGGATGTGTTGAAATCCTCTTGTTGTTTCATATAGATGCTTAAAGTACATATATCTACACACTCCTCTGAATAAAGATGGACAGCTGCATTGAAGGCATAGGGTAATATGCACTCTTTTCTCCCTTAATACCTAATTATAAGCCTAATTTAAGCAATACAACTTCGATGTCTTAGAAGTTAGTTCTCCTTCAGATTTTTAGGTGCCGCACTGCCATATCTTATATATATCTGTTCTATAAATATAATTTGAGAGAAATAGTTGTAATGACTACATTAGGCACCTGAATTGGGCAGTCGAGATGTAATACTTTGACTTTAGGTTGGGGCATTGCTGAAATCCTCTTCTCATGCAGATGAGTTTCAGGAATTTATACACTCACTTTGTGCATGCATTTTCCTGCTGTAAAATAACATAGAGTGGTATTTAATTTATGATGTATATTTCTAACAAGAATTCAGCCAGTGTAAGCATGAAGTTTAAAGCATGCTGGAAGATTGAGAGCAAAAATATCAGATGGCCTCATCCGACTGAATGTAAATGTAAAAAGTTTAGAGGTCTCTGAGCAAATCACTCTAGGCTTGCAGAGGGATCTGGACAGACTGGATCGATGGGCCGAGGCCAACTGTATGAGGTTCAACAAGGTCAAATGCCAGGTCCTACACTTGGGTCCCTACAACCCCATGCAAACTACAGGCTTGGGGAAGAGTGGCTGGAAAGCTGCCCAGTGGAAAAGGACCTGGAATGTTGGTTGACAGCCGGCTGAACATGAGCCAATAGTGTGCCCAGGTGGCCAAGAAGGCCAGCAGCATCCTGGCTTGTATCAGGAACAGTGTGGCCAGCAGGAGTAGGGAGGTGATCATGCCCCTGTACTCAGCACTGGTGAGGCCTCACCTGGACTCCTGTGTTCAGTTTTGAGCCCCTCATTACAAGAAAGACATTGAGGTGCTGGAGTGTGCCTAGAGAGGGTCAACAAGGCTGGTTGAGGGGTCTAGAGAACAAGTCTTATGAGGAGCGACTGAGGGAACTGGGGCTGTTTAGTCTAGAGAAGAGGAGACTGAGGTGGCACCTTCTTGCTCTTTGCAGCTACCTGAAATGAGGTTGTAGTGAGGCAGGTGTTGGTCTCTCCTCCGAAGCAATCAGCGATTGGATGAGAGTCAATGGCCTCAAGTTGCATCAGGGAAAGTTTAGATTGAATATTAGGAAAAATTTCTTTACTGAGAGGTGAGACATTGGAATAGGTTGCCCAGGGAGGTGTTTGAGTCCCCATCCCTGGAGGTGTTTAAAAAACGTGTAGATATGGCACTTCAGGATATGGTTTAGTAGGCATGGTGGTGTTGGGCGGATGGTTGGATTTGATGATCTTAGAGGTCTTTTCCAGCCTTAATAATTCTATGATTCTATGACATTACACTGTTAAAACTCTCAGTCTGTGTTTCTGCTTCTGTTGCTTAAACTGGGAGGTAAATCTCTGTTATCAATTACATCTACATTTGGTGAAATTATGAATTCTGGGTTCTACCTGAAGCCTATCTTCTTATGTAGGATTCATCTGACCAATGATAAAAATCTACAATGTTGATATTAATGTGTGGACAAACCTTCTTACAATACCTTCAGAGTATATTAGTGCCATGGTGTGATTCACTTCATCTTAAACAAGATATCTAAAGTATGTCAGATGAGTCAGTGCTCTATGATTGGCTGTTTCTCTCCATTGCCCTAACAAGAGCTTTCTGTTATGAGCTCAACCCCTTTGCAAGAGTTCAAGGTTAGGCTGATATAAATCCCACCAGATGTATTTGCATCTCCTGTGTAGGAC
>Ga0065711_1046922_pt1 | contig 12622 bp, 4 predicted proteins | sample Hoacrofraction12_FD_59098 | JGI IMG/M metagenome (GOLD analysis project Ga0065711, IMG submission 59098) | Hoatzin crop microbial communities from Cojedes, Venezuela - Epithelial fraction 12 v2 (version 2) | ecosystem: Host-associated > Birds > Digestive system > Esophagus > Crop | place...
TTCCTTTCCTTTCCTTTCCTTTCCTTTCCTTTCCTTTCCTTTCCTTTCCTTTCCTTTCCTTTCCTTTCCTTTCCTTTCCTTTTTCCTTTCTTTTTTTTAGCAGCCATTACTATGGGACAAGTTTGGTTACAACTTGGGGAGGAATATATCATGCATAAAGCACACTGATCTTTTCGCAAACTCCTGCAGCTGCTCCGCTGAGTTTAAACTCCAGCTACCTTGTGAGTGCTACTTCTACTGCTTTGCCGGCTGGGAGCGGAGGCTCATGGCATGATGCCGGGACTCCAGGTACCACAGAACATCCTGCGTGGTCCTAGACACTGAGCATGAGAGAAGACATCCCTGTTCGACCCCATTTTTTTTCCTAGCTCTCTCCCCTTGCTATTTACTCAATCCTTTTTCTAACTATACTGTGTGGACTGTGAGTGCCTACTCCCTGCATTCTCTTTGATCTACCAGTTTATGCTTTTATTTCCTTTTTTTGGGTGCTTAATAAAATGCAGAGGCCTACTTTTTACCAGAGAGAAACTGAAGGAGGGAAATGTGTCAGAAAATATCTGTGTGGCTTCAGTCCTTTCCTTTTTATATATAGCACACATCCTTAGTGAAATAAAGCATTTACACCCTTGGAAGGAAATCTGATCGCTCATGGATTAAAAAGGAGACATCTCCTAACCTTCCCAGAAAGTAGCTGATGGAAAAAATAAAAGTTTTGTGGGTGAAGATAAAAGTTCATTCTTAGGTTAAATTCTGAATGCATTGTAAGCTCCTGAACCGCATATTGCATTTATCTTTTATAGCTGAGACTGTGTTCTTGCTGCCTGGATAAGTCTTTAATCGTGAAGACTGTAATTTCCTCTTCAACACAGATCTTGTCATTAGTTGTATTTAGTCCAATGACTTGTGTGTTTAACATTGCATTTTTGTAGAACAGTGAGACTCACCGTGATCTCATTTAAACTAAGACACAAGTCAGAGACAATTCTAGTTAAATCAGCGCTGATATGACAGTACAAAACATGGAACGAAAAAAGCTCCAGGGTTTTAATGTTGAAAATACACCTTCAGTAGTGTTACCAAGTAAGAAATAAGATAGGTGACTAAAAGAGAGGACCTCATGCTCATAAAGGGATTGTGATTCAGATTTTCAGAATATTTTTTATAGATTTAATGTGAGATCATTCCTGCCAGAGAAAGGCAAATTGCAAAAGGTGAGTGAGACAGTGACTCGTGCTCTGACTAGGAGGGTGATTATTGCTGTTAAACTGTTTAATCTTGTCTGATGTTATATGTGATTTTCTTGAGGTTTATTGCTGATGAGAGAAAGTCCATGTAGATTAGAGAACAGTTTTGGTACAGTTGTCCAAATGCAGCTCTTATGGTTTAGCTAGATTAGTTCGGTGTTGAGTGAATGGTCAAGACAAGTTCAGGTCCTTTTGTAATGCTACTTCTGACTTCATATGTGACCCTGGACTTTTCTGCTGCTGTGTAATAGCAGGTAAAGATGATATTGTTGTTTCATGCTTTCCTGTAGAGGTTATCAGCACTCAGTCTTAATGGACTTGCAGAGCTTTCCCTCAGGAAAATGGAGGAACAACTCAACCTTAATTTCCTAAAGAAGAGGAAGGAGACACACCATCTTTCACATATGTTTAGCAAGCAGACCCTATATTTAGGTAACGGTAATGCAAAAACAGATTATAAAACTCTAACACAGTGGTATCTGGTGCATTCTATAGCATAAATTTGTGTAAATCTGAGTTAATCCTCCTACAGTCCCATTAATGTCAAAGAAGAGATATGCAGCAGACAGAACTTGGTTCCTCCAACTCCTTCTTTGGGATTAGAAGTAGTCTTTTGTCTCCACTGACTGTGATAAGGCCCTAGGAAACCCAGCTCACTTCAGCATTTAATTTTTAGGTACCTACGTTCTAACACATGAGTTTCTTCCGCTGGCTCTACTACTGACATGAAACTGATGGGTTTTATTATTTCATCATCATTGTTTGAATATTTGTCATTTTTATGTTATTATTATAACCTTTTTTTTCACTAACTTTTTTTTAACTAACCTGTGGAATTCTCCAGTAATGACCTGAATCTACAGGGAGAGATGATAGTCATTGCAATTTGCTCCAGTATTTCAGTGTAATATTCTCATTAAAAATTTCATGTTTAACAGGTTTTACTCAGTACTTACACTGCTAATTTCAGTAGTCAGCAAAGATTTTCTGTGTTCAGATTAAACCTGAAACACTCTCTTGACCTGCTTGTCATTTGAATCCAAGTGAAATTACAGACCACCAATTAAAAATCATTTAAGTGCACTGGTTTATTTTGCTTTATGGTTTTTTGTGCTTTTGCACCCAGCCACAGCCTTTAACACATGTGGTTTTGTAATTGTGATATGCTGGGAAAATTCATAGTGTTCATTAGCCTTTTAGCTTCTACTTCCACCTGTGTGCTCATACGTCTAGTATTAACAAACTGGACTGTGAACCACACCAAATAGCTGGCTGGAAGTTCGCACTTGCATTCTCTTTGAATTTGTACTATGTATGTAAAATTCTTTCTTCGGTTACTAACACTCAACAACAAAATATCACAAGAAGTGAAGAACTACCAGAAATTGTCCTCTTAAACTGGCATTTACTGTTTGACCATATTTGTTTCCTCTCCATGTAAATTATAAGATCCTTAGAGCAGGATCCCATGATATATTTCTGTACTGGCAAGTATAATGAAGGCCTGCTTTTCATAAGGGCCTTTAAACGTTAGCCTAATAACAGTAATAAATAACTATAACTACTTTCCATATTTAATAGATTATCCTTGATTTACCAAGAGATGTTTATTCATCTAGTTTTGGAAACACAAAAGTGCTGTTGAGTCATGGGTCAGCGTATGTATTTGGAAAGTGTGAGACCAGAGTTTAGATGTGTGTTTCAAATCAGAGAGATAAGAGCTGTGTGCGCTTGCACAGCATATATTAGATATCTTTTTATTTCTTTCTCTAATCAGACATGAGACTGCACATTTCATGTATATGCGTCTTTATTATTTGATTTTCAATATCAACCATATTCCTAAAAATGCAATTTTGTCTGTGCCCAGATGACTATTTCTGCCTACTTCTCTTCTTTATTAATATGAAATAATAAAATTATAGGAAAGTTAAATGCTGTTTTGTTTCAATATTATAAAGTATGTGAGTCTTAATGCCCAACCACAGAGGCTGCATAAATTCTGTTTTAAAACAGTAAGTTATATATTGGATAAAACGAGCACGTGTAGAAGTTTATCCCACAGTAGGTAAAGTCTCTGGAAAATCAGTTGGTCTGACTCCTTTCCTTTTAATCCTGCTTACCTTAGATCTGAATAAAGACAGTTCTCATGACATATGGACTGACCAGTTTCTTAGTCCCTAGATATTTTCTAGTAAAATTCAGTTTTCCACCAGCAAGCTGTTAGAGTGTCCACCTGATTTTCTGTGGTCGTGTGAAAGTTAAGTTCGTTGAAGACTTTGTTATTCACAATTCCTCTTCCCACTGTTTGGTTTTAATCCTCTATTCTAATCTTGCTTTGAATAACAGTGTCATTTGGTGATTTTTCCCTCTGTAAACATTCAATAAAACTACTTTTCAAGGTCTTTTAGTTCAAAACTAATTATTTGCTCCTACTTTTTTCGCATTTTTCACTAGTATCTTTGCCATGATTACTCTTGTTATTAATAATAGTTTGATTATATTAGGTAGCACTGCATTTCTTCCAAAACAATAACTGAGGCCTTGCAGAAACTAAATCAACACCAACTTTGCGAAAGGCTGTAAACAGTGTACACTGAAGTACAAAAGTGTTTTTAAAGGCCAGGGATCATAAAATCTCTGTCGTGATCACACTTCATTATTGACCTTATGCTGTACATATTCTGTAGTTGTTCATCTTCTTTAGTATAAAAATACCTACAAGAAACATTTCCATGGAGACATAGGTGAAAATGGAAAATTTTCCATCTAAATGAAAATTTTCAAAGGAAAATTTTAAGCCAATGCAATATTAGGTATTAGTAAAGGAAACTAAATCATCATTCAAAAGTAGGACACTACAAAGAACTTCTGATATGTAGAAACTTACATTCTGCATATGCACTATAAGCAGCCAAATTACTGTCAGTTTGTATATTTCTTTCTGTAAGTATACTTCATCCAAAGGCAAAAGTTTTATCTAAAACCCTGAAAGAATTTTGACCTGTAATTTGCAGCTTGTATTGTTTCCTTCCACTTTTGACACTGCTAGTAGTTACTAGTTAGGCAGAAGGAAAATATGTACACAAGTTTACCATCAATATTTAATTTTAGAAATGGATTTTATTTGAAAATCAAATTACTTTAGCTTTCATTTCTGAATATTATTCAAGAAAACAAAGCAGGAAAAGTAACTCTGGTCTAAAACTTCAAAGTATTTCATCCCTCCTTTCCCAGTGAACAATGTTCTTCATTAACACAGACAAGTTCAGTTTTGTTTGAGTCTATTAAAATGTGGAAACTGAAATTCTAATCTTAATTGCCTTTCTGTTGCTGCTTTTCCGATAAAGCTGTAATTTCTCCTCCCTTTTTGGAACTGTGTTAGGTGTATCATCAGAGAGACTGTATTGCTTAGTGGAAAAAGTGCTCGACCAGATTTAGGGAGTTACTTTTCTCAGCTTTGCCATTAGTCTGAATGAAAAACCTAGACAGTTTTTAACTGTTCTGTTAAAACTGCTTTCTCACCTGTCAGTTTTAGTTTTGTCATTTTGATTTGCATAAATCATTTGTCACAATTTAAAAACAGAAGCATGAGGAAACACCTGCCTCGTAGGCACTCATTGCTCCTGATTGAGTTACTGTTTCCTCAAGAGTATTCCAGTGTAGTTGCTCACAGTGGGTTTTAAGTATGACAATGGTGTCTGTTGTTAAGAACTGACCTTTGAGATGATTAATGAAGAAATATTATTGATATTCTCATCCGCTCACTTTTTGACGTCTTTCTTCCTTTAATAAATATTTTGTTCCAGCAAGGAGCCCATGAGTGGTCAGATCTGCTTTGTTCTGTACACTAACTATGTAACGGATACACTTTTCTTTAACCTGTCAGCATACAGGACTCAAACTTGATTCAGATCTGCCTTGTTCTTCAGTAAAACAGGAGTAGCTCCTTTGAACTCAGTGTAACTCTTCTGGTTTCTTGTATGGGAAAATGGAAGAAGAATAAGGCCTTTTGTCTTCTTTCAGGGCAGCTAGGCTGTTTAATAAATCATAATATCAGCAGCTGTTTTTCACTGGGGAACAGCACAATAATTGATGCCGCTGTCCAGAAATTCACACTAGTTATCGATCAGGCCAGCCTGTAAGCATTTCTGCAAACCTAGGGCATAGAACTGGAATAAATAGACTGGAAGAAAAGGAGATATACTCACATTGTCATTTGCAAAGTATATTGTGATCCAACATTTCAGAACTAATTGTAATAACACTTCTATTTGTGTTTTCTGTGCTGTTTCTATATATATGTCTGTTTACTCACAGGGAACACCACAGCCAAAAATAACATTTCTGCTTACAAAACAGAAGACCCTGTAAACTTTTGTATTGTGGTAAAGTTTGTTCTTACTAATTGTGAAGATCAACAATTTAGACCTGAATGATTGAGTGCATGCTATACAACAAAAAAATAAGAGGAATTCTGATCATGAGACTGTCATAAGAGCAACAACTAGGGAAAATTCCTAACCTCAGGAGTACATAATTTTCCAGTTTGATCATTATTTCACAGGCTTTTCATTTGGAATTAATCTACACTACTTGGTAATTAAGTTTATAAATAAGAGTTAAACACAGCATGTAACTTCTCTTCAATCAAAACTATCCACTAAAGATATCTATTGAATATTAAAGAATATTAAGTGGGTTTTTTTGCATTTCTAAAAACAAAGTATCCATATAACTAACACAATCTAGTATTCAATGAAATGTAAAGGATAAGTTTGTCAATCATTGTTCAATAACGTTAAAAGAGAACTTATGACTATTAAAAAAAAACAATCTATGCCACATATATATTTAGTAAAACAGGATAGTAGGTAATAAAGAGGTTTTTTATTATTATTTTTATTGGTATGTTTAGAAGATAACAGACATAGCCATGACTTTTTGACAGTAGAGTTTTTTGTAGTTTTTTTGGAAAGAGCTGATATGGTTGAAATGTAAATGAGTTTATACAAAAGAGGAGACCTTCAACAGGAATGAAAGAACCGGATGTACTGACTCTATAGTGCAGTATTCAAACCACCTAGAAAGAATGACTAGTGTGTAAGACTAGAAGAAGAACTTGATTCCATGTTCCATAGAAGTGACTCAGGCATCAACTTTTTGGTATTCTGGAGGAAAGTAGAGCTTTGATCCATTCCCTCACCTCAGTATCTTTTTAAACTCTTTTTGTTACAAATATAGCCAGATATGAAAATCATAAAGCTGTTTATAAAACTCAGCATTAATTTTCTAGCTAACCGTAGAAAATTAAGTGCATTATAGCTATCTATGCGTAAAATTTATGATCTGAAAATGATTGTTTTCACTTGTGTAATGGAGCTGGAACTCATAGGTCTTGAGGGACAGAATGTCCTTCACTAAAACATTATCATTGAACATCCTGGAGAGGACATTTGTTGGGGGTTTTTTTTAATTATTTTGCTGAAACACAAACTAGAAGATAGTCCTTACTTGAGTCTGTCTTCTTATGACTGAGCTGTCTGTGACAATTTACGAAGTAACACCTGCATTGATAGCTCGCTGTCCTCTCAATTCCTTCCTTCATTTGGCTGTTTGCTCACCTGTTATTTGGTGTCTGACTCCCTATTTAAAGTTCTCAGAAAGAGGAGGATTTATTTTTGTTCATTTTAATGGGACCTTAAATAAGAGAGTTTTGAACAGGATTTCCAAGGACTGTTGTGAGAAATACAAAACTTCTGTTTCTTCTGTAGTAGAAAGAAATGTTATAATGAAGGATGAAAAAATCCAGAAAACTCAGCTGAAGTGTTCATTTAGCAAAAATATAAGAAACAGAGAGTAATCATAAATCCAATTTTCCTGGTATTTTGATACATAACTCACAGCTGCAACCAAGAAAACAAATGGAGACAACAGAAATTAGTGGAAAATAACATTTTTGGATGCAACAAGGAAAATAATAGTTATATTCATTATCTCACGCCTTATCTTGCTAGACTGGTCTGTTACAAGAACAAATAGTTCTCTGTATCCTTACTGAGTTTTTGAGTATTCTGAAAGTTCATGTTCTTGCTTGTGATGGAGTCAAGTAGCTCATTGCAGCTGTTTGTTCAGCAGACCCCAAAGCCCTCCTACCAGAGTCATTACTAATTCAAACAAGCCACACTCAAAACCAATTACATGTCTGCACCTTGGAACAATGCAGACCTAATTGTAGACCTACATAACCTCTAGGGTGAGGGAATGAAAAATCTAAAGCATGTCAATATGTACTATCCATGTTCCATATGAAACCCTGTGCTGTTCTTACTGTGTATCCCAGAGGTTGCACCAAGTGGATACATAATTCTTAATGGGAGAAAGCAGTGCAGCAGGTGATTTTGAATTGCATGTGTTTGGAGCTGCCTCACGTGCAGCTGTGCTGGGAAAGTGGTCTGTGTGAGCTCCCTGGAGATGTTAAACTCATGAATACTTGGTCTTCTTGTGGATCAACAACGAAACTAGTCACAAAATAATTAATGGCCAAGCTGGCTATTTCTGACAGCTCACATTAAAGTTGCAAGCAGCTGGCACAGCTGGCATGTCTGGGCAAAGGGGATAAAGCAGATATGGCCTACCAAAAGAGTGATAAAAGGATTTTAGCACTAAAACTGTTTTCATGCTGTAGGGGTACTCAAAAAATACAGCTGTAAATAAGAAGCAATAATAAGCCTAATTCTAAAGATGGTTTTGTGGTAAAAATAACAGTAGGATGAACTGTAGGGGGAAGGGGGGAGGAGTACACTAAATAACAGCAATGTGCCATATAGGAATTCATTAGTTTTCTTTACACCTAACTATTACACCATCCTCCCACTTCTGTTACGTAGCAAAAATAACATTGTGGTTATATGGTCAATAAGGACACGGAGCTGGTAGAGCGGGTCCAGAGGAGGGCCACAAAGATGATCCGCTGGCTGGAGCACCTCTTCTACAAGGAAAGGCTGAGAGAGTTGGGAGTTTTCAGCCTGGAGAAGAGAAGGCTGCGGGGAGACCTTACAGCAGTCTTTCAGTACCTGAAGGGGGCCTATAGGAAAGATGGGGAAAATATTTTCAACAGGACTTGTTGCGACAGGACAAGGAGTAATGGCTTTAAATTAAGGGAGGGTAGGTTTAGACTAGATATAGGGAAGAAATTTTTTACTGTGAGGGTGATAAAACACTACAACAGATTTCCCAGAAAGGTAGTGGAAGCCCCATCCCTGGAAACATTCCAGGCCAGGTTGGATGGGGCTCTGAGCAACATGGTCTAGTTGAAGATGTCCCTGCTCACTGCAGGTGGGGTTGGGCTAGATGACCTCTCAAGGTCGCTTCCAACCCAAACCTTTCTATGATTCTGTGATTCTATGATTCTATGTTATATGTTGTCCCTTTTCTATGTTCTGAAAAATGAAAAGATAATGGTGTAATCAGAATGCAATTACTGGCTTGCCCATTAGTACGTGGATGTATGTCACAGTCAGTGACCACTGTTTTATAGGTTAATGTATCTATTTACTTCCATTGGCACTGGAATTTGTGAGGAACATAAATATTTACAAGTCAGAAAGTCTTCTTCATTTTGACTTTTAGGAGGACAATAGTTTATTCTTTTCATTTCTGTCTCTGGTTTGGTTGTTCACTTTAACACAAACTCTATAGCAGCATTGTAACCTATTTTAGCTCTTGATTTTGTTTTACCTAAAGTTCAGTTACTGACAATGTTTTGCAAAGCTTTACAGAAGGATTTTTGGGTATTTTAAAAAGTCTTTTATTGTTCTAAAGGTTTGTTTTTGCTGTACACAAACTGGCCATAAAACATCTGCACAAAAATCCTGAGGTTTTCCATCCTGGCTTTTTACCTAGCCCACTGGAAATGAGACACTTCTGAGGGTAATAGAGAGGTGATTTCTGCAAATAGTGTATGTGCTATTTATATAGCCACACAAGTTTACCACAATGTTCATGAACAGATAGTACTGACAAAATTGGAGACTGGGATAACTATAGGAGAGCAGTAATTAGAGCATTCTTATCTGCAGCAATCTACAAACAGAAGATTGCAAATGACCAAAGGATGAACTGCCTTTAAAACTGCAGAGAAATGTTTCACCATCATTTGCTGCTGGTTTGCAAAGAATGCTACCAAGATAGATAAACTTGTCAGCCATGTTGAGTTCCTTTGATCTTGTGCCAAGGCATAAAAACACAGCTTAGTGATTAACTCTTTCTTCTAATTAGTCATTTTATTAGCTTTCCTTCTTTTCTTATCCATCTTTGTACACTTTCAAAATCTATTAGAAGTGGGCTTACTGAAACACTGCTCAGTTCCTGAATTGTTCAAGTATTAAGATCCTGTACGTTGACTAAATGAAAATCAATGGAGAAAGGATACTTGTCACACAAAAGAAAATAAAAAGCTGATAGAAGATCGGTCCTGTAAGAATTCTTTCTTTACCATTTCTTCTCAGTTCCTCCAGAAGGCTTTTCTGATACACCACGTTAAATCTAACACACAGTTCTCTTTGAATAACTCTGTTGTGGGTTAATTTTTGCCCAGTGTGCTGACCAAGGTCACTCTAATAAGTTTTAGTTTTCTACAAAAGTTACAGAATCTTTGTAGACAAGTGGATGAAGTATAAGGTAAAAGAGCTTCTGTTAATAGACCTTATTTTTTTTTGTCTTCATAACAATCCTTTTGTTTTCTGTTTCTGGAGAAAAGAAAGTCTGACATCAACTTCTTTTTTTTTTACAAGTGCGCTGCTCCATATTTGTCTTTTTCACTAAATGCCTGCTAAATTGTACACTACTTGTCTTACTCGGTTTTTCACATTCCATTTTCCAAATCATATTTAGTTCAAGCTAGCACAGACCATGGAAACTCAACTATTGTTGTCAGCTTTTCCTTCAGCACTGGTCTAGACAGTTGAGGGAAACAGAAGTTGTTCCTAATTTCTATTTGCTGGTGTGGGAAATAGGATGATAGTGAGAGATGGTGTGGAATACAAAACTGATGCATAACAAATATAAAAAGTATCTGAAAAGAAATAAAGAATTTAAATCCCTTCATCTGAATGATGATGAGAATTTACTGTTCTACAAAATCAATTGATAAAAAGATATACTAACCCAAACTGGGGCTTCATTTGGACTGTGATTTAACAGCTGAAAGCAAATTCAGTTCTGATTTTGGTCTGTTTCTTTAACAACTTGGAGTGGTTTTGCTGATATTAAATATGCCAGTCTTGCCATGTCATGTAGACATGATAATTTAACTTGATTGTATTGAAACTGAGTCTTCATTTGTGTAGACTGAACATTCGTCAATATTCAGAGGACAGTGAATTTCCTTTTACTATGTCTGATCTTGAAACCCTCTGAATTCAAGACTTTATTGATACAGCAATCTTTAATCAGATTCAGAGTATGGGAGGAACCACTATTGTATCACCACAGAGAGGAAGAAATCCTAATTTATCTTAATTTTTGTAGTTACAAGTTCTTCTATAAAATAGTTTATTTATCAAGCCATTTAAATAAGTCATTTCTTTATCTCTGACACAAAATATGTGGTTGTGTTTTTAAAATTTAAAGGGTTGAATTTAGACAAATGTTTAAAACATTTTAGTATGGCGAGTTAAACAACATGTAATTCAGAAAAATCTATTGGTTCAGTCTGATTTAACCTTCTTAAAATGGCATCTTAAACTTGGTGAGTTTAGTAGACAAACCTACTGTTTTAAAAGTATCACCAATACCCTAGTGGATATTGTTTCTTTCAATGGCTTCTGAAGTCATCTGAATCACAAATAACATCAAGTCTGCGAAACGGCAGAATTATATCTTAACTTCTCCCAGCAGTAAGAAAACAGAGTATGTTTAAGCAGTGACAAAGTCAGGAAAAAAAACAGAGTAGAGGGAAGAAAGGGCAATATGAGGATAAGAGAATACGAGAAAAGAGTCTAAGTTGAAGGAGATGAATTTCATCGTACATTTCAGCTTCTTCTTTGGATTGTATGCAGTATTTTTTTTAGCAGATTTATACTAAAGAATGACCAATTTTGCTATGTCTCATAGAAATAACTCTGTCTTAGTGGTGGATAGTTTGTAACATAGTTTGAAACCCAGACCTATGAGAAGATGCAGTTTTGCAGAGTGCTCATTTCCCAGTGAAAATAGTAAGAAAGAAGAAACTTCAGTATAAAAGAGGTACCCAGGATCCTGGAGGATCAGTCCCAGAAACCTGATGTAAATCCCCTTGCTTCTGCTTCATAAGGCCACATCATAAACCTTTAAATAGGTTACTGTCATGGTTTAGCCTAGCTGGATGCCAGGTGCCCACCAAAGTCACTCTATTGCTCTCCCTCCTCAACCGGACAGGAGACTCATGGATTGAGATAAGGACAGGGAGAGATCACCCATCAGTTATCATCATGGGCAAAACAGACTGAACTTGAGGACATTGGTTTAATTTATTACCAATCAAATCAGAGTAGGATAATGAGAAATAAATACTAAAACTTAAAAACACCTTTCCCCCTGCTTCTTCCTGGACTTGATTTTGCTCCTGATTTTCTCTACCTTGTCCCCCCAAGCAGCACAGGGGGACAGGAAATAGGGATTGTGGTCAGTTTGTTACACCTTGTCTCTGCTGCTCCTTCTTCATTGCACTCTTCCCCTGTTTCAGCGTGGGGGGAGTCCTCCACAGGAGACAATCCTCCACGAACAGCTCCAGTGTAAGTCCTTCCCACAGGCTGCAGTTCTTCATGAACTGCTCCACTGTGGGTTGCTTCCATGGGGTGCACTCCTTCAGGAACAGACTGCTCTGGCATGGGTCCCCCACGGGGTCACAAGTCCTGCCAGCAAACCTGCGCCTGCATGGGCTCCCCATGGGGTGACTACATCCTTTGGGCATCGACCAGCTCAGGCATGGGGTCCTCCATGGGCTACAGGTGGATATCTGCTCCAGCATGGACCTTCGTGGGCTGCAGAGGGACAGTCTGCCTCACCATGCTCTTCTCCAAGGGCTGCAGGTTCTTCTTCTTCTACTCCAGCACCTGGTGCACCTCCTACCCCTCCTTCTTCATTGATCTTGGTGTCTGCAGAGTTGTTTCTCTCACATATTCTCGCTCCTGTCTCCTGCTGCAAAATGCATTCGCACAGGTTTTTTTTCATTTTTTAGCTATGTTATCCCAGAGTTATCCACCACTGCTGATGAGTTCAGCCTTGGCCAGCGGCGGGTCCATCTTGGAGCTGTCCGGCACTGGCTCTGTCAGATGCAGGGGAAGCTTCCAGCAGCTTCTCACAAAAGCCAGCTCTGCAGCTCCCCCCCCCCCCCC
>Ga0065711_1008790_pt1 | contig 12621 bp, 10 predicted proteins | sample Hoacrofraction12_FD_59098 | JGI IMG/M metagenome (GOLD analysis project Ga0065711, IMG submission 59098) | Hoatzin crop microbial communities from Cojedes, Venezuela - Epithelial fraction 12 v2 (version 2) | ecosystem: Host-associated > Birds > Digestive system > Esophagus > Crop | place...
GAGCCCCGCCCGCTCGCGGCGCCTTAGAGGAAGTGGCGGGCGAGGGCGGCTGCTGCCCCCTCCGGTATCGCCGAGGCGAAGCGCGGGGTCGTGTGAGGGGAAAAAGGAGGCCCAGGCTCCGGCGGCGGCACCACCTCTGGCATGGCCCCCGCCGGGGGAGGTCAGCCCCCGGTCAGCGGGCAGGATGAAGCTTGCCAGCTAAGCGCTTTTTGTTCTCGGTACAAAAAGAACAGTTTCGTTCGAACGCCTTGAACAGCTTGGCACGTCCTTCCCCTTCGCTCCTCTGAGAAGAGCTTCCCAACCGTACCCTGGGCTGCATCCAGAGCAGCGTGGCCAGCAGGGCGAGGGAGGGGGTTCTGCCCTTTACTCCGCTCTCGTCAGACCCCACCTGGAGTCCTGCATCCAGCTCTGGAGCCCCCAACATCAGGAGGACAGGGATGTGTTGGAGCGGGCCCAGAGGAGGGACACGGAGATGATCCGAGGGCTGGAGCCCCTCTCCTCCGAGGACAGGCTGAGGGAGCTGGGGCTGCTCAGCCTGGAGAAGAGAAGGCTCCGGGGTGGCCTTAGAGCAGCTGCCAGTGCCTGGAGGGGCCGACAGGAAGGATGGAGAGGGGCTTTTCACGAGGGGGTGCAGGGATAGGACAAGGGGGAACGGCTCTAAACTAAAAGAGGGCAGATTTAGATTGGATATTAGGAAGAAATTCTTCCCCATGAGGTTGATGAAACACTGGCCCAGGTTGCCCAGAGAAGCTGTGGCTGCCCCTCTGTGGCAGTGTCCAAGGCCAGGTTGGATGGAGCTCTGAGCAACCAGGGCTGGTGGAAGATGTCCCTGCTGATGGCAGCGGGGTTGGAACCAGATGAGCTTTCAGGTCCCTTCCAACCCAAACCACTCTATGATCCTATGCTCCGGGGATGCGGACACCAGGCGCGGGCCTCACGTGGGGGCTCTATGCAAGCAGAGAGAAAAGCGAGTGGAACTTTTATCCGCTACTAAGTTAAAATTAAAAAAAGACTATTTTCAAGTGCTTAATAGTAAAATTTCCCCAAAAGTTGGCAACCCTGCATGTAAGGGCTACAGCAAATAATAAGCAAGGACTGAAAATCCCCACTCTTGACATGACCCATCCCTGAGCACCATTATCCTGCTCGTCATTTGTGCAAAAAACTGACTTGCCATCAGTCACACCAGCATAGTGCGAGGTGATACAACTTCTGCCCACACAGGAATATACCCAGTGAAGATGTGGTCTGTAAGACGAAAGGCAAAAAGATGGAGCAACCTTTTGCATTACCTTGCTTCTTGATGCAACTTTTCAAAGCTGCTCGGAGAAGCCTTACTGAGGCTGCGGTCTCTGTACCTGCTCACTGACACATCGGTTATGTTCTGTGGGCTGATTCTCTGATTTTTCATTTGTGCAATCATCACACGTGTCGATTTGATCCATTCCGAAGAAGCTGTAAAGGGCTCGATAAGCTGAACCCCATCTTCAGGGGGCGGAACAACTTTACCATGACCCCTGTGAGCTTTCTTTTCTCCTAGCAAACAACAAGTCTGGGGATGTGCAACAGAGGGAGCGGGGATGGAGGAATTTAGAGCGGGTCCATGCAAAGAGTTCTTCAGCTTGAGCTGCAGCGTTTTGGTTTCAAAGGGTGCAGAAATTCTTTGCATAGTCAGAGAATCACTGTGCAATCTCACACGTTGGAGCGGGACTGATCCTTTTTGTGTTGCGGAGGGGATTTGTGTACTTGTACCTTTCCAGGGTGGTGTTGCTGATGTTCAGATGCTTCCCTGACTTTTGCAGTGTGCTTCATACTGGAGCTGACTGGGGCTGACTTGCAAGCATTCTGCAGCCTGCCAACAGTTAAGAGGATCTTGTCAGGGGACATTCAACAACTTGGACATCTTCTCTTTTCACGCAGCAAAGGGGCTTCTGCCCTGTCAGGATGTGCAGGTGTGTAGCGAGAAGAGCCACGTTCAGATTTGCCATCTGTTTTGAAAAAATAAAATACAGTTGAAATCGAGGGTAGTTTTTGTGATCATTGTTGGCAGGGTAGTACTCTGAGTAGGACCCAGGATAGGTGCTGGACTGACAAGCATACAAACAGTCCAGGTTTCTCTGCAGGGCAAGCCAATAGTGCCCAGTTCAGTTTGCCCATCCTTTGCCACATTAATGACAACATGGGGTTGTTCCTTCTCAGGTGCAGGACCCTGCACTTGCCCCTGTTGAATTTCATCAGGTTCCTCTCTGCCCAACTCTCCAGCCTGTCCAGGTCTCGCTGAATGGCAGCACAGCCTGCCGGTGTATCCACCACTCCTCCCAGATTTGTGGCATCAGCAAACTTGCTGAGGGTACACTCTGTCTCTTCATCCAGGTCATTGATGAAGAAGTTAAACAAGACTGGGCCCAGTACTGACCCCTGGGGGACACCACTAGTTACAGGCGTCCAACTAGACTCGGTGCCACTGATGACAGCCCTCTGAGTTCTGCCATTCAGACAGTTCTCAATCCACCCCACCGACCACTCCTCCAGCCCACACTTCCTGAGCTTCCCTAGGAGGATGTTGTGGGAGACAGTGTCGAAAACCTTGCTGAGGTCGAGGTAGACAACATCCACGGCTCTTCCCTCGTCTACCCAGCTAGTCATGCCATCATAGAAAGTTATCAGATTGGTCAAGCATGATTTTCCCTTGGTGAATCCATGTTGACTACTCCTGATAACCTTTTTATCCTCCACTTGCTTAATGATGACACCCAGAATGAGCTCCAGGGACAGAGGTGAGGCTGACCAGCCTGTAGTTCCCTAGGTCCTCCTTCTTGCCCTTTTTGAAGACTGCAGTGACACTGGCTTTCCTCCAGTCCTTGGGCATCTCTCCTGTCCTCCAGGACATTTCAAAGATGGAGAGAAGCTCAGCAATGACATCTGCCAGCTCCCTCAGCACTCATGGGCGCATTGCATTGGGTCCCATGGATTTGTGGGCGTCCAGATTGCTTAAATGATCTCTCACACAGACCTACTCCGCCAAGGGAGGGTCATCCTTTCACCAGACCTCCTCTCTTACCTCCAGGGCCTGGGATTCCTGAGGGCCAGCCTTGGCGCTGAAGACTGAAGCAAAGCAGGTGTTCAGTAACTCTGCCTTCTCTGCATCCTCCGTCACCAGGACACCCGCCTCGTTCGGCAGCGGCCCCATCATTTAATCCATGCAGTTACCTTAGGTGTGCTTGTTCAGAGAATTGTGTCCCACCTAGCTACAAAGAGTCCTTACCAGTCGCTGCCAGGGTTCTTGCTGAACGGGCTCTCGCTGACTTTTCTGCGGCAGAGGCATGGGGTGGTTTGGTGCCAGGAAGGAAAGGCTTTTTCTGCTGCGCTGCCTGAATACGAAAAGTCTTTTCGATCTTGAGAAAAGGCTGCTGTTGCCAGCAAGCTGCTGATTTCATCAGTTCATAGCAGAGAGCTAGAAAACAGAAGAAAAAGTCATCTCTCAACTTTGCTAGAGTTAAGCTTCTTGTTTTATTAAATAAAATCTTCATAACAGATGGGATTTGGTTACTGTTTTACCGCTTATCACAGCTTTCAAGGCTCTAGGTATTAGAAATTATCCAAAGATATTTGATTAGTGGAAAACCTCACAGAATTCAAAGATGACAGCAAACGTTGACTTTTTAAATATTATGTATGTATACACAACCCATACTTTTTTAACCACTAAAATTAAGATATATTGCACTCCCTGTTTGTTTCCTGTTTCTACAAACTGTGCATCTTTTACCAAGCAGAGCTGCATCAGGGAGGTTTGCATCTGATGGCCTTAAAACTTTCTTAGTCCATGAGTTTATCTGCAATAGACAGTTTGATTGTAGAGCTGGAAGATGTGTGATACTGTATTAAATAACTGCTGATTTAGAAAGAAACAACATCACAAAGTTACAATTTAAAAGGTGCCTGCTTATGTGCAATTGCATTTCCCAGTGATGGCAGATCCTGAGTGCAGGTGTTCTGTGACTGCTGGAGTATTTTCTAATAAATAATTCAAGCACTGAATCAGCAGCATGTTTCCGTGCACGCCAGCCATCAGAATGTGAGTAATGCTACTGATTTCCCTATTACTCAGTTGGAAAATGACAGTGCCTGTCTTGACACATATGTTGAACTTATACCAACCCTTTCTAAAAAGGTACAAAGTTTTTACAAAAGCCCCCAGAAAAAAGACAGAACTGTTGAAACCCAACAGCACATCTACCAGACTGCACTCTAAAAAAAAAAGCAGAGGTTCTGTATATTGATTAGGATGAAGGCAGTGGGTACTGGAAATCATTTCTAACTCATTTTAGAAAATGCCAGCCTATTGCAGGAGCTGTACGTAATACTTCGAGATGTTCCACAGCTTCTCGGTGACCGGCAGCAGATCCCCCAGGACAGCATGAGCAGGTCAGCGTCTTGTGTCTCCAGAGCCAGCCGATGCCTGTGGCCGGCGTCGCAGCGTGGCATTCGCCGAAGGTGAAGCAGTGTTCTGCTCCAAGGCCCACGGGGCTGGTTTTTCTTCTCCACCATCTCTCTGTCAGCATCTCAGCATCTAAGGTATAGACCCACCTGACGTCCTCAAACTGGAACAGCAGCAGACTAGTCGGTGAATTGATCACCATCCTGGAGAGGGGAAGGGAAAGCCCTTCAGAACACAAATATCACTGACACAGCAGTTGCTCCCTGAGGGGCCCGTTTGCTGCTGAGCAATACAAAACCCAGGGCGCTTGAACAGATCCGAGATAACCATCACTTGTTTAAGGAAGCAGTAGCAATTAGTCCTACCAATCCGATGCGGCGCATTTTAACTCATACTCTGCCTGAGCTCTGTGGGGCTCTTTTCATTCAGCTCCATGGCAGAATTAATTTTAAAATAATCAGGATGAAAATTGCCAACAGTGGACTGAGCTGGATCAATGCAATGCAAAAAGAAACTTGGAGGGATGGAAAATTGGAGGGATGTACCAGGTCTGGTTGGGATGGAGCGAGTTTTCTTCATAGTAGCCCATATATTGCTGTGTTTTAGAGTTGTGACCAAACCAGCATTGCTAACACACCGGTGTTTTAGCTATTGCTCACGCAGAAGCCAGGAGCTATCTTTAGTTTAGAGGCACAGCAGTGAATGAACCTGGAAGGATTTTCCATTATTGGCTTTTATAAAGAAGCAGTAGATGAGGGAACAGCCAGAAGTTCTGTCAGGCCTTGGCTTGATTCTCCAACCTCTTAAGAAATTTGGGTTCCGAATTCAGCTTTACAGTGGGTCTATATCTTAAGTTATATAGAAACAAGAAATTGTACATTGCTGAATGGACTAAGAAAGAGCTCTTTTCAGCCACTGTTAACAAAACCAAATGATTAAAGCAGTCAATAATCAGTAGAGCACTTCAAAACTTATTTGTGAGAAGGACAGTAAAAGGAAAAATACACAATTATTTAAATTACAATGTAATCGACCTAATTTGGTTCAGACTGATGGCAGCTGTTATCACCAACCTGTTTCCTGCAACATAGAAAGAAGATATGGGGTCCCCTCTGCTGCTGGCCATCAACACCTTCAGGCAGCTTCCAGTCAAGTAGTTAAATATGCGAATCTTTCCATCAGCACAGCTACTGACGACTCGGAGATAGAGGAACTCCAGAGACAGAACTTCCCTGAAAACACAACACCTAGGTGTTGGTACATTCACTGTGCTTTCACAAGGAGACACCATCAGCTAACAATGTTGTCTTGGAAGAGATGCAAAGGTCTGCCTCCATCAACAGGCTAAACAGAGGAGCTGATCAAGATATTTAAAAGATCTCACAGTGAAGTCCTTCATAATCACTTCATGTCCAAACCAACCAGCCCAGTGCATTTTCATAGCAATCAGTATGGTTATGGCCATCTGCTGCATTTTAAATTTCAATTTTATGTCTAGGAAAGTAAACAAAAACGATACACTGCTACAGTTTTCACAGTTCTAATATACAATTGAAGTATTAGAAAATGGCATCACACACAGTCCGTAGGGTTCAGCAAGTAACTCAGCCACCTCCAACATAGACAGTGTCTATTCTTGACCAGGCAGTGTGGTACCCTATTGCATACAGGTTGGGATCCTTGAAATATTGGACTATGCACTGTCAGTCTTAAGTCATCCCTGTTTGCGAACAAGTGGTTGCATTTTTGCATTTTAGGGCATTACAAGTCTTAGCTAACAAATGCTGGTTGTGACCATGTAGTGCCTGACACTGTTTGTAAGATGAAGATTGTTGAAGGATATTTCAAATGCCAGGACTGATAATTAAGGCATTTTCTGTTCCTGCAAGGGAGACATTTTCTTTACAGATTTAGTAGACTGTTGAGTACAACTTGAAACACATCTGATTCCTACTTAGGGTGGCGGAAAGCTGTTAGGCATCTCTTGAGGTTTCCCAACATGCTCCATCCCAGGTCGTATGCATCGGTGCTTCCTGTGACGAGGTGCCACTGATCAAAGGACAAGCACTTAACTGGGCCTTGGTGCCCCTCTAATGTCTGCAAAGTAAAAGAAATAGGTGCAATTTAGTCAGCAATCTGGATAGAAATATGCCAAGATATCCTATGGCATTCACAATATCAGCCTTATATACTATATTGTAGTTTATTGGGTGTTATTATAATATACCAATACACCCTATCGATAACTGTGTTAGCTTTATAGTCGCTTACAAGAAATCTTCTGGACCTGTTGCCGATGACGAGCTGCTAGCATGGAATTAATATCCATTTTCTATCTTTATTACATGTGCTAAATAGATGTTACTGTACCAAGACCTTTGTGATCTACTGAATGTTCACCCAGGAGAGAAGAGAGTGGACGGCCCTGACGGTAGTGGAAGGGGCAATTGCAAATGCAGCTCAGCTGGATCCAGGATATCTTGCACTGGAGAGGCATCTCCATTTGCAGCCCCTCCCCACAGGTAGAAAGAGCTTTGCTGCTCTCAGATGTGGACTAATACTAATTCTGGACTTATGCTAGGGTAATTATCAGACTCTGGCCTCAGTCTTTACAGTGCAGAGCAGCTGTCCATCTGCTTCAAGTTTATAAACTGGTTCTGAGAGCAAGTTTCATATTTTGGGCTAACCCATGATACCTCCAACACCAAGAGCTGTCAGTCAAGCCCTCCTACCCGATTCCCAGGTTCTGAATGTTTCCACAAGAGCAGGGATGAATCCATCTACAGAGAACAAGTAATGATGGGGGTTAAGGAAAGCAAACCAAACCCTGGGTGAATACTGAACAATTGTTCAGTTGTTTGCAAATCAGTTTTTATATTATCTGCTTAAAAATAATTCTGCAGTTTCTTTTATCTGCTTAGACTTCTTTGGGGGATTTGTTTTTTTTAGAAAGCCTTTGGCAAAAGCAAAAAGCTATGATAACAGGATCACAGAATGATGGGGGTTGGCAGGGACCTCTGTGGGTCACCCAGCTCAACCCCCTGCCCAAGCAGGGTCACCCACAGCAGGCTGTAGAGGACCTTGTCCAGGCGGGTCTTGAATATCTCCAGAGAAGGAGACTCCACAGTCTCCCTGGGCAGCCTGGGCCAGGGCTTCGTCACCCTCAGAGGGAAGAAGTTCTTCCTCATGTTCAGGCAGAACTTCCTCGGCTTCAGTTTGTGCCCATTGCCCCTTGTCCTGTCGCTGGGCACCACTGGAAAGAGTCTGGCCCCGTCCTCTTGACACCCACCCTGCAGAAATTTAGAGGCATTTCTAAGGTCCCCTCGCAGCGTTCTCTTCTCCAGGCTGAACAAGCCCAGCTCCCTCAGCCTTTCCTCGTAGGAGAGATGCTCCAGTCCCCTCTTCATCCTCATAGCCCTCCGCTGGACAGTCTCCAGTAGCTCCTCATCCTTCTTGAACTGGGGAACCCAGAATGATACACTGATACTATCAACTATGATATGAGCATAGAAGATTTTTGACTATTTAGCACAGAATTATCCACCTAAGAGGAAACTTACTTTGATCAGAGTGCCCGTATCGGCACACCAGACTTTCACCAGCCCTCGGTCACACCCACTGACAACACGGGTGCCATCCATTTTAACTACCCAAACAGCACTGTTGTGTTTCAGAGTCTTCAAACATTTCCCACTCTCCAGATTCCACACTGTTAAGGGCAAAGGGGAGAAATATTATAAATATCTATGCCCCAATGATAAGTTTTCCTGAGTACAACACAAATTTTAAAATATAATTGGAATTAGAGTTACACCTTGTAACTGCAACCCTGCATGGAGCCAGGTGTTGACTTGAAAAGTATAATTGCATGGCAAAAAAGTTAAATGCAAAGACCAGAAAATAGCACATCTTTTTCATCCTTATTCTATAAGCTAGTAATACGGAAACTTCTGGCAACACTGAAAGCTGATACCACTTTCCCAAGAGCTGGTCTGGCCCTATAGCCACAAAGCCATTGAAACTGAATAAAAGCAGGAATAATCAGAATTTATTCAATGACACAGAGACCTTATGTGTGCATATGTCCACAGCTTAGACTGTTCTGGAGGCAAATATATGAGACACTGAAATTCACTCTCCGATTTACAGACTTACTTTCATATTCGTTTCACACATCCCAACTCCCAGGCCCTCTGCCCATTGCTCCCACTGTTTGCCTTTGGCTGGGAAGCTCCTAGTCTTGGCTCTCACCTTTCACCATCCCATCTCTGCCTCCTGACACAAACTGCTCCTCGTGTAAATCCAAACAGGTGACTGTCCCACAGTGACCGTTTTCACACAAGCACCACTGTATATATTCCAGCATCTACGAAGGACCAACCAAAAATGGAATACAGTGGTTAACTTAATTGGTGGCTTATTCATCTTATTATTTCCTACTTAACAGGCCCAGTTCTTCTCCCATACACACCAGGTTAAAATTAGGAGTCATTCCACTAAGGTGTTGGAGGATTTGGAACAATGAAGTTAGGCTTAGTATTACATTTTTACCAATTTTTGACCATTTAGCACATTTTGACCATTTAGTACTTTGTTCTTCTGCCTCCAAACATGTGGCTAGATCTCACCTTTGGCATGGTTACCTTCAATTCACCTTAAAATGTAAAGCTTTCCAGATAAGGTTGTTTCTGTACTGGCCGGTGCCAAGATGACTTCTGTTGAGTTTACCTAGAGAACTCAAGCCCACGCTTGAGCAAACAGCCCTTTTGGAGCCAGGAGGATGGAGCCTGCGTCGGTGCAAACTCTTCTCTTTCCCTTTCTGTTAGAGGCTGCCTTTGCTGAGGTTGTGCAATTGCCTTGCCGGAGCCAGACGACCTGCTGCTTACCTTTTGCCCCTCCTCGCGATCCTCCTGGGATTTAGCGATACAGGTGAGAGCTGAGCACCCCCACCCTTGTTTCAGGGTGCAGCGCCTGGGTGGGAGCGGCTGTGCAGCAGGTACCGGGGCGGTGAGCCGGCTTAGCACAACAGGCCTGCTAAAACGGCACGGAGAAACCCAGCCTCCCTGAACTCGATGCTGACCTCAGCAAAGCCAGAATCTCACTGCGAGTGCCTATGGGAAACGTATCTGGTGGTTTAAGATACTTTAGGAAACCCTGTGCATCCCTATTCTCCTATCTTATCATTCAGTACTGGGTGAAGCTGGGAAACAGAAGCTGTCCTATGCGAATGGGGGACGTTTACCCTTATCTACTGTCCTTTCTTCGTTACTATAATGAAAGCGATGGAAGGAGGATTCCTAAAGTTTGAAGTGGAAGGATTGAAGTTCCATTTGTCCTAGGTTTACTATGGGGCAGGTATCCCACAGCACAGCCCCAGCATTGCTCACCTGATGCTGAGATTGAAGCTTGCGCTGAGGACAAACCCTTTCTTCTCATTGAGGAAGAGTGCCTTGATGCTCCCAGCTGTGGCCAGAGAGCAGGGGCGGCACTTCCTTCATTCCTGACATACCAAGAAGCCTCACTTTTCGGTCTGCAGAGCCAATGGCTACCAGGTTCCCACCACTGTAATGGATTGTTCTGCTTCGGTCTGATCTGGATAAGAAACAGTGACTGAGATGAGTTTTAGCCAGCTAACAAGGTACAACGGGGCTTCCCCATGAGGGTGGTGAGGCCCTGGCCCAGGTTGCCCAGGGAAGCTGTGGCTGCCCCCTCCCTGGCAGTGTTCAAGGCCAGGTTGGATGGAGCTCTGAGCACCCTGGGCTGGTGGAAGATGTCCCTGCTCATGGCAGGGGGCTTGGAACCAGATGATCTTTAAGGTCCCTTCCAACCCAAACCATTCTACAATTCTATGGTTTATATACGAAGGTACTGTCCCTATATATGTGCCTGGTCTTAGACATACACCAACTCCTCTCCCTTCTGGCATGCAAACCACAGAGTCCCCCCCCAGCACCCACCCCCAGTCCAGCTGAAGCCAGCGCTAAGTCCAAGGGATGCTCAGATTTCTCAGCACTTGGTGCATCCCCTCAAGGGATGACTGGTCACTGCTGGGAAGCTGCAATGACGTGAGTGATCCCAAGCATTAGCTAGATGCAGTAGAGAAGGTCTGCTCAAGCAATATTTCAAGAGTTTGCTAGGTTTGAGAAAATTCAAAGTTTGGAAATGATAGGGGCATGACAATAACATTCCTTGGCTGATCGCTGGGACAGCACAAGTTTCCTCACACATGCCACTGTCACCTGAAAGATTATGCAAGGGGGGAAAGAAAATACAAAAAGAAGCAGAGAAAAGTCAAAGTTTCCTGGCCCTGTCCATTGCACACCAATTAACAGCAGAGGGGTCGGCTGCACCCACAACCCCCAGTACAGGAGTCACCTGCAAAGGTGCAGCGCTTTCTCCAGGATGGATCCAAGAGCCTTCAGTAAAAGAGAGAACAAGACAAAGACACAACCAGACCGGCCACACTACTTAATGAGGAGCTACGAGGTCCTTCAAACTGTACACTAGCAAATGAGATGTGAGACTGAGCAGACCAGCACCAGAGGCGTTGACATGGAATGAGCCTGTTCAGGTGACAGCTCTCACCACAAACCAGGGGAGAAACTTCATCTGCCGGGCGGATCTGTTACTTCAGCACATTTAACTGCTGAAAATCCCGAAGGAAGAAACAACAGGGCGAAGGGGAGAGGTGGGCGCGAATGGAGAGGTCCTTACACTGACAGCATCATCTCCCTGCACACAAGACGCCACAGCTGCAGCAGACACAAGCTGCCCTTATCCAGCCTATGCTCCTTCCCCATTTTCGGGGTCCAGCAAGCACATCAAATGCTCGGCCCTCAGCAGGGAGCAGGTATAGCTCTGCCCAGAGCCCAGAAGGTTTCTCCACCACTTTCAAACCACTGCAAGGGCCACACGAGGACCAGAGGGAGATCAGATGTAACTTCTCACTGAAGCCACTGAACAAGAGCTGAGCAATCTCACTAACATATATCATTACAAAATATGCCTTGACATACATCCACACAAGCTGATCTGCGCATGTAGTATGCATGCACCTACACCAGGAGATGGGTCTTCATGCTTTCAGCTGTCCCAGTCTGCTCCAAAGGAGGAGCTTAGCCCATCCTCTGCTTCAGGTCCCCCTCAGAGAAGGCCTTTTTCTAGAGGAAACACTGATCTCTAACACTGTTCATTTTGGGCACTCGCTGATCATTTGTATTTCTTTAAACGGGCTTTCACTTCAACAGCTCCAGAAACCAAGGAAGACAAAACAAGTTCCCCCAAGATCATTCAGCCAGTGTCTTCCCAGCTGCAGGGCTGCTGAAGCCCAGTTTAGGGTGCTGTCAAAGTGCTCAGACCCACAGGGGGCCCAGACTTCTTGAAAGATTCATGCACAGATCTTTCCTCATTTCAGGCTGTTTCAATCCAGCAGATTTACCAGAGTTACATTAGGACAAGCAGAGGCAAAACTGTTTGCATCCCTCTGCCACAACAGGCTGACGGGAGGCTGAGCACCTGCGGTCTGAGCAGCACGGCCCAGTGAGTAGAGTTCGGACATGGGTGGACTTGTCCTCACTCTCCAAGGATGCACTCTCTGGCCTCTGCAATGTTCCTCCCTATGTCCCTAGCTAGTGTCTGTGAAACAGAGCCCACAGCTTTTAATCTTTGAGATCTCCAAGGAAAGACTGCCCTAAAGTATCGCTATCCGCACAAGCAAAACGCCGCAGGATGTGTGGCTTTGCACTTCTGTTGTCTTTGGTGTGAAGTTCAGAACTGCTCAAGCCTACAAATTCAACAGGTCAAAAAACAGAGCCTATCTGAAGTCATGGCTTCCGCTGAGGAATAGGAAACTCAACTGCACACCTCAGAACAGTTCAAGAAATCAGTATTTTGTTGCACTTCAAATGGGATGACAATGCAAGAAGTCAGCCAAGGCACCTTGGAAAAGCCCAGTGGTGATTATGCGAGGGGGGAAAGGCTGCACAACTTTCAGTCTGCTTCAGCTCTGGGTGGGAAAATCCCCAATTAAACCAGAAACACAGTACCTGTAATCCTCAGGGGAGAGAAAAAATAGCCAGGAACACAAGCAGAGGAAATTGATTCTTGTTGCAGTCAAGTGTCTTCCTTCCTCCACTTCCCTCTCCATATATGATTTTTTTTTTTTTTTTTTTTTTTTTCCA
>Ga0065711_1012836_pt1 | contig 12621 bp, 8 predicted proteins | sample Hoacrofraction12_FD_59098 | JGI IMG/M metagenome (GOLD analysis project Ga0065711, IMG submission 59098) | Hoatzin crop microbial communities from Cojedes, Venezuela - Epithelial fraction 12 v2 (version 2) | ecosystem: Host-associated > Birds > Digestive system > Esophagus > Crop | place...
GAGCAGAAAAGGACAAAAGGGGAAACTCATGGGTTGAGATAAAGACAGTTTAATAAGACAAAAACGTAATTACTAACTAATATTAACAATTATAATAATTAATATGCAAACCAAACTATATACAATTCACAGCCCCCCAAAAAAGTTCGAACTCCCATACAAAAGAGGATTCAAACTCCCAGGAAATCGAAAAGCCGACAGCCTTCCTGCCCTCTGGCCAAGCCCATTCATAAACTGAGCGTGGCATCTACGGTATGGAATACTTCCATGGGCCAGCTTGGTGGTCTGTGTGGCTATGGTCCCTCCCAGCTCCTGCACCCCTGCTGAACCTTGTTCACCACCTTAGCTGAACATGAGGAGACTGGAAAAAGTCCTTGATTCATAGCAACAGCTGAAAACACCAGTGTATTATCAACTATATCAAAAACACAGCAGCTACTGAGGGGAAAATTAACTCCAAACCAGGACAAGTAGCAATTTGCCCAATTGTGCAAACTGCTGGTGGACAGGATCTCTTTTGTTTAGATGTAGCATTCCCTCATGTAAGAAGATGCAATCTTAGATACTGTGCCATTAAAATCAATGCACATTTCTAATAAAAATGGTCTTGATCAAAGAGGTTCAGAATCAATTTTGTACTTTCCTTGCAGAACTATTTGACTTCAGTGATCACTCCTACCTACACTACTCTTAGCTGTAGCAGAATCAGACCCAGTAGCTTTGCCATGGCTTTTAATAAAGATGTACAAAACCATCAAGTTTGGATGCTTATCCCATACACATGAAGACATTCTAAGCACAAGTGTAACTGTAAAATGCTAAACAACTATAAATACACAGTTGAATTTACAGTAGAAGGAAACACGAACTTTAAATTTGTATCATGCGAAAGGCAAAGACTCTGAGATAGATTAAAAACCAATTAATTTTGAATTAACTGATCTTATTCCAATGGTTATGTTCTCCTAGGAATAGCCTACTAATCTTAGTAGTACAGACTTGATTTTGTAGAAAGTAAACATAAACACTCACATTACTTGCATATCAATCACACAACTTTAAGGTGTTTCTTAGCCTTCCTGAATATCAAAAACCACAGTGAATTCTCGCTCCGTAACTGAAGAGGTTCTACTTCTTAACATACAAAAAGAAATGTAATACAGATGAGTTCAGTGAGCCTTTGTTTAGGATCATGTAAATTAATCTTCCTGAGTTCTTTTAACTAGTAAAAATGAATAAATTGAAAAATAAAATTACATTTCCTCCTCATCTAGGCTGTACCTCCTGCATTTACGATGCATACATCTAAGTGTAATCACATAATGCCAGGAGTCTAATCAAGAATAACCAGAAATAATTATGTCAATTGTCAACAAATTATTTGAATAATTGATTGCACATAGAGGATGAGTGAGACCTTCTATAAAAGCAGACTGTAAATCCATTATTTCTCCTTTGCTTTCTCTCACAAGTTTTTTTTTGGTTTTTCACTTCTGGTTTTAGGGATTCTATCTACCTCCAGCATTGTGATGTGATAAAGCTGGGACAGGTCTCCTGCCCCAGAAAGTCTCTTACAGGCCTCTGCATTAGCCTTTGCACTCTTTTCATTAGCCCTCAGTACTGGTCCATTAAATGTTCATCTTCTGCTGTGCAACCAAAGGAATGGTTCCTCTGGAGTGATTGCTGAGTAACAAGGAATTCACTGTTATCTTTCCAGCAATGTGAGAGTTTCTGCAATATTCCTAAATAAAACCAAAAAAGAATCCCAAGGACACAAATTGTTGACACATATCTTAAAAACCAGAAAGCCTCACAAACCCAGAGACACAGCAATTAAACTGAAATAAAAAAGGGAAGAAGAAAGGTTTGTTGTTTTGAGGCAGAGAAATCCTGATTAACTGTGAAAGCAGCTGAAACAGAGACAAATATGGCTGCAGAAAAGAAAGACTCCCTGATTCTCAGAAGCTGTAACTCTACTCTGAAGGCTCTGAATTGATTGATGTAGTGATAGGACTCGTTGCCATAATCTCAAATTTTGCTCTCTAGAGTCCTATGTGCCATGTAAAGACTTTCTAGCTAGCTGTCATTGCCAAACAAATCCCACTGAAAGCACAAACAAGCAAACAAAACTTGCTGTACAAATCTGACCTATTGTGCCACTGCTGTAGGCGAGTCTCCTGAGGTCACGGACTGTCAGGGTGGCTCAGAGAGGTGTGAGCTGCCCCATTCTTCTTGCAGGTACCCAACAGCTTTGTGAGTATCAGCACTGTTAAAGCTGTTTAGTTCCTCTTGCCAGCACACACAGACAAGCACACTTTGTGCCACTACCACTGAACAGTGCAGAGGATATATTTTTTGCTGTGCTCATCATAGAGGTGCCAAGACCCCTTTACAGACTACAACTGGGAGAGCAGGGAATGTAACCTAGATCTTTGACAAATTTTTGCTGCACTGATGGTGCTAAACTTGTGGCCTGTCAGCTTGGTATGACTCACTGGAATTATTATTTTGGCCTATGACCTGCTCCTAGTCCCTTCACAGAACCATTTAGCAGCCAGTGGCAGGTCCAGAAAAAGTATTTGTTAGTGGCAGCATGCCCCCAGCCACCATCTTGCCAGGGCAATTCAGGACCACTACAGGATATGTGTGTACGTATATACAGCACATTCTGCACATGAATTTAGCCTGCTGGTCCTAGGACTCTGATCCAGGCATATCTAAATGCACCAATTTTTCAGTCATCTTGGGCACATTCATCTCCTCCTTTGCCTTTGGAGGACTTTCTGTTTCTTGTTTGGCCAGAAAATTTAGGCATCAGTTCTCTATGCTGTCCCTCAGAATGAAAAAAGCAAAAGCTTAGGTGCTTGACTGTGGTGAATCTAAAATAAGACCACTCTAAAAATCCCACGCGTCACTGAGGACTGTGTTAATGCAAGTATTACATAAATTATTAACATTTTCAGTCCTAACTCCTTGCCATGCACAGCAACCAGTAGACTGACCTTATCTATGAGTGCTGGAAGAACCAAGGAGTCTCAATTCCAGCATTTTATTGGCAGCAGATAGCAGCAAATCACCCTGATGAGAAGTGTGTTGTACCTTACAGTTCTGGCAGTGCACATCTTACTGTACAGCAGTGACTGTGGTTGTATAATGTTGTTAGTCCCAGAGTTTAAGAGATAACAACTTGTGTCATGGATCTCAAGGTCCCCAATGCAATTTAAAAAAGAATGACTATATTCAATACCTTAAGATGTCCTTGTTTACACACAAAAAAAACTACCAAAAAATCCTCCATTCTTCTTCCACCTTAAAACTAACTGACCGCAAAGCAGAGCCTCAGACTTAGGAAGTAAGCAGCACAGATTCCCTTATTGCTTTTAGCTTATGCACGCAAATCTTTTCCATCTGGAGTGATCTTATAATCTAAATTTTATAATTGGGACTCACCACTGCCCTAGCTTCATCAGAGATGAAAACAGCAAAGAGTCTTAGGAGAACTTACAAAAATATTAGAACTCAAATTTTTTTCTTTATTTTTGATAAAAATGTGCATATGAATACTAAAACCATGAATTTACAGGAACATTTGTATTCTAATTAGATTTTCACTTGTATAACTTTGGCTTGGCATTTTAGTTTGGTTATAACGTTCCTTATCATATAGCAACAATTCAGGGGGATTTCAAGGCTATATCTGAGAAAAAACTTGGATTTCCTGAAATACAGGCACGACTGCTGCTGGCGCGGCACAGACTATTTTTGCCTGGACTCAATCTAATGTATAGCCAAAGTGCCTTTCAGTTGTTACATCAGAAGTCTCTTAAAACACAGCATCTGCTTTGTTAAGTACCCTTATTTCAACATCAGCTCTACATGGAAGGATCACACAGGTCTATAAAGTCTCTAGGGCTTTGTGGCGTATCTTACAAAACACAGGTATGGCACGGGTCACTAGATCTGCTGTGTGGTTTAACGTATGCAATTTCTTCCCTTTGGCAACAGGTGGCCTGCACTTAGGTTATCAAAAATGCTGTAATGTTCAGGGAGAGAGCAGTTTGGAGACCTACTAAAATGGAAAAATATTTTGGTGTTAGGACACTATTGTAACAGTTCTCTGACTTAGTTTCTCAAATTATGGGTCAACTGTTTATGTGAAGTGCTGTTTTTTGAGAAGCAAATGTTAGTATGCAGGTTAGCGGCCTCTAAAGGGACCATGTTCTGCGGATAGCAATCCCTCCTCCAGGAACTGAACACGAGCATGGTATGTAAATCAGAATGGAAAACACCCTGTGAGCCTAAGCCTGAACTGTCCTGCCCCACCTCCAAAGGCTGTGAGGACTCTCGTTCATAGTTTTTCTGTCTCCCACAACCCTGCTGCCCTCTTGCAGCTGAGGTTCCCCTCACTGGCTCTTTAACCAAGGCTATGACTCTGGCACAGAAACTTGTATTAATCTTCACAGCAGAATTGTGTGTGGCGGAGGGGGGTGTGTGCCATCAAACATGATTTACTTACAGCTCAGTGGTGCTTGTGAATGCTTGCAAGAGCTAAATAATCACCTCATCAAATGCGCCATTCCACCGCATGCAGTTCACTGCCTTGCACCAGTCATGCTGCGGAGGACTAATTACACACAATATGTGATAAGGGTCCTTCTAGCCCTTTCCCAGCCTCTGACAGTGGCCAAAAGTGGAGGCCCAGCAATAATTCGAGAGGAGGGCATGCACATGGTGATACTTTTCTCGAACACCCCCCAGATGCCAGCAGTAGAGGCACAAGGCCTTCCTAAACCAGCAATGTTTTTTCCGTGGATTTTCTGCTGTGTGGCACCACCCACATGCACAGCAGCTTCCACCCCACAGCGGTGCCCGGCTGGGTCACACACAGTCGCAGAACTTCCTCAAGCCCACAGTTCTGGGGACAAACTGCCCTTCCCAGTAAGGCTGGCATGGGCTGGGCCGGGCCGGGAACGGCAGGAGGGTGTGCGGTTCAGTGACCATTACAGTCGGAGCGCGGGTGCCATGCCGGAGGAGTAACCATCGGCTGCTACAACAATGCCAACAGTGGAGAACCTTCCAGACCCGGGGGGCCACGAGCACCGCTGCTGGACACCAGCCACCGCTGGGCACCATGGGGTTTCAATGGCCACTCCAGCACCGGGTTCTCCCGGCCCCAGGCCCGCAGGCACTTTGCGCCCTGCGTGGCCGTACCTGCCCCACCGACCCGACGGGCCTTCCTTCTGCGCCCACCTCCCCTCCCCGCCGCGGGGCAGGGCCTTTCTTGCCATCCGCACTGTGGCACAAATGCTCACGTCCCGGTACCTGTGTCCGTTCAGCCGCCACAGGGCCGCAGCGGAGGGGTCCCCACCGCCCGGGGTGGCTGGCTGGGCTCGCAGAGCGGGTCCCAACCCTGCCCATGGGAGGGGGCTCCCCCGGCCCCCCTCCGGCCTGCCCCGCCGCACGGCCCGGCTGCGCTTCCCCTCAGGCCCAGGGCACCTCACCGACCCCTTCAGAGGCACTCGCTCTCCAGCCAGGCCCTCACCAGGGACAGGGGAGAGACGTTACCCAGCCCAGCTCTCCTTCCTGATCGTCCCTCGGTGCTGGTTCCCCTCCGTTGCCAGGCCGTGTTCCTGAGACAGAGCAGAAGCCAACTTACCAGGCCGCGGCCAAGGCGAGCGCTGAGGCCTGCAGCCAGCCCTCCTCCCTCCTGGGCACCTCAGGGCTGCAGAGGGGGCACCCCGGCCCCTGCCATCCCTCGCTGCCTCCAGCAAGGGCTCGCCCAAGCCCCAGTTTTTTCTCCTCGGCTGCCAGGCCTGGGCGAGGGGCCTCTCCCACAGAGGGGCTACGACAGACGACGGCCATGCACCAGGGCCTCCCCCTTGGGCCGGCCAGGCATCGCCATGGGGCAGCTCCCCCAGCCCACCGGGGAGAGGGGTCTGTGCTCCCCGCCACTTCGCCACGCTGGGAACAGCCACAGAAAGCGTTTGAGTAAGCAGTCAATTTAATCTGAAACACTTTAATGGGGTATTCACAGAAGCACAGAATCCCTTGGGTTAAGAGGGGCCTCTTGTGATCACCTCGTCCTGCCCTGCCACAGCACAGGGGTTTATGCAATGAGTTGTGGCCTGGTTCGCTCCCAGTGCGATGAGCTTTGAAATGGCTTGCAGTTTCAGAGAGCGCTGGAAATAAGCAAACCACTTTATTGTTCCCATTCGGTGAGTAGCTCCTCTTGAAAAACTGCTCAGAGCGGTCAGACATTTTATTTGACTCTAATGAGTGAAATAAAGCTAGAGAAATATAAACCAGAGATATAAAGTAGCTGGTGAGATGCATCATGAAGATAACCACCCGGTGCTCCAAGACTGAAAGTCTTACCACCTTCACTGAGTTTCTCCAGCAGCCATTAGGTTAAATTCAGCCTGAAACATGAATTTCCTGGGATTGTTCACTGTCAGCCACCTCCTGCCAACGATTTTTGCATTTAGTCAGAGGACATGTTTCATACCTGTCATGTGAGGTGAACATCTGCTGTCTGTGGCTGCCCATGGCTGTAAGGTTGCCCATGTTCAGTATTTGCTCTTTCTTAGTGTCTAAGAATGCCCGAGAAATCAAGGCCACTTCCTCCCAGTCAGGTAATAAAAAAGATAGTCCTTGCCCCAGAGAGCTTATGAAGCAGAAACTTCAGAGAGAGGACAAGGATTTTTTTCCCTGTTCCTGCTGACCTACAGAGTTTTTCTGAAATGATATCCTGCTGTGTAACAGGCAGGAGCAAGGAGCATAAAGCAACATATGTGGCTCTAGCTCATACAACTGCTTTACTGTGGGCAAGCCCAGGAATAACCCTGACCTTCATCACTGTCTCTGATTGTGACAGGACATTCTACATTAGCCATAGGCCACTTATGTGCCTATCAGCAGGTGGGAGTGAGAAACAGATGATGGAGAGGAAGGCAAGAGACGAGCTGAAGAACAAGGTGAAGAACAAGGTAAAGAGCAAAGTGAATTGCTGACAATTTTGCTCTTCCCTCTCCTTTCCTCTTTGCCACCAGCTTTTTTCTGTGAGCTGAGAGACAGTGAAAGTAAAGGAGAAGAAATACTCTGGCTGACTGTGATGTGCTCACCTACAGCTTTCAAAGGCTAAGAAGTATTTTAGGGAAGATGGGAGCTTTAGTGCACAGATCCCACCGGGGAGAAAAGGATGCAGAGATGTTAACCCTAGCTAGTGACATCTCACTGGGGACAAAAAGGGCAATGGGCGTTCAGATTATGTACGTGTGTGTGAGTGTGTGTGTAGGAGGGAGGAATGTAATGTGGGGCAAAATTATCCATACATAATTCCCGTTTCAAAAAAGAGTAGCTTGGCTCTTCACTGTACCAGAACTTCTGCTACCTCTCAGCTGGCGCATAGCCCTTCAATTTAAGCAGAAACCTCATACCCTTCCTCTGGCATTGCCTTTTCCTACACCTTGCAAAGCTGAATTTTGTCTTTTGGTGCTACTCAAAGCTCAGTCCAGTCAGCCACAAATCAGAAAGGGAGACATGGCAGGAGGCTGTCTGAGCATTTTTGAAAACCGTTTTGCTATAACACTCGGAAACACTGCTTGGTGCAATCCTGCCTCACGGATCCTCTCTCCTCACCCGCAGCACTTGGTACCTATCCCCTTGTAATCACTCATGACCTTACGTCTTCACCAAAAAAATTACTTTAAGAAGAAGGAAGAGGCAAAGAACCACCAGAATTGTCTCTGATGAGTTCCTATGACTCTGTCCTGGTAAAGAGGGCTGCAAACCAGAAGGCTGTGTTCCTTACCTGCTCTCAGCTTGAAGAGGGGGGGAGAAGGTTTCAATAGCAACTCTCTGTCTGCCTTTTCCCCCTTGATCTGGGAACTCGCTAATCAGTTAGGAAATAGTTCAGTGAAGGAGCATGTCACAGACACCAAGTAGATGTTAGACTTAATCTTGATGATTTTTTTTTTGTCTGCACAACTGTTTTGCTTAAATGCCTAGGGAAAAATTCCAATTTCAGTGGGTTCTGGACCAAGTCCTAGCATATCAAATACTTGCTAATAATACACCCATGTTTATTTATCTCTTTCAGATGCTGATCGTCACATATAAATATGATATAGTGCACAGATTTTGAAAAGAGGTTGCCTCCTTCAGCTTGTGATAAATCCTGGCTGGGAGCAATGCATAGCCTCAAAGGGAGAAACTTCAAAATTGGGAAAAGGCAAGCACCCCTCCATAGCCTGTACAGCCCGAGAGTGAGCCCTGACTCCTTGCAGCACCAGAACAAAGAATGCCACAGGGACATGAGCACGGGCCTGCAAGGAATCAGCCAAAGACTGCACAGGCCCCAGAAAAATATGTTTTTTGTAGTGTTTCATATGAGCAACCTAATGCTGCCAGCGCGCTGCAGAGCAGTGCAGACACTGGAGCACGTAAGCTCTGTCGGATGCGAGCTCTGCCGGGTGCAGCCGCCCTGCACAGCTCGGCGTGTCGGCTCATCCCTCGTACCGCTGCTGTCAGGATTTCTTCATCATCCACATCCCAGCTAGGAGCGGACACTGTCCCTGTGCTTGGGAAGGGGGACATCTTAATTTCATTTCCATTTCATTTGCGGTGCTTGCCAGGAGGTGGCACAAGAGACTGGCTGGTCTGCCCGCACTGGCTCACATAAAATGGACTTCCTTCTTAAAATGTCTGGCTAGCTTCTCCTTAGCCCATGTTCCTGATATCACCGTCAGGTGTATACTCCACAACAAATGAAAGTTCTCCAGATTTCTTATGGCACAGTAGTAATGCTTCTTTACACACACACAAAAAATGATGACATACGGATCAGATTGTGTCTGGGTATTAGAAGGTGCAAAGAAAAAGGTATTGACATGCCAGCTCTTCTGAGAGCGATAGAGTGACAAAGGAACTCCTCCTCGTGTCAGAAAGAGTAATCATCAAAACCCAGGATCTCATGCACAGAAAAGGCACCCTTCCAGCAATCAAGCAGGGAACAGTTGGTGACACACCCAATAAGGGCCCTTAAACATATAAATGTGTTAGTACAGCTGTGCATACGACCTAGGAGGGCACCAAGCAAAGCAGAGGCTGAAGAAGCTGTATCTAGTGAACCAGAATTAACTTGATCTCATTGCTTCTGTGCATCTTCCACAGCTGAACATATTGATTACACTCAAATATCTCCCTTTTTAAGTGGTTCTGCTTATTCCAGTTCTTTACTGATGCCTGCTCCTTATTGATTTCGCTCGGCTACAGTCACTAGGGAGCTAGATGCTTCATAGTCAGCAGCTCTGTAATAAAAGATAAGGGAATTACATCTCACACTGGCAAACCCTTGGGTCTGTGTATGGCGCTGAACTACTGGGTCACAAGAGTTATTGCCAGCTTTTCATAGTAGTAAGTCCAGCTTCTTGTGCTTGGGCACAACAGTACAGCATGACTCAGTAGCATGCAAGAGCATGGGCTGAGCTGAGGACTGCTGTTGTAATCTGCCCTGTAGCCTGGGACACAGCAGGGCTTTGCTGCATCTGCATGATACAATTTCTAATCTCAGGAACAGAGCCATCCATGCAGAAGTCCTGAAGACAAAGAAGAGCTGGGAACAGTAGGGAATTGAGAAAAGGGTGGGGAGGGCAGCTGGGGATGAACTGAGTACTAGTTTTAGCAATTCTGACAGTTCTGTGGGGCTGCTGCACCTGCACCCCAACTCGCATTATTTAACAGGTCTGGAAACCACCAGGGTCTGGGTCTGCCAGTCTGGTTTATTTCTCACTGAGCTATAGACAACTGCATTCACATACCTGTGCTTAAACCTCTTACGTCTCACTGGCATCTGAATTCAGAGGTATTTCAGTACTGAATTTACTCTTGCTTTAGTGTCTGGCTCTTAGAAAAGACAGACTACAGCATACAAGGAGGGAGAGACAACTGTTATTATCAACCAATTGTATACAGTGCTAGTGCTGACATCAAGATTGTTCTGGCCTCCGGGAGCACAGGGAGGTAAGGGATTTTGAAACAGAGCTACATGAGTGAAGATAAAAGTCACATAAAACTTTACTATCTCTTTCTGGCTTTGTTCGTCCATACTTCCACCCAGCTGAAACGTAATGACTGTACACTAGGCTTGGAAAAACCACAGGAGTGAGAAGAAAGTAAGGCTATGCCCAAGCACAGAGAAGCTTGAGACTCCGCTTTTCAGCTGCAGAGCTGAGGGGAAGGCAGCTGGCACCGGGGTAATGTTTCCTTGTAACATAATGCCATCTGCTGGGACTTGCTACTAGCAGACGAGGTAGTTCAAATGAGCTGGGGATAAATGAGTCCAGCAGGGCTAGGAAACACACGGTGCCTGACAGCCGCCTTCGCACGGACTGAACGCAAGCACACTTTCCATAAGCAACAATGTTTGTGTGGTTTAATAGCAGCAGTTTTTAAAGATTTTTCATTCCTTACTGCCTAATACATTGCTGTGGAGTGTGACACTGTATACACATCCTACGCTACGTTCAGGCTGGCTATTGCTGCTGTAAGCTTTCCCCTCTGGAATGGCAAACCAAAGCTGTTGTGTCGTGACTGTGCAAATGAAACTTGCACGGTGATGCTGCATGAAGTCCTACAGGTTGCCTAACAACATGCTTCCCCAAGGACTAACGGAAGCAAAAATAGAGACTGCAGCACCTACATTCAAGATTGTTTCTTGAACACAAAGGCTGCGTGTCGCACAGGGACACGAATGGCCCATGGCTTTGTCGTTGCTGGTGCCATCCCAGAACAGCCACTGACACAGCGCTTTGGTTCCTCCGCACTCCTACTGATGTGGGGAGAGCAGCAGCATGGTCTCCTTAGAGCGGGTGTCCACCTTCTCAGAGCACCTGAAGTGCTCAAAAGAAGCTAGGCAGTACCAGAAAGAGCACCTACTAGACAGGAGCTAGCTCAAGCCATCTTCGGGTTAGCTTGCGTGTTGTAACAGTAGGGGCTAGTGTAAGGTTTTGACTTAATTGGGGAATCCCTACACAGTTTCATACAAGTTAGCACACCTGGGTAGCTCCATTTTTGTCTCACGAGTTGGAAGTGGCATTTGCCTAGTCATTTATTATGCTGTCACTTCTCCTTGTATTTGGCACCTGACCAAATATAGTCAAAGTATTAAAGCAAAGGAATACAATGTATACTGTGAGTATGGCTGCGACAGAGTATGTGAACAGGGAACTGCAAGGCTTCAGAGACCGTATGTTGAATCAGATGCTGGGTTCACTGCTGTGTCATTTGTAAGTCAAGGACGTGTTGAACAGCGTATTTGTGGTTCCTGTGTCACCCCTACAGTGGCTAGAGAGTGGTGAGGACAGACTTGCCCATGAAATCGATCTTCTGACTAGCAAGGATTTCCTACTCACCGTGACTCCCGAAAGTATGATCCTGGAGGCGTGTTTGTCTGTGATCTGGGCTGGCTGGTTGAGTTGAGATCACTTATCTGGCTGGGAGTGCAAGATGCTGGTGCCAGTCTTGTCTGGTTTCAAATCCTATCCCAACATGTGACTGCCACATAGCATGAGGACAGATGTGGGGCTGGGAATTTCCCTGAGCTGCTCCTGCGAGAGCTTTGTTCATAGAGATTGTGTCTGATGACAAGAAACTGGGAAGAAACTACCCTGAATGCAGGCGTTGTGGTCTTTTTCTGGTTTTAGTTCTTCTGGTCCCTGCAGAGGGATGGTTTTAGGCAACCTGGATGTTTGGTTTCTGGGATTTTTTTGAGTGCCTAGCTGTTTCAGGTTGGCTGACTGGTTTATACCACTGTGTAGGCTGCTGCTGAGGCTTGGTTTGTGCCCCATTCCTCATGTGCCATACTTACTTACATGGTGATGTATGGGATGGAAGTCTCTCTGCAATGGGCACATTACATTGGATTTTGTTTGATAACAGTCTTTTGGGAAAACGAGCCTTAACTGTCTTACCAGCCTCTTTCCTGCTTTTGAATGCATGTGTGTTGACTACAGACTTCAGTCCTGTTTCACGTGTTGAGGCAGACAGCACCTTTGCAAATAGACATTTGAGTCCTACTTCTCTCTTTTTGGTACTTACTGTAGTGAGGTACGCAAATCTGACTTGAAACTGTAATGGGCATGCTGAGATAAATGTTTTTTGACAAGGGTTCTTGGGGAAGGAATTGTCTTGCTCTGAATACGTATATAATATGTTCCTTTCCCTATTTTGGAACATCTTTTCACATTGGGATGCCCCAGGAGAATCATATCAGTGGTTACCTGAGTGATGCTGAGTGCCTCAGAGGCATTAACTTGACTGCGAGAGGGTGACTGAATAGTCTAAAATGCCCTGTCGAGGTTTCAGTCTCTTGCAAAAATAGGGCTTTGAATCCTATTCCTGCCATGTGATGCCTACCGTATTGAGATCATAGAATCATAGAACGGTCAGGGTTGGATGTGACCTTAAAGATCATCTGGTTCCAACCCCCCTGCCACGGGCAGGGACATCTTCCAGTAGACCAGGTTGCTCAGAGCTCCATCCAACCTGGCCTTGAACACTTCCAGGGAGGGGGCAGCCACAGCTTCTCTGGGCAACCTGGGCCAGTGTTTCACCACCTCATGG
>Ga0065711_1046923_pt1 | contig 12621 bp, 8 predicted proteins | sample Hoacrofraction12_FD_59098 | JGI IMG/M metagenome (GOLD analysis project Ga0065711, IMG submission 59098) | Hoatzin crop microbial communities from Cojedes, Venezuela - Epithelial fraction 12 v2 (version 2) | ecosystem: Host-associated > Birds > Digestive system > Esophagus > Crop | place...
AGTGTGGCCAGCAGGACGAGGGAGGTTCTCCTTCCCCTCTACTCTGCCCTAGTGAGGCCCCACCTGGAGTACTCTGTCCAGTTCTGGGCTCCCCAGTTCAAGAAAGATGAAGAGCTACTGGAGAGAGTTCAACGGAGGGCTACAAGGATGGTGAGGGACTGGAACATCTCCCCTACAAGGAGAGGCTGAGGGAGCTGGGCTTGTTCAGCCTGAAGAAGAGAAGGCTGAGAGAGGACCTTATAAATGCTTCTAAATATCTGAAGGGTGGGTGTCAGGAGGATGGGGCCAAACTCTTTTCAGTGGCACCCAGTGACAGGACAAGGGGCAGTGGGCACAAACTGAGGCACAGGAAGTTCCATCTGAACATGAGGAAGAACTTCTTCCCTCTGAGGGTGACTGAGCACTGGAACAGGCTGTCCACGGAGGTTGTGGAGTCTCCTTCTCTGGAGATATTGAAGACCCACCTGGACAAGGTCCTCTACAGCCTACTGTAGTTGACCCTGCTTCGGCAAGAGGGTTGGACTAGATGACCCACAGAGGTCCCTTCCAACCCCTACCATTCTGTGATCCACATACCATAAATGGCACAGGAAGAGGCAAAGGGAAGCGTAAACAGTCAAGGAGAACGGGAAAAGAAAAGGATGCAGTGAAATGAGACAGGTGCAAGACTCAGCTATATTTTGTCTTGCTGTGTTTACCTCCAAGCACCTTGATGTTCTCTGAGCTCAGGGCAGGTTCTGGTCTCTCAAATGTCTTGAGCATCTTGAAGTTTCCTCCAATGCATAGAAAGTATTTTACAGGCACCAAAAATACCAAAATACAGCCATTGTGCCCCTTCTCTTTCCCTGATCATGTGACCTATTTCTAGGTGGGACGTTTGGGAAGCAAAGCAGCACAGGAAACTCAGTAGATGGAAAGTATGTGTGGGGGGCAGAAGGAGTATCACAAAGTTTTCCGTCTGTTTTGCATCACCAGATAGACCAGAGCCATGAGATCTGATGTGAAAACAATCTGTGTGCCTATTTGTTCCTTGAAAAAAGCCCTGAGGAGCATACAAAAAGAGTAGATGGGCACAACCCAGCCAATAGGTGTAGAAGTGACAATGGATTACCATAGCTTTGTAAGCATAGCTTGCTTTGGGCCAGGTCTCAGAAGAAGATCCTACCTGAGACACAGAAACAATAAGGCATCATAGGGAAAGCAGAAAGCAAGTTTCAGTTTGGCACCCTCTGAGACCCACACTCATTTTATCTCCTACAACACCAAAGCTCTCTTACAGCCAGGCAGTCTGGAAGCAGACCAAATCACCGAAAGTCAATGAGTATTTCTGGTAACACTACTCCTTCCACCTAGTCTTATTCCTAATAACTAGGAGCTGCTGCTCACAGAGGAGTAGGCATGAGAGATGGAAGGAAACCAAAGGACCATTTAGGTCATTGATCCATCAGTTTGACAGAAGATTCATCCCGAGAGCATATTTCTTACCATTTCATCCATTTACTTTTTAAACAACCCCAGCAATGGAGAGGCTATCCCTTCCCTTGAGGAAGCTACCCACAGCTTGTTAAAGATCTCTTACCAGGACAATTTCAATTCTTTCCAGCCTACATCTTCCCATTTTCTTAATTTTATGCTGTTGCTCTCAGCATCCTTCTGTAGTCTGCTTTCTAGGCTGTTCCCAGCACGCATTCTATACATCCACACGCATCCCTCCTTCTCCTCTAGTCATGTACGCTATATTCAGCATTTTCATCCTTTCCAAATGCATCTTCTTCCAGCCCTTTTACATTTGGGGAAAAAGTGGTAGCTTTTTTTGGCATTTTTTTTCCTTGGACTTCCCTCCCACTTGTCTCAATGTTCTGCTGTCCCGCTGTACTTGAAAATCTCAGACTGGTATGCTGATCTGCTGAAAGAACTAGGAAAAAGGACACAGCAGACTATGGAATTATATCTGTTGCACCAAATTCCCTCCAGAGGGGAAAATGTGAGAGACATTTTTCTTCTCTGCTGAAGCAATAGTATGGGAGATTGGCTGGCTGTACACTCCTCTATCAGCAAGAACTGCCCTTTGAATGCACCTTTACCTGCCTAGCAGAAGGATCAGGCTAACCTCTAGTACAGAGAAAAAATGCAAGCATGAGCACAGAAAAAACACTTCCAGGCAAGCATATCCCATATTAACACTACCATTACGTCCAGCCACAGCAAAGGACGGATCTCAAAGCACCACTCCTGTCTCTGGGTCAAGTCTCAACCTCCCCATGTGCTGAAATCAGGAGCAGTTGCAGTAATAGCTTGTGGGACAGCTGATCGCAGTCAGGGCCTGGGCTGCCCTTTGCTAGATGCCAGAAAGCACAGCCAAAGATTGGCTGCATGCTGGAGGAATCAGTGGAGACAGAGTCCCTTCCAATCCAAGGGCTAGAAATCAGAGAGGAACTGAAGATAAGAGAGATACTACACACCACAGAACCCCAAAAACCAGAATAAACAGTCCTTACAAGATGTTTTTGCTTAAGGGGGATATAACGAGTAATTTCTTAGCACAGCATCCAACAGAGTTGCCACCTGTAATTCTAGGCAGAGGAGTGCCGCAGACAGCACAGCACGGCCACTGGATATCCCCAGGCAGAGATTCCTAAGGCAGCCAGTTCTTCTCCAGGCAATTGTCTGCTGACTTGCCTAAGCAGAAACGCTGCAAAACACACTGTGAATTACTCCAGCCCTACTGAAACTAGAAGCCTGTGCAGATTTACACCTGATGAAGGTCTGGGCAGGAGACCAGAGTCACACAGGTCATTCCCACAGCCCCACTGACTTCAGAAGGACTGGCGTGCACCAGTCAGAGCACATCTGGGCAAGAATGAGCATGATAATGGACTCATGCTAGTGAGTCTGTCTGCTGCAGGCCACATGGCTCAACTGAAGAGGAAAAGAAGACAGACAGAAGCACATTTTATGCAACTGGAGAGCCACAGACTACTAGGAAAGTCCAGAGGTGGTTCTGCCTCAAGTAGTGACTGAGCTTTCCACGGAGGGTAAATAGCACCTGCCTCCTTCTCTGCTCCTAGTTGAACAGGAGTTTAGGATCACAGACAACAGAAACCTGCTTCTGACCCTGCGAGCTCTGTCTCTTCCTCCAATGTATGGAAGCAATCTCATTAATGAATTTTTACACCACACCATCATAATCTCTCTTGACTTTCAATGGCTTTGAGCTACAACCACACACCTTGAAGAGCTGAGTTTTTTGCATGCATGATAAACTCGACTTTAAACTGATTATTGAAATACCCAAGCTGTTAATGCAATGACTGCCAGCTGAAGCCTTGCTCTCTTTGCTGCTTAATATACACTTGCAGTGTCAGAATTTATTTGTTCTTTCCCACCACACTCGCTGTTCCCAGTTGTGTATCCCCAAGTGCTTGCACACACCCCTCTTCCCACCTCCACCGAGCGCACCACTTACAAGATTTCTGGAAATGCATCATTCAAGGGAGAGCTTATTTGCTTCAAGCAGTAAACCAAAGCAAGCAAAAGGAACAACTCAATTACTGTGTACTTGAGGACAAAACTAGACCATCTTGGATACCTTTGTGTACAGCAGAAAGATAATTTCCTATTTAATTCTTCTTTGCTTTCTCTTCTGGATTCCTAAGCAACAATAAGTAGTAATCAGCTCTCTGCTCTACCAGATGCAATTGCATTTTAGAAGAAAGCAGTCCCAACAGAAGTTTAAGTAGAAAGCATAAACATCAAGATGCAGCTACCATTCCCAGCAAGAGGGATAGAGCTGTTTCCCACCTCCTCATCACCTATGGCTTCAAGCAATGGATAGACTTACCTGAGCCGTGAGTCCAGCATTCGCATGAGAAATCCCCACACCTCCACCACACCAGAGAAGCCCTTTCTCCAAGCTGCCGCCAGCTTCTTTCATTCTCAGCCCAACCAAGACACAGAGGGAAAAAGGACTCGGAGCTCTCAAGCCGGAAGCACCCTCCACATTGCTAACCCCTTGCTCCTCCTCCACGTTGCTAGTTTGAAGGGTCTTTTCCTTTGCAGCTGTTTCCACTCTCTCCTGAGGGCCAGGGAAGCAAGGGCAGACAGCTGTGGCCTTTCTGCAGAAAAGAGCATTTGCTGCTTGCTTGCCAGCTGAGGGACAACGTCCAGCCCCCTGAGGAAGACAGATACAATCTCCTCTGCATGACATTTGAACAGTGCTTTGGAACACAGCTAAGTAAATGTAAGACAATCAGGGGATATTGTTCAAATCCTGTAAACCCATCTGAAGCCAAGAGGGTAATGCCAGTTTACACCATCCAAGTATCTAGATCTATGTAATTAACAATTAGAGATGAAGCACAGGGACTGTAAGCAATAAGGCCAGGTTTTCTTGGGTCTATGGCCGGCACTTAAGCACAGTTATACTGTGCACAGTTTTACTGAAAAGCAAAATTCTGTAAGCACAGTTTTATTGAAAAGCAAAATTCTTTCAGAAGAAAACAAAATTCAAACCAGTTGAAGGGATCATCTGACACCACATTTGTCATTGCAATGGTTGGAAAATTATCCAACCTGTTGAACAGTATGTATCATCTGTGCAGGTGGGTCAGAAAAAGCCTAAGGCACAGAACAGCAGGTACAGTAGAGGTCAAATAGCACCATGGTGTGGGCACTGAGGCCAGTAGAAGCTGTGAACACACATGGGTTTGAGGACATCCCTTGGCAAAGTGGCATTTTCTACTTTTCTTCACAGGAACTCTAACACTGCAACACCCCCTGCTTCCCTGCCCCAGTTAAATCCCATTTAAAAGAGCTGATGGCGGTCATTTACCCAAGCCCCATGTGCAACACAATCAGATGGTTAGAAGCACCCCGAGTCCTGAATTCCAGCCTTTGCATCTTCTTATGTTGCAGCCTGACAGATCAAAGCACTTATTTCACAAATTTCCTCTTATGCAACGTGATCCACTGGCCTAAGACATTTTCCTTTATTGATAAATACTGCAACAGTACCCTGAAAGTCACGGGTGAAAAGTGCTGGCGCACCACAGGGCAATGCATGTGAAATACTCCAGCACTTTTGTCAAGGGCTTTCCATGCAGCTCCCTGTTTAATGAGTCCATCACCAGGTTTAATGACCTGCCAGAGCTTTAGAAACACTCTGCCCTCCTCATCAATGATTCACACGCAGTCTTCAAACTGTGCACAGATTAAAGAGGCTGCTGCTCCCCCACCTTGCTTCAACCCAAAGCGGTTTTAAATATTTCATCTCACCACAGAATTCTTCTGTACACATCCCAAAGGCGTTCTGAGAAGCTCTCGCTGGGAGTTCGGCTTTACCTGGCAGAGGGCCTGCTGGCAGCACGAGAAAGCTGTTGCTGCCAGGCCTGCCCACATCCTGTATTTACTTTCTTTAATGAGTCCTGCATGGCCCCGGCTGTCAGGAGTGGCGACAGGGGTTTCTGAGGTGGTTGGTGCTTTCTATTTACAGAAAAAGAGATGGAGGCCATGGTTGCAGGGACAGAACAAAGAAGTACCTGATACACAATTACCAGTGTCAGCCGGAGCCTTACTTCAGCTTCAAGGGAAATAGAGTCATGACCCTCTTTTCCTGTCATCTCCAGGGGGACTTCAAGGAGACCAACAAACACAGAAACAGGCAGGATCTTGCACTTCCCAGATGGGCAGTTTTCTAGGATACCTAGAGCACCTTACAGATCTTACTGCGAAGCAACCCTGATGTGAGAGATCTTATGGTCCTGACAGCCACAGAGACTTCCCTCCCTGCACAGAGCAAGACTGTGCCCTGTGATATAGTCCTCACGAACACATTTTTGGTCCCTGGGGAAGGAGAGCAAAGTAGTCCAGGGGAAAAGGAAAAAGACCTAGAGCCACTCCTCAGCTTTGCCACCAATGGCATGATACTAGTCTCATCTGTGGCTTCACCATCTCCCAGACAGGAATGCTACCAGTAGATCTCAGTGTCCAAGGCATTTTGGGATTTACAGATCCCATGTACAGTACAAGCTATTACATTAGTAGGAACAGCCATATTTATGTGATACTGTGGCCATGCATGCCACTCACTTCTAGCAGCCAGAGCTCTGCCCAAAGTGCTGGATGTTGTTATAGATGCAACTTCTCCAGAGTTTTTCTAGGCAGATTCCTGAAGCTTAATATTGTTTTTCCAAGTATTAATTTAAATATATCTTGTACCTTAGGATTATATGCTAAATAAATAAAGAAATCATTAAAAAGATCAGGAAACAGAATAGCGAGAGTATCACTTCTTAAGCACATCATCATATACCCTCTCACCTGTTTTCTCACTTTGCTCTTACCCTGCTTTCACCAGCTGTGCAAAACAGCTTGCCTGCTGGCACTCGCGGGTAGCATCCTCCGGGCATTTAGACTGTTGATAGATCACTAATTTCATGGGAAATCCATTTTCCAGCAATTTGGCTAGCTCCACAAAGAGACAAATAACATTCTCCAGATAAATAATTTGTAATTTTTGATTGGAAAATCATTCATGTAGGTTTTTTGTTTTTACAGTTAGTCAATCAGCTCTGACCACAGAAAGAGAAGGACAAATCCAGGGAAACACACATGCAGAGAGATAAATGCCCATGGGCACAGACGCACAATTTCCTTTGTAGCTGCTTCAGCAGCTCTGGATTTCTGCCCTACTTCTGGAGTTTCTCACCTAGAGCCCTTGGACAAGGCAGGGAGCATGTTGCAGCCACCTGAACACCTGTGCCCATATCTTTGCTTTCCTTGTCAGAGGAGTCAGTTTGATTTCACAGCCTGTAGGAAGTGGCAACCAGCCTACATTTTCCCCAATGATTTACAAAGGGAATTTATTGGCAGTGGAAGGTGCCTGCTGAAAACGTGAGGAATCAATCATGGTCCTCACAGCAGGGTACAGGACAACCTTAGTCCATGCTGTTCATCCACCCCAACTGATGGGGACAACCTGAATTTCCATGTCCATTCAAGCCCAGGAGCGTTTGGAAAGGAGACCTTCAGCACAAAAAGTTGAGCTGGGACCACACAGGTCGTAGAAAGACTTTAAACCACAGTGACTTTTGCTCCTGAATGCATGAGATCCAGCAGCACAGGGCCACAAGATCTGTCTGCTCAACACAACCATACAGCTCATTTTCTCTATTTGCACAGAAATTGTGATAGCAACAGGGAAGATCTCAAAAATTTTCTGGTTTTCACCCACCTGAGTATTAATGGGGAACTAAAAACTTGAGAGCCCAACCTCCCCAGTCCCTCTGTCAGTCCATCTTCTCTGGTTTCTGTATTTCCTGCAGTCCAGCCTTTACCAGCTGAGTGGTCCACTCAGTCTCCACATGCCTGTGGTCACTCATGGCATAGGAAATGTTCCTCAGCAGATCATCCTGGGGCCCTCTGGAGAATTCTTGACCTTTGGATTTTCACTTAAATCAACTTAAACATTTATGGCCTCCATGGCACAGAATAGCTTGCACCTGCACAGCTCCCTTCACAGCACCCGCCCGTGGTCAGACCTGTGGGTGAGAGGCCAGTCCCCCTACGCTGCCAGGGCAGTACAGCTGGTTGCACTTGGTCACGTCATTGCCTTGTCCTCATTTCTCCTCTCACCCTATAATGGGAAATGTGGCCAAAAATCCTCAGAGGGTGAAGGAGATCACATCAGTCCACTGCAGATATGGCCAAATCATGACAATTTTTGTTTGTTGGTGCACTCAGAAAATGAAGCTTTGCCTTCTCTTTTGTACTTCAGGTGTTCCTATGGGAGGAGAGAATGATGAGCTCAGTGGGCCTGCAAAGGGTAGCCCTGCCTGAAAGAGAAGACAAAGATCCCTTTACTTAGTGCAAAGCTAAACAAAAGTGAGCAATAAAGCACTGCAGAAAATGAACAGGTAAGTAGTTGCATTTTATCTGCAGTCGATATCTCTTCAGCATGGCTGATCTCTGAAAACTGATTTTTGTGTTGTACTGCAGATCTATATCCCCTGGGAAGCTTGCATCCCTCTTGCTAAGCGTTAGCTCTCACTTCATTTGTCCACACAATCTCTACACAGCTGTCATCTCAACATCCAGGCAAGCTTAAACAAAACATAATCTCTCCATAAAGCACACCTCTGTACTCGAATAGCTGTAGCTCTCAGGTGTCCCATTCCATGAAATCCATCACCAAACCACTTTGCTTTCCTCAGTGAAGGGAGGATGTTCAGAAAAGAGAGCTCTGTAGTGCATCACAGGCTCACTTTACTGGGGCTCATTGCCTCTCCCTGCCTCGCTCTAATCTTTTCTGGCATCTTTTTCATGGCATGGGTCCTTGGCCAGAGCCACTGCAGAAGCCATGGAAGGATTTGTTGTATATCCTCACTGTACAACACAGCCATCACACTAAGATGTGGCAAGAGAGAGCTTTCAGTTAAAGGGCTGTATGATGAACAACCAGACCTCGAGGAGGATGCAGGAACTAGATGATGGGGCAATAAAGCGTCTATTGCAATAATGTCAATTCACTCCCCCTGTCTTTCATATGCCTTCCTGTCTAGCGACTCAAGACATTAAAGAAATGTGAACTGATTGATGCAGTTCAGCTGCTGCTCAAGCTGCATCCAGTAAATACTATGTTTTCCCATTACCCTGTTAGCTCCAGCTATCTTACTGTGATCAGTGCAGAGTGAATGACCACATTTCTGTATAATACCTGTCCAAAAATCCCTGCAGTTTAGTCACAGCAGCAAAGTGTTACACCAAAAGAAAAGACACAGGTGCTGAGGCTGTTCCCAACCTGCCTTCCACCTAGCTGACTCCAGTACAGCTCAGCCACAGACCCACAACCACGGTCCTCCCAATGGCTTCTCACTGGAGTAGTGGTGCTAAAGCCTGGGCACCACATTAAACTACATCAGGGCTCCCAAAGGAAAGAGATGTCAGGTACCCATTATGCCACTACAACCCTTATGCACTCAGCCAGTTTGAATCATATCAAAATCATGCCTGGCAAATCATGAGGGTCAAAGGAGAATCTCCATCCCTAACAGAAGCAGGGTGACCTTTAGGAAGTTTTATCAGGGTTGAATTTATCGCAGGTTATATAAAACTGTAACAGTAGTCTCAAAGATGTGAAACATGGGTATGAGAGGGCAATCACGTTAGTTAAATACGTTAGGGAGTTAAGGTTAGTGGAACCAAACCCAACCTGGTGTGAATAATCGCAGTTCCACTGAAGGGAACATTTACCTTATTTACTTCAGATGAAAATCTGTTTCAGTAAGTTGAACAGAACAAGAAAGTGCTATAAACAGAATCAGACTTATAAAACAGTAAAATACAGTTTTCTGTCCTTAAAATAAATCTCTCCCACACTGGATTTCAGATCTAGGGGACATGTCAGGTGAAATGCAAGGCCCTAGATGGCTGCAATAAGGTCTCCCTGGAGCCTTCTCTTCTTCAGGCTAAACAACCCCAACTGTGGAATAAAAAGCCTCTGCTGAGGTCCACGGACTGGGCCCCATGACTTTGGGTGCTTCCCTCCTGGCCACCCCTCTCTCATCTTCCTGCCCTGTCTCTCCTCATTGCATTGCTGGAAACCCCCTGCCCTGAGGTCTCTGCCACAGGGAACCAGGGTCAAAAGCAGACCTGCAACTCCTTATTGCCGATACCCAGCTCTGCCATATCCTGCTTTCTCCCACAGCCCAGAGGGAGGAAAATTCTGAGAGCTCCACTCTCTAAGCAAGCAGCATGCTGCAGGCAACTTGCAAGGTCGCAAAGTGTTGTGCAGATGTGGCAATGCTTGCAGTTGGAGGTCATCTCCCACATTAAATCATCGGGCATATAGGGTGGGGGGAACAGGCAAGCTTTTGAGTATGTTAACCCTTATCACATCACTCCACCTACAAAAGGCTTCTACTGTTCCAGCCACCAGAGCACTGCTGCTACAACATAGCTGACAGAGAACTACAAAACAAGGACAAGCACTTTGACTTCACAGTGCCCTGTAAAGCCAGAAATTTACACCGACCCAAAGTGCTGACCCACCACAACATCCAGCGTTAATCGTGGAGACCAGGTAAAGAACAGCTCCCCTGCAGCCTCCATCCCCTACAACAGGGGCAGGCATTGCACGTCAGGGTGTTAAATCATCAATCTGCTACTTGTCTGATGCTGTCACAGGACTTTACTGCTCAGGTTTCCCTTCCACAGCAGTCTGATTCACACTACTGGGCTCTTCAGCTATGGCTGTTGAGCTGATCTGCATATTAATCCAAAAACTCTTTGCAATTAAAGAAGATTAGGGGGGGGGAGAGAAATAAAAGTGAACCCCTCTGCAGATGTTGTCCTCACATATGGTGTCCCATATGGTTGTGTGTCACTGCTGCTTCACTTTACAAGATCTCTCTCTTCAGAGAGTAACTCCAGCCCCTTCCATACTGCAATCAAGAGATTGACAAAGAAACAGGTAACACTGCAGGCCTCTTTGTCATTGTTGATAGAAGTGCTGAACAGCCACTGCTAAATTACAGCTATCAATCTCCCAGGCTGTATATGGGTATATCAATTATTTCTTTCATTACCCACAGAGGCAGATGCTTCCCATTTTCTTGACATAAGTGGTGTGGATCACTTGCCCATCTGGCTTCTCTACATTGTTGTAATGGTACCCTTCCCTTGGGTGTCATCATCCAATTTCTAATAGCCTCCACAGGGACGCAATATTATTACTTAGCATTTATAAAGGATATGTCTCTAATCCTCCAAAATTTGTTAATTCACCCTGCAGTTACCATTTGTTTTGTGATGTACTATTAGCCCAGATACACAGGGTGTGTGTAAGGCCAGGAGTCTGGTAGCAATGACATGACTTGCCAAACATCACAGTCATGACCAGTGACAAAGCAGACATACAAGCAGAGATTTTGAAGTTGGATTTCACACCAGTAGGTAAGGATAAGAAAGAATGAGAGACAGCAGTACACAACCTGATTTTCCAGGGAGAAGAGAGTCCACATGCACAGAATGGTGTGGCTTCAGCTACATTCAGGCCCAAGGAAGATGCTGTTGCTTTACAATCATGTAGGATACTCATGGGATTCCAGCAGGCAAGAAGCAGCAGCATCACGGGGTGAGGCCACAACCACAGTGGCAGGGCCACCAGCAGCAGCCTGCCAGGCTTGATGAGATCTGACAAGTCCCCTGCAGACACAGAGAACTCCAGGGTTTCTGCAGGGGGAGAAAGCCCCTCAGCATGAATTTCATCAACAAAACTGGAGCTCTCTCTGACTAGCAGGTAAAAAAAGGAGCTGGTTCAGGGGATTGCCTTTTCAAGTTCACACATGGTCCATAATCCCTGAGGGGAAGATAGCTATAGATGTGACATCAGAGCTATTCTACAGACAATCTCTCCCAAGCGCTGGTTTCTCCAGGCAAAGAGGAATGGGCAGTTTTTACAGCAGTTCCTTTTTTATGACTCACTTCCATGTCATTATACCAAGAAGATTCTGTCTCTCCGGGGTGTTTTTCTCCTGTGATTAAAGCTGTGAGCCTTCGACCTTGTGCCTTATCAACACTGCACAACACACGCTATAACCACCTAGAAACTTGCTGCCTTTCATCCCTTATTGCTTAATAAACTTGCCAGCAGACCTATTGCAACAGAATAATGAAGCTAAGCAATTGCATTCAGCTCAGTAAATATGGGAGCAGAGCCTGTTAAAAAATAAATAAAATTAAATTAAAAAAAAAAACTAATTGCAGAAATGTGGAGTGTTACGAAGAGATCCTGTCAGTTCAGCCAGAGTTCACAAACCACTCACTCCTGCTATTTCAGCTGCTGAGAAGAGCAGCAGTGTGAGAGGAGATGAGGGTAGGGAGTTGCATAACACTAGAAGAGGAGCAAGAGGAGGTGTCAGGACAGATCCACACACCGTCTGCATCGTAGGGAGCTGCCACAGGGTTTGCAGACAGCCTGGCCTTTGGCTTGAGGTGCTCGAGCAGGGAAGAAACGGTGTTCAGAAACAGGTGCTTTGGCAGAGCGATGTGGAGAAGGCAGCCCAGCACCTGGCTCCTGAAGTTTCAAATTTGGTGAAATTGCAGCCAGCTGATGTTAATAACCTACAGTTTGTGTTGTGTTAGTGTTGTAATTGGGCATTTGCTGGCACAAAGCATACAAAGACAGGTCCTCTTCCAAGACAAGGCATGGGCAGGACGTAACAGTAAGGTGTAGGGTAAGTGCTACACATGCAGGAACATCTGACGCTGCTACAGTGAGCAGTTGTATAATGGCTATTTGGGTCCGGATGCCTGACCAAGGTGCCTTTTCTTCACCATCGGTTGTATGTGGTGCCTCTGGTGACCACATTTCTGCATCTGGGTGCCTTGTTTGGGTCTTACAGACAGGCCCACAGAATATCTAATCTGCAAAATCACATGTAGATGTCTCACAGGGCCCATGACACTGCCCATCACATAGAATCATATAAAGTTTTGGGTCAGAAGGGACCCTTAGAGGTCATCTAGTCCAACCCCCCCACAGCGAGCAGGGACACTGCTAACTAGATCAGGTTGCTCAGAGCCCTGTCCAACCTGGTCTTGAATGTTTCCAGGGATGGGGCC
>Ga0065711_1046924_pt1 | contig 12621 bp, 11 predicted proteins | sample Hoacrofraction12_FD_59098 | JGI IMG/M metagenome (GOLD analysis project Ga0065711, IMG submission 59098) | Hoatzin crop microbial communities from Cojedes, Venezuela - Epithelial fraction 12 v2 (version 2) | ecosystem: Host-associated > Birds > Digestive system > Esophagus > Crop | place...
CCCAGAAACTTAGTTGATTTTTTTTTTTTTTTTTTTTTTTTGTCTGAAAGCTGAAGGTTTCCAGCACCATAGTGGTTTTGACACTGGAAAGGCCATGCAGTTCTTAGTGCATGCTAGTAATGCTGTCCTGCTGTTGGTGCTTGAAGAGGAGGGATGACTTTTGTAGCCTGCAGCACTCAGAGATACTTTATTTTTCCTGTAGACTGGGCTGACTGGCAATAAATTCTCTCTGTCCAAGACTGTTCCTCTGACTAAAGTGGTCCAGAATGATACGTACACAGCACCGCCTGCACCTCCCTCTCCTATGCGGACAAAGGCCTTGACAAACATGTCCCGGACTTTGGTGACAAAGGAGGAGCCTCCAAAAGAACCAGCACCTGTTGAGGTGAGCTAAGGGAAGTGGGAAATGCTCTTTACAGAAGTCTTTGAAACATCTGAAACTTGCTGTTCATCGGTTATGCAAGCAGCTCCTTTCTGCCTGCCTTCCACGATTATTTCTGGGACTCCGTCAAGTTTATTCTGATAGCTGCAACCCGTGTCCCAAGAATTTGAAACCTGTCTAAACATCCTTTTCTTCAGCATTTGAGAGACTGGGAATTATCAGTTAGTGCGTCTTGCTTCTCTCAACTTTTTTGTCTGGCATGGGAGCTCGTGGTCCCAGAGGAATCCATGTTACAGGGGGGTGGTATTTGTTGTTTGGACACTCCTTGGAGGCTTCCGGGGCCCTAGGAATATGGTTTAAACACTGCTAGTTATGTTCTCTTCTGTCTGCTCTTGTTAGCAAGGAGAAAAATGTGATTCTTCCAAATACAGCTTCTTGCTGCCCACACGAGACCTCTCGGGCAATTTGTGGACAACCTGTCTGGAATTGCTTCCCCAGACTGACTGGTATTGGGTACAGATAACCCACCAGGTGTTCCCAGGCATGTTGAGTTCAGCGTGCTTTTGAGGGGCTGGAGCCGTATTTTGGGGTTTGCTGGCTGGAGTAGAGTGCATCAGAGACACATGCTTAGAAATGTGGACATGACCATAGAGTACTGTGTATGTATGCAGATTAAGTTGGTGTTATACTTGGGAATGAAAGAGAAAGTTATTTCAGAGAGATATTAGCATGGAAAAGGGGCTCCTTTTCACCATCAGATGAGCTGGGCTTTTGTAAGCATTGATACTTTCCATTACTAGCTGTAGCTCTCACCTTTGTGTGTGCACACGGACTTTCCCAGACATCCCTTTAGTGACTTTTAATGCTTTCTCTGCTGTGCTGTCTTGCCTACTGCATTTCTGACCTTTTTTATGTGATGCATTTGTTTGTGTTGGCAGCTGGCATTCAGTCCTTTGGAAGGCACAAAGATGACTGTAAACAATCTGCATCCTCGAGTCACAGAGGAAGACATTGTTGTGAGTGGTGCTTACTGCTGGACTGCGGATGAGTGACGCTTCCTTCCCTTAACCTACCTCTTTTGATAAGTCACTTGATCTGTGGTGAATGAAATGAAGAGGGCTATGACATGGGTTTGCTTTCCTTGCAAAAACTTTAGAGAGTTCCTGATCTTGTTTGGGTTTTGTACACTTTTTTAAAACGTGTGTGCTTAAGAAGTTGGGACAAAATACTGTTTCTAGGGTATACTGAGATAGCTGGCATCACTTAGAGGCCATGCCACATCGTGCTTGGTGTTGTCCTTGAACTAACACCCCCATCCAAATTATCCAGGTGCTTCCATTCTCAGCAGGCTGAGAAGGACCCTGGTCTTCATGTGTGACAAACAGTGTAGAGTACTGGCCTTGATCTTTTCTGCTTGTGTTGGTAGCAGCATGGAGCTTTGTGCAACCTGTATTTCTAAAGCTAAGAACTTGTACTGTAGCAAACACAAAATAAGACAAGTGGCAAAGTGGCAAGATTCTGCCATGTATTTACTAAGCAGGATGGGTGGTGTAATTTGGAAACTAAGCCTTTCTCACTCAGTGTCTTTGGCTGAAGTGGTACCTTTGATGTGACCATGGTCATGACTCTTTGTCCTCAGGAGTTATTCTGTGTGTGTGGCGCTCTGAAGCGAGCCCGGCTGGTGCACCCTGGAGTGGCTGAGGTAGTATTTGTGAAGAAAGAAGATGCTATCACAGCATATAAGAAATACAACAACAGGTGCTTGGATGGTAAGTTTGAGGCCAGAGTTGTGTGGACAGATAAATCGCAAAAGACTTTTCTACCTCAGTGGAGAGTTTAAAAACATCTCAGATGTTTATATGCTACTGAGAGAGAGGAAATGCCAGAAAATCAGTTCAAGAGCTAGGCAATGTAATACACTCCTATGTAACTAGCTAAATACATGCAAAGTTTATTTAAGAGAAACTTAAAAAAAAAAAGAAAAAGGCTTTCCTTGAAAGAGGATGCTGAAATCTAGAGGCAGGGTCCTGGTGATTCCACTGGTTTTAAATTCCAGATTATATTTCTTTTGTTTCTGATCCAGTGCCAAGAGCTAGATAGTCCTTAGGAAGGCTTTACCTGCTTACGGAATAGCTGTTTGCGAAGTACAAATAAAACTAGTATTTGAAAAACTCTCAAGGCGTAGTCAGAGACATGCTGAATCAGACCTGTAAGACATTAGTATCAGCTTCTCCATGAACTTTGAATGGTGTGATTGTTAATCTGGATCCACCTGCAGTGTTGTTACAGGCTGAAATTAACTGTTAATTTTCAGCTAGAAATACATGCTTTTTCTTTCTTTAAATGAGTGACATGTTACCAATGTCAGATGAGGAGCAGACAGCCGAGAATGGGAGATGCTCTTGTGTGTCTGCTAAGGGTTTTGTAGCTCTATGTAATTTCTTAGTGTGAGTCTTCATATTGCACTGAGTGGCTCTTCTGTTGCTGTGATTTTGCAACAAAAGTTGTATCGGTTATTCTTTCTCATGTTTCCCCAGCATGTGGAACTCTATTGCTTGCACTAATGTGTGGTATTTCTGGAGTTGTGGCTTACCACAGCTCTGATGTAAGGACTTTTTTTATTGTGTGTGTTTAGGTCAACCAATGAAATGCAATCTTCATATGAATGGGAATGTCATTACCTCAGACCAGCCTATATTGCTGTAAGTGTCCTTTGGGGGGAAGAACCAAGTGCATATGCAGGTTCTGTTTTGAGGAGGACCTGAGGGGAGGGGACGAAAACTCTTGGCAAATTATTCTGCCATGAATATTCTTCTTCTCTTGCTCTGTGTGTCGCTCTGTGTTGAGCTGAGCGAAGTGTAGCTTGACTACCTAGTGTTCCCAGCCCTGAGGCTCAAAACAAGTCTGAGATGAGGAAGTTTTCTTGTTAGGAAAGTGTATTTTACACCTCTGTCTCTAATATTGGGAAGGGGGCAACACCGAGACCAGTAAATGCAGACAGAGTGTTAAGTTTTATTTCATAATGAGAGGTTAAATACTGTTTTTTTTAATCCTCCAGCCGATTGAGCGATACCCCTGCAGTGAAGAAGGAAGGGGAACCACGCCGGTCAAGTGCAAGCAGCTCCTCAAATCCCCCTGCTGAGGTGGACCCTGACACTATCTTGAAGGCACTCTTCAAATCCTCAGGGGTCTCTGCCTCTGTGCAGCCCACAGAATTCAAAATTAAACTCTGAGAAGGGAGAGCAAGGAGTGGACTGGAAAACCCATTGAAGTTGGGGAATGAGATGAGTGCAGGAGTGCAGATGTTATTTGCATTTGCCTGCCTTAAAATTTTTTTGTTTTCTATGATTGCTACCTTACTGTACAATAGTGTTTCCTCTTGTGTGTGTACTTTCTGTTTTCATAGTTGGAGTTTTCTTCCATGATTTTTTTCCAAAAGAATAACCTCTCCCCCTTCTACCAGTAATGTATTACCAAGCATATACCATGTAACTCCCTCCTTTATTCCAAAGCCGCTAGTGGCCATTAAACGTGCACATAGACTTTGAGGGAAGGAGTGGTGATCTCCTCCTCTTTTCTTGTGACTGACCTTTAACTAAAAGGTGCACCCTCTTGATTATCAACAGGCAACAACACCACATTGTTTCTGAAATTGCTGCGCTGGGTACAAAGTCAGGTGTGGCTCCATACAGGAAGCACCGTCTTGCATTTTTTATTTGTATGCGTTTGGTGGCATAGTACTTAATTCTGGCTGTTGGACATTTTTCTACTCAGCAGCTGTGACATTGAGAAGTGTGAAAAACTGACCTTCTCACCGTATACACAAGCCAAACGAGGCAGCAGGCAGAATGCACAAGTTCACCACCCATTGTGCTGTGGGAGGGATGCTTCAGCTCCGGTAATGCAGAGAGGTTGGGGGGGGAGGGGGAAGGCTCAGGCATTTCTACAGCAAATATATTAGCCCTGTAGGGTCAGGAGCAGTTGCTCTGTTCTTTCTGGACTGAAAAATAAGAACTAGTCTTGTGTTCAGAGCTAGAGGAAATCCAGGTATTTCACTCCCATTAGACTGTATTGCATCCTCCTGCTGATGCAGGGACATGAATTTTTTTTTTTCTTACCTTCTAACTTGCCCAGTCTTCTGTAAAAAGGAAGGAGCTGGGGCCTTTTTCAGATACTAATACATAGGAAGCAGGCTCTGCTTGCGTCCGAGAACTCACTTCTTTGAGAGATGAGGATCTGGGCAATGTTGGCTGCTACGTGAGCATGCCGCTCACATGCATGGGTTTGGAGGATGATTGCTGCACTTCATGGCTTCAGGGAGAGGTTTTGGAGAGGAGAGCAGTTAGCAGTTTGTAAGGAACACATAGGAGAATGGTGTTAAGCACGTCCCACGCAGAGCAGCAAGGATGTACCTTGGGCCAGGAGCATCTGTCACGAGCCACAGGCCACTAGGTGGCACTTCCAATAGTTCCTTTGTTAATCCAGCATTCTTGCCATGGATATTTGAAATCCCAGTAGTTCCCTTCGTTTGTATTTGTTCAAACTGTGTTTTAAGAGGTGAGAGCTAAGAGCCACTTCCAGAATCTGATTGAGGTTTGAACTTGATGAGCTAGGAGACTAACCTAATCCATTCTGTTCAGCTCTGCTGAGTTTTAATGAACTCTGTAACTGTTGGAGGTCCATATTTCATTTCTTGGCCAATCCTATGTTTCTTTTGCTTTCTTGTTCTGTATTAATTCTTTGCTCTGTCTAGCTTGTGCACAGCATTCCTCTATCTCACTGTACCTCTTCCAGCCATGGAAATAGCTGAGGGCTTGGCAGCGCTTGTTTTTCTAGAGTACTCTCTTTGGTTTGGAAACCAACACCACCGTTATTGGTAGGATGCTTCATGTGAACAGCAGATGTTTATAGAGGAGAGGACCTAAGACAGCTATTGTTCTCCTTTTTTAGATTGCCCGCCCATCAAACACCTGTGTTTTGTTAAGGAAAAAAAAATTGGGGGGAGGGGGAGGAAACATTAAGGGTTGGAGAAGTTAATGTATTACCTGTTTCTGAATAAACATTTGTTATACAGAGAGTGGATTCTAAACCTTTTTAGATGCTGTGAAGCAACTAAAGATAGGCGGAGTTGTTCCAACCTTGTATCAAGCATGCTTTTAGAAGAATATAGAAACTTCAAAGCTGATAATGTGATGAAGAGCAAGAGGTGTAAGGCTCATAAGCCTTTTAATCTGGATCATCGAAGTTAGTAGCTGATTCTTGCTACTAAGTGGGAGCAGTTTGTGTTCCCACATAGTTCAAATTCTGTTGTCACAGAAAAGAAAAAGAACAGCCTTTGTTATTGACAACGTAGTAATTTGTAAGATAATTTTATTAAAAAAATACAGCTGTGAAATTGGGGTACCTATTCTAGGTGAAGTAGGGTACTTTCATTATCAGCTAGATGGAAAGCTGTGTGAAAATGTGAAGACATGTATTGTGAGTGCGTACCTTGTCTTTTCTGAAAGAACAGGGAGGTTCAAGCACTTTTTTTATTAATAGATTCATATCCATTCCAAAAGCCAAATAGTGAGATGTACTTTGTAACTTGCTGTTAAATTGTGTATTGTGTTTAGGTTGTCTGTGATAAATCACGATGACCCTAATTTTCTTCCTTGGAAGAACTACTGCTCTGTTCTCTAGCTCTGTGATCTATGGCAGCTTTTTTTATTTTTAATCAGTGAAGTCGATGTTTGTCCAAAAACCACATCATGATTTGTCTTACAGCAGTGTCGTGGTGTGCATTGCTCTTCCTGTTCTCAGTCAGCTCTCTAAAGTAATCTTGGTTTTCTAAGACTTGATAGTGTGGCTTCTTTCCCTGGACACTGAAAGAGGAGCAACCAGTGATTCCCAGTCCTTGAGAAGGTGTTCACCTTCCAGCTCTCCAGTTCCTGGTGGCTGTACTGCAGTTGTGGTGCTCGTCTGGTTTGCATTGCACTGAGCTCACCTTCTGCCCTCACACAGCGCGCTTGTGTTTTTGTTCAGTTATTTTCTGGGCTGCTGGAGGTTATAAACTCGGATATGAGGCACAGATTGCTTGCACCAATTCCGTGTGGCTGGCCGGGGCAGGTGATACGTAATTTGCAACAGTGTTTCTCTCTTTTTCCTTTGCCTTTTCAAAAGCATGATGACTTCTGAAGCGGTGCTGCCATTTGCAAGTGTGTCTGGTATATTTTCGGAGTTTTGCATGTACCATTTCTTCTGATAATGTTCGTTTACTTGGACATTTATTAGGTTGAGTGAACTCTCCGTATCATTTCTTACTTTCACTGACCTTTTTTCACGCGGTACGTACACCCAGCCGCCGGGTGGCCGCCATTAGCAGCGCCGGGCCAGCGCGGAGCACTACGACTCCCGGCGGCCCCCGCGCTCCGCCGCTTCCTGCCGAGCTAAGATGGCGGCCGCCGAGGAGCGTGTGGTGGGAGCGGCGCCGGCGGGTTACACGGGTGAGGGGACGCGGGACCGGGAGGGCGGCCGGGCCCGGGGCGGCGGCGGGGTTTGTAACCGGTGCGTCGCCCGCAGCTCTGGCGGTGAAGTTCGGGGAGCGGCAGCGCTCGCCCCACTGCCTTCTGGTGAAGGAGCACCAGGTGCGGGAGGGGGCCGGCAGCGCGCACCCGCCTCGCCGCACCCTCTTCGTCCTCAACGTCCCCCCGTACTGCAGCGCGGTGAGTGGGGCTGGGGCGGGCGGCTGGAGGCCGAGGGCATCGCCTCGGGAGAGGGGGCCGGGGGCGAAGGAGCCCGGCGCGGGTGGCTGCGGGCTGAGGGGCCGGGCCGTGCCGAGACCCCCCCGGTGCGCCCTGCAGCCCGTGCCTGAGGAGTTGCTCCGGCGTTCCTCTACCCTGCGTTCTCTCTCGCTCTCCTCGCCAAGGACTCTCTGTCTAGGCTGTTCGCCCGCTGCGGGCACGTTCAGTCTGTGGACGTCTGCGAGAAGCCGGAGCCGGGAGAGAAAAAAGAAAAACTCACGTCCAAATTCTTCAACCGCAAAGCTGTAACGGTAAAGCTCGGCGAGCGGGGGGTGGGGAATGCTGGTGCTTCAGTGGCCAGAGCGGGAAAAGATCGCAAGAGCTGAATGGTGCTGTCTGGAACGTGAGACATGGCAGTACTGTTTGGGGGCATTGGGCAACGTGGTTACTTATTTAAGTTTACGTTGTCTTTTTTTGCTATCCCACTGTAACTTGTGGTTTGCTTTTTATTTGATGTGAATTTTACTTTATTTGTACTGTGACTTCCTGCTGCATTGCCAGTTTCCATGGTGTGTCTGACTGGCGCAGGTGTCTTTGTCTTTTAGGGATTTCAGGTAGCATACGTGGTGTTCAGGAAACCAGCGGGTGTCCAGGCAGCCAAGGCCCTGTCGCAGGAAGGTCCCTTGCTGATATCAACAGAGAGTCACCCCGTGAAAACCGGTGTTAGCAGTAAGTCAGCCCTACCTATCTTCCTGCAAGCTAACGCTAGGGAAGAACTACCCATTCCTTGCTGAATCCTACCATGTATGTCCCTGGTTAATGCTCACCATTTTGCGCTGAGCTGGGAGACATCCAGAGTTTCGTTGTCCTGCTTTTATTATTCACAGGGTAGCAGTCTTGTTGTACTGGATGTTGTGGTCTTGTCCAGTGACCGTATGGGAGATAGGATCACTTGGTACAACGGAAGGGCAGTTTTTCCCGACATCTTTTCAGTATCACATAGATTGAGAGAAACTGGCTGCGTCTTGCCCTCAAAACAGAATCCAGACTCAATAACAGGCCCTAGGTGTCTGTTAAGATGATAGCGCTTTGGATGTGACCCCTTGGCAGGAATGCAGCCCTGAATGTTGCACCTCTTGGGCCTAAGGCTAGCCCACTCCTGCTTGGGAAAGTTGCAAGCGCTTACTGGCTGTGAGTTGGTTGAGCTGTGGCAGTGGGGAGGCTGGACAGGAATGGGAACAAGTGTGTCTGTCTCCACAGCAGTTCTCTCTAGAGCCCCCCAAAGGCATCACACTAGGGCTTGCTTCTAACAGAGGCTACCGCTGACTTCTGCCCTCTCTGTCTTAGAGTGGATCGCCAACTATGTGGCCTCAGTCGTGGATCAAGAGGAGCTGAAGGCTGAGGTGGATGCCTACATGCAAGACTATGACAAAAAGATAGCAGAGGTGAGGCCAGGTTGGAGAGGAAACCCAGCTAAGCAGTTTGTTTGGGGAGGGGAAAGGAAGAGAGAGGATCTCTCGGTGACCAGGCCTTGGTGGAAAAGGCGGAGGGAAACACACTGCTGGCTGTCAAGGTTGTTTTACTCCCAGTTGCTGGTGGGCAGTCAGGCCCTGGTTTGGTCCGCAACACCTGACCCTACCACCTAGGGCTTACAGTAGGTATCCACAAATGAACTGGGTCCTGGCTGGCGTGCAGTATTGTGACAGAGAGCTGAATGCAGGCCCCCTTGGTCTCACACCTTCCTTCAAACCTTGTGGAGAAGCTGTAGCTTCGCGTGTGCGCTGGCTGGGGGACTGTGGGGAAGCCGTGCATGCGGGGGCCGGCAGCCCATCTCCACTGAGCTGCCTCACTCTCCTGTCTTTACAGGAAGAAGCCAAGGCGGCCAGGGAGGAGGGCGTTCCAGATGAGGAGGGCTGGGTGAAGGTGACGCGGAAGGGACGGAAGCCTGGCCTGCCCCGGACAGAGGCTGCCAGCCTGCGGGTGCTGGAGAGAGAGAAGCAGAAGAGAGCCCGCAAAGAGCTGCTCAACTTCTATGCCTGGCAGCATCGCGAGACCAAGAGAGAGCGTGAGTATCCTCGTCTCCTCCTGCCCCTGCCCTTGTCTCTTGTCTCTCACTGTGGCCCAGAAAGCGTCGTTTTTCCTTCAGTGGAGGCTACATCCAGCTGCAGGTGAACAGTTGGCTGGGTGGTTCTGGAAATGGCTTCACCAGCTCTTGGGGGCCCCTTGCCACCACCTGTCCTAGCAAGGGCTGCTGGAATATTCTGCGGCAGGGGGGCAGGTCGTGGCTTTCCAATAGATTTTGGAAATAGAGTCTGCATTAAGGCAGCAATTGGAAGGGAAAACCAGCCTGTTTCCTCCCCAAGGGGGAGCCGGAGCACTGCCGGAGATGAACGGCCAGAGCCCCAGCTTGGCGCTCAGCCCAGGCGCGCAAGGACCTGCTCTGGGAAATCTATTTGCAAGTGTCAGGATTGAGCCTCTACCGGTGCGTGGAAGTAAAGCTCCCCAGGAGAGGGAAGATTTGCTGCTCCTGTGTGACCTGTCCTCTTTCTTTCTGCCTGTTTCAGACATTGCCCAGTTGAGGAAGAAATTTGAGGAGGACAAGCAGAGAATCGCGCTGATGCGAGCCCAGCGCAAATTTCGGCCATACTGAGCTGTGCCGAGCTACTGCCTTGGATGCCTGTGGACTCCATGTGCCAAACGATTTCAAGGAATTGAGGCAGCTTCAGGTTGTCCCTGCCCTTGGGTCTGAAGTGGGAGATCCCAGCAACCACTGCTGGAGGAGGAGTTTCCGTCCCTCGCACCAGTATCGTTCTGCTTTCCCGACCATGGTTTGGCCTTATGGCACCACTTCCCAGGGTGCTCAGGTCAACGGGCTGAGGCCCTTCCTGGGACAGCCTGTACCTCCCTGCCACCCAAGGACCCCCTAAAGCTGCATGAGATCTGGGATTGATCTAGCACAGCCTCTGCAGGGGCAGGGAAATGCTGAAGAACTGTAAATAAGCTGCTGCTATGTTCTCAAAACAGAGGGGTGCCTCTCCCTCCCTCAGTCTGCTGTTAGGGACAGCTTCTTGTGTGCTGGGGTGGCAATTAAAGTCATGGCTCGTACATGTTCTCTGGGGTGAGTAAGAAGAGGAGGGAAGCAACCTTGGAAAAAGCCCAGCTGGGAAGTTCCCAGATCTGTTGCCACAAGCCAAGCTCAGTGGTGTGGTACAGAGCCCTACCCCTTGCCTTGGTGTTTCCCTCCCAGGCAGCTCCCTCTCAGTGGGCGTTGAGGTGCCCGGTTTTCCAGCTGTGTGGACCTCTACAGCCATGTCTAGCCTGGAGTATGGGAACTTCTGATGTTGAGCACCATCACTAGAACAAGGTGAGAGTGCAGCCTGGCTTTGGAGGGAGAAACCAGACTGTCCAAGGCCTGTTTCCACTTAACCTGTCACCAGCCTGCAGGAGGCAGGCAAGCATGGCGATGGGCACATCCAGCTGTGGGGCAATGCTTTTGTACTGCCAACATAACGTTTGTGCAGCCTCAGACTTAATGAATGTTCACCCCAGCGCACTCTGTCATCAGAAGGGGGCTGTAACCACCCACCCCCAGGCTTTTGTACATTTATTTTACTGCCTGCATCCTCAATACGGGCACGACTGCGAGTGTAAGGTGGAAATGCTGGTAGATTCTCCAGAGCTGTGTTAAAATAGATTTACTCTCTGCTAGGAAACCCACTGCAAATGCAGCTTCCATTGCATGGGGAGACTGCTAGGCCTGGTTGCTTCAGTTGGCATCAATTTAACTACAAAACCGATGGATCCTTAATATGCCCTGCATGTAAAAGCCACTGCCTCCTCAGACTGGTGTTTTAGCTGCTTGGGTGAGCATCCCAAGAGAAAGGAGGTTCATTCTCCTATACAGTCAAGAAGACAGAGTTAACATCAGGAGATTAATCTTTATTTAGAAGGACAGAAATCATCTCTGCCAACTCTTCCATTATTAGTTCTTGCAGCTGCTTCAGCTAAAGGATTAGTGACTCATTCCCTAGGAGTTCATTAAAATGGCCTTCTGGGCCCAGGTGAGCTCTTACTTAAGCTGATTTTTTTTAAAAAGCAGCAGCTCTCACAGTAGAACAGGGATACTTAGGCCCTCTGAGCTCAGACACCCATGGAAGCAAGCTGAGAAGCAGAACGCTTTCCTGCTTTTTCATTAGGACTAAACTTGGGAGGAGACTGGTCACACCATCCTCAGGGAGGAGCTAAGGTGAGCCACCTCTCTTGCAGTGCTGCAGCTGGCATTGCTGCTGCTCCCACAGAAGATGCCTCTGCCTGTATTCCTGCTCCATTTTGGGGTGCAAGTTAGGAGCAAGCAAGGGGAAGGCCACTCTGGGCCTCTATCCCTGTACTCAGAGCTAGAAGTGGAGGAAGGATTCCTTTTCACTTTGACAACTGAGATACTTTGCTCAGCTCTCCTCCAGGGACCCCTAGCAGCCCTGCTTCCACCCTGCAGTGAGCTCAGCTTAAGAAAGGGTATCGTGAAACTGATGTTGTATATGAGGCAGGAATAGTGGCAATTCCTCCAGAGCCTGCTATTTAGCTCCCTGTTCTCCTGGACTGCTGCAGCAGTGATCCTTCTTAGAGCCTGGCTCTGGCACTCTGCGCCATCAGGAAGTTGCTGATGATCCCAGACACCATCTCGGGCTCATTCAGGTGCACAAAATGATTCCCAGGCACCTCTACGAGCTGGATGTGCTGGAGGGAGAAGACACAAGAAGATGTGGACCAGGGAAGCGTTCCCTCAGCCAAGCTGTGTGGCACTCGGGGCAGGGGGGTGGCGAGGCAGGACAGGGATGGGAGGACTAGGGAAGAACTGGGTCTGGAGGGCAGTACTGACTTGGGACTTTGGCAGCAGGTGCAAAGCTGGCTTCCCCCCATGTGAGGGCTGTGCCATCCCGGACAAATCACTTCGTGGGGGGTGTCCACCAAGGTGAGCTGCTCCCAGGTTGGTGAGGCATAGAGTGGAGATGCAAGAATGGAGTTTGCTCTCACCTCTTTGAGGGTAGACTCAAACGCCTCCAGTAGGGCTTTTGCAAAGTAATGTTCGCTGTCTATCTTGTGCGGAGTCAAGAGTCCATCTTGTGCTCTGAAAAGCAAGAGCAGGGCTCAGTACAGCACACAGTGTGCCTCTGTTTGTCTTTGCCCCCGTCCTGGGCAGAAGCAGTGTCCCCAAGGCAGCTGGGCAACAGACCCACTACTCTTTCCAGGCTGCTTGTGAACAGCAGGGTTACAGGGTCATACATGGCAGGCAGAAGAGCACTGCACAGCTTGGCTAGGCAGCTATTTTCTGTCAAATTAAAATTTTGGGCGATTGCCTAATAGTATCAGAGTGGTTAAATATTGCTGAGTACATCATTCCCTGCCCCACACAGAATCACAGAATCACAGAATAGTAGGGGTTGGAAGGGACCTCTGTGGGTCATCTAGTCCAACCCCCCCGCCGAAGCAGGGTCACCTACAGCAGGCTGCACAGGATAC
>Ga0065711_1046925_pt1 | contig 12621 bp, 5 predicted proteins | sample Hoacrofraction12_FD_59098 | JGI IMG/M metagenome (GOLD analysis project Ga0065711, IMG submission 59098) | Hoatzin crop microbial communities from Cojedes, Venezuela - Epithelial fraction 12 v2 (version 2) | ecosystem: Host-associated > Birds > Digestive system > Esophagus > Crop | place...
GAGGCCCCATCCCTGGAAACATTCAAGACCAGGTTGGACAGGGCTCTGAGCAACCTGATCTAGTTAGTGGTGTCCCTGCTCGCTGCAGGGGGGGTGGACTAGATGACCTCTAGGAGTCCCTTCCAACCCAAAACTTTCTATGATTCTATGATCATAGGTATGCTCATCGCAGTGCGTGGCTCTTCCTCCTTGCTTGCCAATTCAGACTCCTATGCAGAAATATCTGCCTTTCATGAGGGAAGGGAATGGACCATCCCTGCTGTTCCCTGCCAGCCCAAACCTTCTTTGGTCACTGGTCCTGGAAGCAGGCAGAGGCCGCTTTGGCATGACAACCCTGATTATCAGAAAGGCCATACAAACACTTGGCTGTCAGGTGGTGGATGGCTGCATGGAGTCCACGAGAGGAAGCAGAGGAGGAGGAAGAACAGTCCCCTGCAGCACAGTGCCTGTGGGAGAGTGAAGAGAGGGGAGCAGCCCCAGAGCAGAGCACAGCGTAGAATGAAAGTGCAGCTGCGTACAACAAAGAATAATCAGTCACACACATCAAGTGACGGTGCTCCTGGCTGAGCTTTTTCAAACGTCCTCAGTGATTTAAGAGCAAAACTGCCATTGACTTTCAGTGGGGCTTAAGCACTTTCCAAAATTTACCCCTTAACACACAAAGCTGTTAGCTGATGTTCTTTGTACTTCACTCTTTTTAGCCTTGTTCTTTTTTTGATTTGGCTGCCTTGGAAACCTACTGGCAGTTTCCATAGGGCAGTGCACTACAGTGTATATATATTATTATGGCTTTACTTTTATATTCACTGCTTGTACAGTATGGCAATGGTCATTCTCAAATCTCTGAGCACCTGAAAGACAGCCCTATCCCGGGAAAGGGATGTGAACCATGGAAGCATTTGCATGTCAGTGAAAGCACTCTGCTCTCATTACGGTCTTGTGTCATCCAGCTCCACATCGATATTGTATTTGAGCCCATGAGTTTCTGAGCCGTGCTAGGAACCATGCTGACACCAGCAGCTGGCCACGGCTGCCAATAATGGCCTTTACGCTAATACAGTGTCAGGGCCCACACTCAGAGCTCGGCTTAGAGATGTCAGCAGTCACAAAGCTGAGTATTTTGTGCATGGGATTAGGAACAGAAAGAGGGTGCGTGGCATTAAAAAGACAGTCTTGGCTCAGGTTAGATCACACCTGCTGATTGTACAAGCTCTAAAACTGACCTCCTTTAACTAATCACAGAAATAAAACGGGAAATTTTGCGTAGGTTGACATCAGTATTACTGACAAAATTACAGGACCTCAGCTCTGCTCAGTGGTGCAACACAAAAGCTGTTCCCATTTTAAGTAATGTCAGAGAACTGGATTTGGTCTGAGTGAACACAGAGATAAAGGCAGCTGCAGGGCCCAAGCATATTGACTGCAAATGGGAAGGGAATGCTACTGGTGCTTGGTGGAAGTAGGGTCAGGCTTTTTCTAGCACATAGACACATAAAATGTTACTTAATTTTCTTCTTTTGCAGGCTGAAAATTACCAGTCTGATTTTAGTGGATGAATTCAACTATTAGTTCTAATCAGCCACTCTCCAGAAGAGCTGTCACTACTGTTCAGAAGTAATCACCATGAACCATGAAAGCAAAAAGATCTAGTAGTATTTTAACCCACTTAGCACAGCAGTGTTGTAGTACTTGAGACAAGACCACCTCTTAAATACCTATGATTACAGTGCTTTGGAGGCAACTAATTGCCTTCAACACTCTCCTGCCATGGTGAGACATGTGGCCATGGTGGACCATAGGATAACAGGATTTTATTTGCACACTGGTGACCTCGGGTATGTCAGGGAAGCTGGAGAGCAGCCTCTGAGTGGTCAGAGTGGAGAGCTCTTTATAGCTGTAAAAACAAACTGCTTCCAGGAAATACTAGCAAGCTTTAGCAATTGAGGGTTGTGTTCAGCACTACCACACTACTGCACAGTAGATCTTTGTCAAACCAGCTGGAGTAAGCATGTCCCTCGGCAGCACATGACTCCATATTTCCCCTTGAGGAAGTGAAGGCAATACCCTTAGTTTCAGAAGTATTTTCTCATGTCTAGGAGTTTCACAAACAAAAGAAAAATTCAGCTGAAACACTCCTTTCCATGGGACCGTGGAACACACCCGGAGTAATTTCAGAATTTTTAATGTCTTGGGGTTTGTTTGGGGGCATGGGTTTTTTTTCACAAACTTCTGTTCTTCTCATCTCCTCCCATCTCAACGTGATTGGCAGAAATGTCACTGTATTTTAAACAAACAAAAAAATCCAAGAATTTGTGGTCGGAGATAAATGCATTTATTTGTATTTAATTCCTGTTTGGAATCCCTGTTGGTAATGGGTTCTGCTTCTAGTCCCTGTTTACACAGGGAGGAAATACAGCCTGTCCAGTAACCTGTACAACCATAATTCAGAATCTGAACATGTTCTGTCTACAGTTTTGACGGGTAGTGCATTTCCCAACCCGCATCAATATCTTGGTGATTTTCTTGAATTCAGCAGAACAGTGGATGCTTACCCTTTCAAGGGGAGATATCCTACTTGTAGTGAACTGAGGTTCAAGTCATCTCTGAGTTGCTTGTATTGCTGCAGAATGCCTGGGGTTGCCAGGGGTCTCTGGAGATCATCTAGTCCAACCCCCCTTCTCACAGCAAGGTCAGCTAGACCACATTGTTCAAGGCCATGTGCAGTCAGGTTTTGAATAGCTCGAAGAACAGAGACTTCACAACCTCTTTGGAAAATGTGCTCCAGTGTTTGGCCAACCTCATGTAAAAATGTTTTTTCTTATGTTTAAATGGAGTTTTCTGTATTTCAGATTTTGCCCATTTTTCTGGGCACCGCTGAGAATAGTCTGGCTCTGTTTTCTTTACTTTCTCCCAGTCAGGTATTTATACACATGGATAAAATCCCCCTGAGCCTTCTCCAAGCTGAACAGTCCCAGCTCTCTCAGCCTTTCTTTGTATGAGAGATGCTCCAATCCCTAAACCACATTCTTGGCCTGTGGCAGGACTTGCTCCGGTACGCCCACGATCCTCTTGCACTGAGGAGCCCAGCACTGGACCCAGCTCTCCAGATGTGGTCACGCCAGTGCTGAGCAGAGGGGAAGGATCACCGCCCTTGATCTGCTAGCAGTGTTCTTGTTATTGCTGCCATTCATCAGGAGCTGTGTGAGGAGAATGAGGCTTTTTCCCTATGAAATTATTTTATGGCCTTTGAGCAGCTATTGTAATCAGATAAAATAGAGCTGTGAACTCCAGTACAAACTTGGCCTTAGTGAATTTCCATCTTGTCTGACAAGAAGAGAAAAATATCTGAACAATATTCATGCTTTATTTGAAGTAGTTATACACTGTTGCTTCTATTTAGTGTTCTTAAACTCTCATTTACTTCCACATAAATTTGACAGTGTATTTAGCATCAGGTCCATAAAAAATGAAGTTTATATATACATTTGGAGGGCGTTTCGAGTGTTTTTCACTTAGACTGTAAAGTTCATGTATTATTTCTTTGAGAAATTGGAAAGTGGTTTTGCAACAAAAAAAAATCCTCAATCTGATGATTTTTAAACACTGAAAATGCAAACTACACAATTTAAGTGGTGTAGTGATATAAATGTTCTAATGACCTTGATTAAAATGAAATGGTTGGGTTTATTCTTTAAAAAAAGTGACTGCAGGTTGGAGAACTCTAGTAACTGGAAGATTTGTACACTGAAAGTCATAAGATCAAAAGTGAATTACCTTAATTTTTCAGTATAATGTTTTTTAAAATGTGAGAGAGGTAGGTTTAGGTATTGTAGATGGGTATTGCACAGAATGAACACAAAGTAGCTATTAGTGTTCAGTAAGGAATAATCATGTTGGAAACAGATGTAACAGTTTAATGTCGTATTCTATCACATTTTTCAGTGCTTCCACCCTGACGAGTTTTTTGCAGGGAGATATGCAGTGTCCAATAGGGCTTGCATGGCTTCTATATTTGTTAGCTCTGATGAGCCACTGGTAGTGGTGGTAGTGATAACTGACATGCCAGAGCTGATTCGTGGGAAGCAGTCTAGTGTAGAAGGGCAACTCTAAAGAGAATTGGCTGAAAGGCCAGGTACTGAACAGAGGCAATGTCTCTCCCAGCAGGCAAATTTTCTTTTCACAGGAAAAGTTTTTTGATCGCACAGTGATTTGCTAGCAACAAAAGCTTTGCCGCCTGGGCAAAGCAGCAGTTAAGGAGAGTAAGGTGAGGACTGGGTTCGAATATGCCACAGAAGTATCCCATCTGTGTTATTAAGAATGCCTAGATAATATATTGCACTTAAACTTACAAGACCCAGCTGACACCTGGGAGGTATCCATTTTTTCTTCGCCCAAAAAAGAAGAACATTTTACTACCATCTGCTGGAGCTCCCCCAAACCCACACATCTGTTTCCCTGCAACAGAATGTTTTAGAATCACACACTCACAGACAGAATCGTAGAATGGGTTGGGTGGGAAGGGACCTTTAAAGATCCTGTAGTCCAAGCCCCTGGCCATGGGCAGGAACATCTTTCACTAGGTCAGTCTCGGTTTAGTCTTGCTATTCATTTCAATTTACTTAAAGAATAATGCAGGCAGTATACCCGTCAGTCCAACCTTCTGCTCAGTGTCTGGGGAAAACAAGGGCAAGGCATGTTCACAGGAGTACCCCTGCACTGAATCTGGCACATGGGAGAAGGGGTCACTGCAGTAGAGCAATCAAAACGCAAGCAGTTGTGTGTGTTGCACTTGTAACATAGGGGCAGCAGGAACCTCTGAAAGGGAGGGCTGGTGAAAAAAACAGCCCTCCTTTTTCTGAAGTGAATTATTAATGACCATATATTTAGATTCATGCTCCTCTGTGTGACAGAATTGATAGGACAGACTTTAAGATGCATCCTCGGCTGACATCCCTTGTTAGAGGCACAGTCAAATAAGCTTCCACCATTTTTCCCCCACCATATGTCCCAGCACAGAGCTCTCAAATCCCACTGTTTTTTTGGAACCAAAACTTTTCAGGAGTCCTCAGGGTCCACATTGCCTCACCTCATCAGGCTAGACCGAAAGAAAATTTTTTTCTTGGTACTTATCCTGAATTTCCCAAGCAGGTCAGACAGGAATTTAAAATACTCAAATGTTTACCCAGAATATGAACTGTGATTCCAGATGATTCTTTACTGGGTTTAGCATCAATTAAATTGAATCTACAAGTGGATTTTGTAACTCCTGCTTCACACAGACGGTTAGTGGCTGAATTTCTTAATTCTTGAAGGATGGCCCTTGCCCCTAAGATCTGGCAGAAGGGCTTTACTGGTTTTTCTGTTTTCCCTGTTTTCAAAGAATTATCTACAATGACTCCTAACTGGCAATATCTCATTTCAAGCTTATCACCATCTCTTTGTGTACAAAGTTGGGACTGTGTTTTCCCCATGTGCATGACTTTGCATTTATTGAAATGAAATTTCATCAGCTGCTCTATGTTCCAGTCACTCAATATCACAAGAGCCTTCTGCAACTCTTCACAGTCCAATTAGTTTTGACAAGTTTGAATAATTTTATATCATTAGCAAACCTTGTTATCTTATGCATCTCCCCACTTTCCAGATTTTTCATGAGGGTGCTGAAAAACAGCAATATAAGAGCAATTCTCCCTACGTTAATTCCTCTCCATTGTGAGAACTGAACAATTGTTTCTAGTTTTTGCTTCCTACTTTGAACTGGTGATAATTCATACCACCTACGAGAAAAAGCCCCGCCTTATCTCTCTGAAGTTTAGGTTGTTTAAAATACTTTCACGGACGTTCTCCAGGCTCTTCCAGAGTTTTGATGGCCTTCTTTCGCCTGGACCACCTTTATATTGTGTGCTTTCAGACTTCTTCAGAGAACTCTAACAGACTTATGAGACACAACTTTCCTACTAATGCACGATTGACACATCACATTTATTTTTATGTTTACGAAGACAGCTACTATGTTTACCTTCCTTTTGTTTTTACAACACAACTCAATTTTTGGTCACAGGCACCCCACTCATGATGATACAAAAAATAAAGGGCAGTAAGGTCTTAAGTCATTTGCAGGTTTCTAAGACAGTGGTACACCTACACCAGCAGACAGGTGTAGTCCACTGCAGTAGTTGTAGCTGAGCATTGGTCTGAAACAATTTTACCTTAGCTCATGATATCTATAAGTAGAAAGCAAGATTAATTTGGACTTAAATTTTATCTAGTTTGAAACAACATGTTTCTGTTGTACTTTTAATTACAGCTGTCCCACAAGCTTGTGGTCACACAGCTGATGAGAAGTAACACATGACAGCTGTCTAGAGCAAGATTTGAGGATGTCACAGGAAATCTTGGGGCTCTTATAACCTTATGTGTTATATGTGTGCAAGGTGCCAGCTAAAAGATTTCATGGTCTGGGTCACAACAAGGCTTTACATCAAGCCACACGGTGCTGAGCTGTAATGCTAGTGTAACCATGAAGTATCTGTCCCAAAAGCAGAGCTGCCAATGAACAAATAGAGAAATGAGCATGTGCTGAAACAGCTGCGTTTGACGAAACAGAATACTGAATTAAGGATAGAAGATCCCATTTTAAATCTTGTGACAATGGTTTTGGTACTAGTTTTAGTAAGCTGTGTTGATTTTATTTCTTTTCATGACTGTATTTTCACAACCTTCTCTGTGAGATCTGTGAAGATCCCTTTTAAGACTTGTACTGTTTTTAAGTCTTGTACTGTATTTAGGGTATCATCTCCCCTGAAGTTTCATTTTGCTTCTAAATTTTACCTACCATGACTTCACTAAGGAAAAATAATTTCTTTTTGAAAAGGATCTCTATCTGTGTCCTAGCCTGAGAACGTACTCCCGGGCTTAGATTCACTGACCAATGCATTATTCACCTCTCCTTGACATAGCCCATAAATCAGCCTGCAATATGCATCACATACAATCAAAGTAAGTGGCGTAACGAGATCATCCTTAGCCTTAAAAACTGAAGTAAAACAATTCAAAGAGCAAAGTTTCCAGATCTGATCCAGAGTTTGACAGATCTGACTCAGTACTGAGAAACTGTGGTTGACAGATGGGTCTTCTGCTAATGCTTTTCTTCTTTAACTGGATGATGCAGAAGCAGTTTTTGGTCTGGATAGCCAAACAGATGTAAATCCAATGCTTGTTATTGCTTCACCTGTTCTGCTTTGAAATCAGGAGTCTTCAAATATTTGCTGTAGTGGAATTCGGCCTCTCAAATTCCCACAGAATAAAAAGAGTCTGGCCAAGATGTGTTGGGAGCATGAAGAAAGGAGTCTTACAAATCTCAGCATTGCCATTATTTTTGAAGTATTGCATGAATTAAAACGTAGAAAATCTGCCACCTTCAAGCTGCTGTTTTCAGGGTTAGATTTCCCAAACTGCAGTAGGACTTGATAATATTGGATTTGTCCACCTGAGAAGAAATTTTATTAGTCATCTGTAAAACCAAGATTTCCATCTGTTCCTACTGTAATATAGATGTGTCTGTCATACATCAATCATACACATTGATTGTGCATGTACTCCAAAAAGCCCAAGGATAAATTCACCAACAGAGCCAAGGTAGCTCCCAGTTGTACCATGTACAATTACGCAATAGGGAATTAGTCAGGCTCGTTTTCACCACCACCCCTTGAGCCAACCCACAGAATATATTTGTGTAATGTTCTAAATACTGCTAGACTGGTAGAAAAACCTGTGGTTACCATCCCATATGTGACCTTACATTCCTATCCATTCCAAGGCCTATGATCTCCCATTTACCCAGGAGCAGGCACACTGGTTCAAACCAAGGAGCCACTAAGCCCAGTAACCTGCCTCTAATAACAGCACACAGAGGGCAGCATCATGCGTATTTTCAGAGCGTGCTTCACAGGGCTTGTGACTTTGGCTGCTTCTCCTTTAGCTCCTCCAGATCCTCTGCCTGAGGTTCTGGCTGCTCTCATCTCATCTTTTCATTTTCATTTATGCCATTCCCATCCAAGGTCACCCTGGGTCAGGGCACCTCTTCTGTCAAATTCCTCTTTGCCTGCCCAAGGTAAGTCTTTAATACCACCAGTGGAAGGAATCTTAGCTGGTCAATACTGGGTAAAGTCCTGGCAGCCGTAGGTCATATTTCTGTTTCCTCACCTGCCATGTTACCAGGCAGGGCACAGTGTGCAACCTCCACAGGCTGCTACGATGCCTTCAGGGAGCAGTGGGTTCTGTCAGGAGGGCTATTCTCACTGTCCCCCTCCAGCTCTCAGTCCATACTTTATTATTGTTGTTGTTGTTGTTGTTGTTGTTAGCCTCTTACACGCCTCCCTTTTTTCATCAGTTACTTCATAACTGACCTGTTTTCTTCTTTGTCCCTTTTCTTTTCTTTTTGGAGAAGAAAGTGAGGCAGAATGAGAGCACTTTTTTTTGTTGTTCATAACAGACAGCAGGGACAGAGCCAGTGGGAACAGCAGCCACTAGCCAGCACCTGGAGAGCAGGACAAGCACATTTGGACCTAATACTCTCCCAGCTTCTAAGTAACAGCTGCAGGGACTTCTTGACGCTAATGCAATTTTTCTATTTAATCTACCCTGCAATGGATCTTCCAAGTGTTTATCCAGTCTCTCTTTTAATGTATCTTCGCTTGTAATGTTCTTCATAAAACAAATTCTTTAAACTTCGTTATGTTGTAATGTATAACAACCTTAAATCACTTAAAAATGGATAGATGTCTATTTAAAATCATAGAATTAAGGGAGACACAGTTATATTAGTCAGGAGAAAAAGACTACAAATATGCAATTTGAGTTCATGGCAAATTTAAGTAATTGTAAAGGATATGCACAGTTAGTTTTCCTTTAGTTTTTACCAGAGAGATGACATAAAAAGCGTCTGCTTATGAATATGTATCAACCATAATCCAAGCTCTTCTGCACAAGAAATTTGACTTAATTCTGTGTTAGGAGACAGCTTGCATCTGTAATTATATTACCATTTACTATTGTATAAAACTCCACTCTGTACTAATTACACTTAACAAATAGAGTGCTTAACATTAATTATACTGGGAGATCTACAAAGCGAAACCCTTTTTTCTACTTTCTTGATAGACTGTATTCTAATAGTAGAAAAAAATCATTTAGTATCTGAATCATACTATAAATCAAATGATTTAATGTGGATTAGATGTCATATGTACGTCTTCTAGATTTCAGTTTCAGTCAAACATAAAGTGTGTTTCCTAACACCTGTTTTCAACCCTGTTTTTATGGTAGTGTTGTTTTCCTTGCCATTTTAGTTCTGTTTTACAGAGGTACATTATGACCCAAATACTGCAAAAGAGCCTCATAGCTAGTTTTTGATTTCTGACATGTATAATTCAAGATATGAATAGCATCTTTTTTTCTCTGAGCTTGTTGATGGCAATATTGATAGAATCAAGTACTCAAGGAAAACATTATGTAGTTTATTAAGAAGTTTATTCAGATTTATGTTTCTTCACCTTTCGCTTTGTAGGATAATTATCTGAATTTATTAAGAATAATATATACAAATTTTTTCAACGTGTCAGCAAGACAGATTTTTGTAAGATCAAATATCAGACACAATGTGAATAATCTGAAGACATTGAGTATTTTTATAAAACTGGAATATTCATGTTTCTTTCCTATTTCACATATTATTTCACTATAAAAGCAGTATCTCAAATAATTTCTTCTCACATCGCACGGTCTTCTTAATTCTCCAAAACCTGTAATTTTTTACAAATGCTGAAGTCATGAAGATAATTCTTGTTTTGTCTTCTGTTACAGATTTTCCACCTGTTCTGGTGGTTACTCTGAGATACCTGAATGAGATCACTCATTCAACTGTGGCTGATTATGCACAATATCATTGTCTCTTTTTTCTGCACTGCCCTCCATTCTATAGATACAACACTGCCCATTCTTGTTGCTGGATCCTTGTTTGAGCATAAGACCGTATTTTTTCTGTTACCACCCCAGAAGTTGTTACCTTGGCAACATCAAGATCAGTCCAAGACCATCTCTGAGCAAAGCATTTTGCCTAGGGTAAAGCCAGATGCTCCAATAAATTACTGCCTCCTCTCTCATTCCTTCCTCCACCCCACTTCATTCTTCTTCAGGCATAACCGATTATTCAAGGCCATGTAGTTACCATGAGCCCAACAAGAAGTCCTGCCCCTGGATTGTGACTGGCTGCAGTCAGTTCCACTGACTCTCTTTTAGCAGAATCTGATGCAACTACTACAAGTTTGTATTTTAAAACACTCTGAGCTCCATTTCACTAGCAGGTGCAGAGGAAATTAATTTCTTCAAAATTCATTCCCATACTTAGGGAAAGCTCGATGCTTTTAGTTTGTCACAAGGCTTTAAACTCACTTCACTCTGTGAAGACTTCATCCTTTCGATGTTTCATTGTGTTCTTCTGCATCTCAGGAGAATTCAAGGGTCTCTTGCTTAACAGAAACCATTAAGCTGAGTGGGAATGAGGAGTGTGCTAAAAAGGGTGGAAATCTTGTGGAGCTGAATGACAATAGCAGAAGGAATTTATTTGAATTCTGCAGGGCCATAAAGTAAGTCAGAAAGTGTTTGTAATTTAGTTTCCCTTTGTTATTTTATGTTTAGGGAATATAACACTTCTCTAATGAGCCAATCTCATGATCGTTCTCCATGAAGGTTTTTTTGTACTTGCCATTATTGTATTTCTTAATGATAGCTTTTTCAAGTTTTGAGATTTCTTTTCTTATTTGTCTCTTCCTAGTCTCCTTTCACTGCAAAGGACAGCCCAAGTTTTATTATTATTCTTTTAATGACAGTTTTCTGCTATGCACAATGGCTAGTCGTGTTTAAAATGCCTTGTTAGGTGCTTAGGCAGTACAAATACTGTCTTGTTTCTTAGTCCCTGCAACAGTCCAACTCACAGTATTTATTTTAAAAAGCATATGGACATGGCTAACTCCAGAGAAAGCTAATTGATAATATTCCCACAGTCACACTTCAATGAGGGCTGCATGAGGTCTTTCCTTCTCACTTTAAGCTTTAGCTTAAACTTGCTATCTTCCGTTTTTTCTTCTCCAGTTAGGGTTTTGGTTAAACACAGTCCTGCTTAGGATTTCAAGGCAGAGTGAAGTTCAGACAACCCACTTGCTCCAGCAAGCAACACTTAGTGGTCCAGCAGTTTACAAGGACTTTCCCTGCCTATTGAATAAGCTCTTTCTTTAAAAGAGGGCAAAGGATGGAACAGTTGCTCACCTTTTTTTATGAAGTCATTGATAGTCTTCTCCAGGGGCCATGTCCCATTGCCTCCTCTTAGTTATGACTGTCATTCGGATTTTTGCGGCCCTGTTACTGTACCTGCTGGAGGTGGCAGGAGGAGGGGGACACAAGCATTTCCCATTGTTGGATCTAGGTGGAGGATGTCATCTTCAGAGCATTGCTGTAGGGGATAAAAGTCTCTCTCAGCTTTGCCATAACACGCCTCAGGAGATTATGCTGATGAGTAATGTAGCTCTTCTGTTTTGTACAGTGAAATCTGGTGAACACATCCTTCACACCTTACTGCAGCACACAGTGTCCTTGCACTTGCACTAACCTCAGAGTTATTTGATTTTAAAGGACAAAAGGTATTTAAGCTGAGCATGTCAGGATATCTGAGAACCTGGTGTTTTAGGCAACATCTTTGCTTTTCTGCTTTCTGATATTTGACAAATTCTAACGAGGCAGCACCCTTTACCTTTAGGTATCTCTTTCCCTTGAAAATTTATTACCTCTCAACGAGAAAACCCATAAAATTTTAAAAGTAAAGAGCTAAAAAAGGAGCCATATTGCCATTTTTGTTGCCTAGTTCAAAGCTTTTGTACACAGGTCTAAATATCCTGTAGTGCACAAGGTGTAGGTGGATGACTCTGTCCCCAGCATGTTCCTCTTCATTCTTGCCTACTTTGCCATGAAACTGGTATCTTCTTCAGAAGGCTGTTATGTGGAGCAGAGTCTGGTAGATAGACTTTCTGACCTTGCCTATTTCCATACATACTACTCCTACTGTCACCTCACAGGGCACTTGCAAAAGTTTGCCAGCTCCCTGTATCTCTCACACTACTGTAATAGGCATTAGCCTTCCCCCTAAATATGAATTCAACAGTCAGCGCTCATCCTGCCAGTTTAGAGTAGATTGCAGGGTGGTTTCCACAGTGTTCTCATGGCCGTATGTTCCTGTTATCAAGAAACATTTCTTGGAACCTATAAACATTGTCTTGTACCTGTTCATTAACAGAAAACGCATCGTATGATACAAAAAATATTTTCCCAATACAGTTCCACTTCATGCACACAAGTGTTTGTTACTAACCTAGTAGTTGTCTCTGGCAAGTCCCCAAACTATAACCCTTTTGCAACACGGCTGCAACAAAGCCTGGATATACAGGCTGGCCGGTTCACATCTTCTTCCATATCACCTTGTTCACATTTGGGATCAAGTCTCAGTGTCACCTGAACTGCTGGTTATTAGCGTACTTCCCAAATTGCCGTGTCTCAGCTGGATCCTCTTCA
>Ga0065711_1046928_pt1 | contig 12620 bp, 7 predicted proteins | sample Hoacrofraction12_FD_59098 | JGI IMG/M metagenome (GOLD analysis project Ga0065711, IMG submission 59098) | Hoatzin crop microbial communities from Cojedes, Venezuela - Epithelial fraction 12 v2 (version 2) | ecosystem: Host-associated > Birds > Digestive system > Esophagus > Crop | place...
ATAAAATAAAATAAAATAAAATAAAATAAAATAAAATAAAATAAAATAAAATAAAATAAAATAAAATAAAATAAAATAATAAAATAAAATAAAGCAATGTTTCCTAATTACACGGGTGAAGTTTGTGGACTAACAGGTGAAATTCTCAGGGACTAACTTCCCAAAAGTCATGCAGTTTTCTCAAAACGAGACATAGTGCAAAGCACACCCAGGCTCAAAAACACCCGGCAAGTCTGCGTTCCTTAATGCAGAGAACACGACAGTGCTGCATTAGAATAAAAGTGATATGCTGCTGGTTTCATATGCCTGCGTTGTTTTCCCAAATATTTTCTCATTACAAGGTTAACACGAGCTGGACCAGGTCAAGTCCCACTACGTATATTGACCCAAAAAATACAATACGCTTCATTTCATTTTAAAGTTGGTAAGAGAGGGGAAGAATGCACCAAATTAGGACACATAAACTCAATTACAAGGTATTTGTGTACCTATCTCAATGGGATTTGGATGAGGCAGTAAATTTGAAGCACTGCTTTTCTTAAGAAAATTGTGTTATCTGCCTACATAGAAAATATAGAATCATAGAATAATTTAGGTTGGAAGGGCCCTCTGTATGTCACCTTATAGAATCCCTCTTTTCAAAACAGGACTAATTAGATCAGGGACACTTTCCTCTAGGGCTCAATGATGGATTTTTCAGTGGCTTTCAGAACACCAGGACGGCCCCATTCACTTCTGAAGAATGTTTCTGCTCACTGGAAGGAAAAAGAGAAATAACTACCTCATAAATTTTACCTTCCTAAAAATTACCAAGACAAATTCATTAGTGGATTACACTAATCATTATGCCAGAGAATTACATCCATAAAGTCCCTAACCTTGTTGCATATTATCACATCTGCTGCCTTCTCAATGATACACTTGAATTAATCTCAATAACAGGATCACATCTCCTGAGTTAAAACATTAAATGACTAAATAAAAACCATAAAAATCATCATATTCTTTAATGAAATTAAAAGATTCACCACGTGTCTAAAGAGATAGATAACTACCCCTGGAAGAACTCCAAGACATCACATGTGAAGGTGAGGGGCAATAATCACTGTTTTTTTAAGGGAAAGTGCAGAAATTGGAAATGCCGTTAGGCCAGGTTCTGCCACACCTACGCATGCTGATTAACAATTTTAAAATAGCTCCACTGAACTCCAGTATAAAGCCATTTCTCAAAGGAGAGTCAATCATAGAATCATAGAATCATGGAATCATAGAAACATAGAATCATAAAATCATAAAATCATAGGTTGGAAAAGACCTCTAAGATCATCAAGTCCAATCATCCACCCAGCACCACCATGCCTACTAAACCATGTCCTGAAGTGCCACATCTACACGTTTTTTGAACACCTCCAGGGATGGGGACTCCACCACCTCCCTGGGCAGCCTGTTCCAAAGTCTGACCACTCTTTCAGTAATGAATTTTTTCCTAATATCTAATCTAAACCTCCCCTGACGCAGCTTGAGGCCATTGCCTTTTGTCCTATCGCAAGTTAGTTGGAAGGAGACCACCACCTGCCTCACTACAGCCTCCTTTCAGGTAACTGTAGAGATCAATAAGGTCTCCCCTCAGCCTCCTCTCCTCCACACTAAACAGCCCCAGTTCCCTCAGCCGCTCCTTGTAAGACTTGTTCTCGACCCTTCACCAGCCTCGTTGCCCTTCTTTGGACACACTCCAGCACATCAATGTCTTTCTTCTAGCGAGGGGCCCAAAACTGGACACAGTACTCCAGGTGCGGCCTCACCAGTGCCGAGTACAGAGGCACCATCACCTCCCTACTCCTGCTGGCCACACTGTTCCTGAAACAAGCCAGGATGCTGGTGGCCTTCTTAGCCACTTGGGCACACTGCTGGCTCATGTTCAGCTGGCTGTCGACCAACACCCCAAGGTCCTTTTTCTCCAAGCATCTTTCCAGTCACTCCTCCCCAAGTCTGTAGCATTGCATATGCTTTTTGTGACCAAAGTGCAGGACCCGGCACTTAGCCTTGTTGAACCTCATACAGTTGGACTCGGCCCACTGGAGATACTCAGCCCTTTGGAGATACTAATTAAGACCTTATAAATTAAGGAATATATAGTATATAAAAATGAGAATGTGTTTTCTAGTCTGATGCAGGAAGAGCAGCCACACCAGCAAACATGTGAGTCCTTTGGATCCTTGACCTTTAGCTCCTTTCACTGTTGAAAAACAGATTTTCTGGAGCAGTTTAGAAATCTGTGTTTTCAAACAGGCCATAAATGCCCTCGATTTTAACGTAATATGCATCAGCAGTCTGTCCAGATGGCAGCTTTCAAATTGGTGGTTATTCGAGCTTTTCTATTTAAAACAAAATTCCATTTCTTTAATGAGAATATGCCTACTGAAACTATGGTATCATTAATGCAATCATTTTAGTTTCCCTATAGATTTTTCTTGGTCAAATACCTTCATACACATGTCTGTCTCCATAATTGCCCCCTAAAGAAAATAAACATGAAAAACGATTTTGAAAACAGTAATAGCGGCTAGCATATGGAAAATGAACGTTTATGTTCCCTCTTGGATTTGTGCAGAATGATGCATATGATATGTGTGATGCTCATAAACAGGATTAGCTGACCTCAACTGACAGAGTAATGATATTGTTATGGACTCCCTAATGGCTTCCTTCAAAGTACTGGTATGCTAACAAAAACACAAAGCTTTGATAGTGAAGATGTAAAAAAGCTTCCACTGACATTATACTACATCACCTCTCCTTCAGACAGATTGAATGGGATGTGAACTACTGTGATGTAAATTACTGTATTTACCTTTTGGGGAAATTTGGAAGGTTATGAATAAAACATCAATAATGCAAGAGCCAAAGAAAATCCATGACCCATTTATAAATGAAAAGCCACTAGAACGTCCTAAACTTACGTTGGCAATGTTTTCTTAAATTCTTGTAGGCCTTTTATTTCCTGGGTAATTTCATGTCTATGTTTATAAATATTACAGATTGGAACTTCAGTTGAAGGCAATTGCCGCGCATGTATATATTCTGAGGATCTTATCCCAGAGTCTTTGTCTCAGGTTTGGCTCGATATCTCCCCACAGGGCGTGTTTAAAAAAAATAGCTGCCGGGTCAGACTCACTAGTACGAAATCAGTAGAGTTACAAGAATAATAACAGTGATCTGTTGCATATGAATAAAGCATTAAAGATTAACTAGGATATTATTAAATTTACACATGGTGTTTATTTTCAGACCTGCCTTTAGTCCTAAGACCTTAACAATTGTTCCCTCCTTTGCACAATCTACAGATCCGCAGGAAACCAAACTATGGAAATGAGTGAGATGTATACCACCAAAAAAACTTTTGAAACCCAAGCAATTGCTTTTTATGGCATATCTAGGTCCTAGTTCACCATGTCATTGATATCAACAGTTTTGCAGTTCGAGGCTCAATTGTACATTTGTAGACATGAGCCCCCTTCTCAGAGTGGGAAAACTCTTTGCAGTGCAGATTGTAGATTTAGCAAAACTAAAACTAACAGACTCCAGCCTATGCAGGTGAGAGCTGAGAAAACATGCTGTGTGTGAATTTGGTGCAGCTTTCAGTCTGCTAAGTGACCTCAAAATTTGCAGGGTCATATACAAATTCACTCAAACAAATGAGGACCTGAGGTGAAGTTCAGGCTTAGATGGATACAGACACAGGGACAAATATCTACATGATAAATTCAGACTTTGAGTACCTCAGCTCTTCTGTGAGAACTGCTTGACTGTCTTCTTCTGGCAAAGCACACGGTATGTAAACTCACAAAATAAGGCTGCGAGCACAAGTAATTAGAGCAGAGTTCCCAGGAGTTCTGAAATTTTGTACCCCACCCTACCCTCTGACAACTCATCTCCGTGCCTATACTCAGAGTCATCTGTGGAATTTGGGTTATCTCTAAATTGCATTGAAACAAGACTTCAGATTCTTAATTATTAAAGGTGTACAACCCAGGTGCCTGGACACCTCTGCAGATCTAGTCTTAAGTGCCTAACATATACATAGTTGCATACATATTTATATGTGTGTACATACGTGTTTTTATGGGGGGTGTATATGTCCCCACATGAGCTTATAACTTAGTAGCTTAGCTGGGAAATGAATAGAGAGATTCAAAGTCTGGTGATTAATCTCAGTTCCTCACTAACTAGTGTGTGGCTTCTGAAATAGCTGTTGGTAGAACAGAATGGTTTGACCTAAAAATTATTTTGAAAACATGCCTGGTCTTAAGATAGGGAAGTATGAAAAAATACAGACAAATACGATGTGTAAAAAGGAGTGTAACAACATTACCAAGGGTAAGTAAGGACAGAAGACAAAACATGCAACATATTCCTTACATTATCAACAAACTATTCTGTTTCTCTGCTATCTAAATGATATTGATGGAGGTATTTGCGACTCCAGTTTTGTAAATATTTATTGTGTCTAGTCTGTTTTGTCAGGCATTAAATAACATTACCACTCTCATTTTCAAGAACTATGTCTAATCTTTGTTTACACTAATGCTTCCTTTGTTGACTTTTAACAATTATGTACCATTGACTATCGTTTATTGTTGTTTAATTAGGAGGTGGATTATTCCCATGTTTTAATGATTACTGTTCAACAACTTGACAGAAATGTTATTCCCAAAACCTCCAAGCACAAATTGGCTTTGATTTATTTTATTTAATCTTGTTATGATTGCATTATAAGCTCTCCAAATTATAATTTTTTTATTAATTACAATATCTCACACTTTCAGCTCAGTAGTATGTACCACAAGAAAAAAATATAAACTGCCCATGCTGCTGAATTCTGTCCCTTAAAAAAAAAAGAAATATTGGATAGTAGAACAGATACGTACAACAAACTCATCAGCACTGACTCCAGAGCAGATTTCCAGTTTGCAAATATGAAGTATCCCTTTGTTGCATATTCTTAATCATTCAAGTAGACTAAAAGTGGGCATCACCTGTTGAGTACGTTCTCAGTGTTAGATGCAAAACTTGAAACAAGATATTATTGATAATGGACAACGTATAAATGTTGATTGTTATGTACAGAAGGGCATGGCATCCTCCTTTGTTAGCCCATGCAAACACTTTTTTTTTTGTTATGAAATATTAATTATCACTAAAATAATAATGAGGAAGAACTGCACAAGCTAAAAGTTATATGAGATAGAGCAGCATCCATTTTCAAAAGTAGTATTTCACATAACAACTGAAAATATTTAGACAGATTAAAATAAATATTGTATCCCAATCAGGTGATAATGGGCCATATGTGAATTGGCTATCTTGTGCTTTCTGGAAAAGATGTTACTGTCATGGTCATCCTTTAAACTTTAAAATTGATCAAAAGAAGGAAATGTGAAAAGGTAAAATTGAAAGAAACAATAAAATTCAAAGTTAAGAAAAAAAAAATGCTGAGAGTTCCAGTTCACAGACATGTTCAAAATTTCAGTATTTGTTTGCTCTGGTTTTGAATTGATCTTTGAAAAAAAAAAAAAATGCCATGAAGTGCTATAAATCTTTCATTTAAGAAGACCTGATTGCAATTGCATTCTCACTGAACTGAACTGAACACAATTTTTGCCTAGATGAATAGATCTGTTGAGCAGTTCCCTCAAGTTTTTAAAGTCCGTTACTCTAGTCCTGTTGCATAGACTGCTCAGTGCTTGGACACACCAAAGGTGCCAAAATCTACCTCAGTGCTGGCCTTGAGGGGGGAGGGGGGTTCTGCTTTCACCTGTATTATTGGAATAGGGATCACAATTTACCTGGAATGCCTTGGGTATTAAGAGTCTGGATATCCTGTGCTGAAAATATTAGCAACATTGGGCTGTGAAACCCTAGAGCCTGATACCCCTCTGGCTGGAGTGAGCTAGCGGAAAACAGAATAGGGCTATGTCAGAACCCCATTTACCCTTTGTTAGAAGATTTTTTGAAAGCAGTGTATTTTTATGAAATGTTTTGCTTTGTTGACTCAGCTTTCTGACAGACTGATATTGAAACTGAAAATTTACAGCCCAATCTAGTTATCACCACTTGGTTCCACATAAAGCATTTGAGGAATCTGCCTTGCTTCTCTGTGGTGTTTCCAGAGGTCATGCAAGACAGTTTGCCCACTCTCAGCAGTTTCCTAGAGTGAAATAAAGTAGTTCTATGGAAGATACGCAATCTCTAAAATGTGCAAGTCTTTTAGGGATGTCCACATACTTGAAACATAACACCAAGCAATAATACTTAAAATTAACATAACACAGCGTACACCACATCATGATTAAGGATAAATGAATGAGACATGTGAAAGCTTTACCTTTCATTCTGAAGACTGTGCACCTTTCTAATAATAAATTATTTTATACTATGGTTATTCTAAAATACCTTCTTAATGTATAAAATCCAAAGATGATATTTTCAAATGCACTTCTTCAGGGTGCTGGGGATCTTTTGCAGGGTTTGAGATCCTAAATTAATTAGGCCATCTGGAAATTCTATCTCCTAAAAATTCCACTATGTTATTTAACATTTCTTTTAGTGGTCCTCCATCCATCCCTGAACTTGTATCCAGACAACATTTTTACTTGCAAAAATTTATTACAGGTATGCTATTAACCATTTTCACCTGGAATTTTTTTCACTTTTCTGGCCAAAAATTTAATCACACTCCCTAAATCTAATTTTAAAGATCTTCCATATCTTACTTACTTCTGCTTCCCTTTGTAAAAATGATACAGTTCTTTGTATGAATGAGGCTCAATACCTCTTCAAAGAGATTTTAAGAAGATGGAAATATTGTTAGTGAACAACAAATGCAACAGAGAATCATCAAACATTGGTCTAGTTTAAGTCATACTAAGTTTGACAAGAGCAGCCTAAGAATTCACCGAGTCAGGAAGCTCCAATATGGACCAGATAGCATAGTTTTTCCATTATCTATGAAGATGTTACTTCAGTTTTTGATGACTCACCATAATTTAGGAATTATTTTTTTTTACTACTCTGATACTTACTATTTGGGGCTGATGAATAGTAGGCATTCATGAACATCACCTGTGTTGTGTGTTTACCAGGATAGTTCATGGTAGGAAAATACCAACATCCATGTGATAGATCCATGTGTAGCTTTGCCATCTTAGAGTATGAAGACATGAACACAGCAGTTACTATTCCACTACACATCCTTAGCTGATACCCAGAAAGTAGCAAGTGCATTTGATCATAGTGGTTATTGAAATATTAGGTGTTTATTTAGATGGCTTCTGATGTAGTTCTGTCATGAAAATAATGCATTTGAATTCCTGCAAAGACATAAGAAGAACTAACAGTCAATTAATTCATGAGAAAGTGTCATACTTGGATAAAAAATTCTACTGCCTTTATGACCAATTGCAAAATCCACATTGAGTTTGGTAGTAACTGGAGCAGACTATTGATATAGAAATGTAGATGAAAAGTAGGGAGTCTTCATAGAATCTCTTTCTTCCAGGAACATGAAGTCAGCAAAATATGATTTAATCCTACATATGCTAGAAACTGCGTGAAGAAATTTTTGTGAAAGAAGACTGATATAATTTTAAGCCGATTCCTTTTCAGTAAAAGAACAAGGAAAAGTCATAAAAATGAATCACTCTTCTATTTACACACATAACAAATGGAAAGACAAATGTATTGCATGTAATATTACTTAAATATGTGGATATATTATGTAACAGAAACTGGAAAATGGAAGAAAAAATAAAATGTCAAGGATGTGATTTAGCTTTTGAAGGATATATCTAGGTTCCTAACTCTTCCTTCTGAAATCTTCAAAATTACTTATAAAAGAGTGCCTGAACAGCAAAGCAGCAGAAAAGTTATATTCTATTTCAAAATTATCAGTTTTGACATCACAATTTCTTTAATCATCCTCTTTTTTAACATTACGTATTCCTCTATCACCTTGTTCCCAAATATGAACAGTGATGTTTTAGATGATCATAGAATTGTAGAATAGTTTGGGTTGGAAGGGACCTTTAAAGGTCACCTAGTCCAATCACCCTGCAATGATCAGGGGCATCTTCATCTAGATCATGTTGCTCAGAGCCCTGTCCAACCTGACCTTGAATGTTTCCAGGGATGGGGTATCTACCACCTCTCTGGGCAACGGGTTCCAGTGCCTCACCATCCTCACTGTAAAAAATATCTTCCTTTTATCTAGTCTAAATCTATCCTCTTTTAGTACAAAATTGTTTCCCCTAGTCCTATTGTAACAGGCCCTGCTAAAATGTTTGTCCCCATCTTTCTTATAACCCCCCTCTAAGTACTGAAAGACTGTTATAAGGTGTCCCTGGAGCCTTCTCCTCTCCAGGCTGAACAACCCCAACTCTCTCAGCCTTTCCCCACAGGAGAGGTATTCCAGCCCTCTGATCATTTTTGGGGACCTCCTCTAGACCTGCTTCAACAGGTCCAGAACAGGTCTGAGGGCTCCAGAGCTGTACGCAAGAGTCCAGGTGGGGTCTCACCAGAGCAGAGTAGAGGGGCAGAATTCTCTCCCTCAACCTGCTGGCCACACTGCTGGGGATGAAGCCCATGATATGGTTTGCCTTCTGTCAGCTCATGTTCAGCTTTTCATCCACCAGGACCCCCAAGGCTCTGCAGGGCTGCTCTCAATCCCTTCATTCCCTAGCCACTATCAATAGCAAGGATTACCCCGACTCAGGTGCAGGACCTTGCACTTGGCCTTGTTGAACCTCATGTGGTTCACATGGGCCCACTTCTTGAGCTTGTCCAGGTCCCTCTGGATGTCATCCCTTCCCTCAGGTGTGTCGACTGCACCACTCAACTTGGTTTCATCTGCAAACTTGCTGAGGGTGCACTCAATCCCGCTGTCTACGTCATTGATGAAGATATTAAACAGTACCTGTCCCAGTACGGACCCCTGAGGGAAACCACTTGTCACTGATCTCCATCTGGACATTGAGCCTTTGACCACTACCCTCTGCATGTGACCATCCAGTCAGTTCCTTATCCACTGAACAGTCCACCCAACAAACATCTGTACCTCTTCCCTTGTCCACTGATGTAATCATGCCATCATAGAAAGCCACTAGGTTGGTCAGGCAGGACTTGCCCTTGCTGAAGCCATGTTGGCAGTCTCAAATCACCTCCCTGTCCTCCATGTGCCTTAGCATAGCTTCTACGAGGATCTGCTCCACGATCTTCTCAGGCACAGAGGTGAGGCGGACAGGTCAGTAGTTCCCAGGGTCCTCGTTTCTACTCTTTTTAAAAATGGGTGCAATGTTTCCTTTCTTCCAGTCACCAGGGACTTCACCTGACTGCCATGACTTTTCACATACAATGGAGAGTGTCTTGACAACTCCATCAGCCAGTTTCCTCAGGACTCTGAGATGAATCTCATCTGGTGTCACAGATTTATGTATGTTCAGGTTCCTCAGATGATCATGAACCTGATCTTCTCTTACAGTGGGAGGGACTTTGCTCCCTTAGTCCCCGTCTTGCAGTCCATGCACTCAAGAGATGTGGGAAGAGGAGCTGCCAGTGAAGACTGAGGCAGAAACGTTGTTGAATATCTCAGCCTTCTCCTTGTCTGTTGTTACCAGTTTGACCAGTCTTGCTCATCAGGGGGAACACTTTCTTTGACCTTCCCTTTCTGGCTGACATACCTATAGCAGCCCCTCTTATCATTCTTAGCGTCCCTTGTCAAGTTCAGCTCCAACTGTGCCTTCATCTTCCTGACCCCATCCCTGCACCATCAAGCAGCATCCATATACTCTTCCCAGGATACCTGTCTCTGCTTCCACTGCCTGTGCATTTCCTTCTTCCCCTTCAGTTTGACCAGCAGGTCTCGACTCAGCCATGTTAATCTCTTGCCTTTCTTTCCTGATTTCTTACACCTGGGGATTGAGAGCTCTTGTGCTTTATGGAAAGCATTCTTTAAGGTCTGCCAGCTCTGTTCTGCTCCCTTGCCCCTGAGGGCAGTTTCCCATCAAATTTATTGAAATAATATCTGATGATATTATACACATATGTGTATGTGTTATGTATGTCTGTGTGATATATATCTCTATGAATCTACCTACGTATGGTGTCAAAGACAAACAGAAAAATGGCTCATTAATCACATCACCTGCCATGTAACATTAATCCATACTCTCATTCTTTATGTTGCCTCTGTCTACACAATAACTTTACAGTCACCAAGTGTATTAAAAAAATAAAAAACAAAAATCAAAACCCCAAACATATTCTTTATCTCTAAGTAAAATTAATAGGAGATAGGATTAAACAGGACAGAAAAAGATTTTGGTGTTATCTGGTCCATATCCAGATACTGCTGTGACAGGAAAATATATTATATATTTAATTTCCTATGATGTTGAAGCCAGTTGGATTTCCTGTTCCAGGGTGACCAAGACAGGCCTCATGCTTCTGAAAATTAGGAACCTTTTGTTTTTCTGCCAGGACCAGATTAAGCTAATCTATTTTTGTCCAACACTTACTTTCAACAAACTGGAGTTTATAACTTCAGGGTATTTATGAAGATCAATTTGTTTAACTCTTGTTTTTCTTAAGCAAAAAAAAAGCCATCCTCTTAATTTCCCTCTGTAAAACAGGTCTTCCGCTTTGTTCTTGCTGCTAGTCCCCTGTTGTAACATCTTCCAGTATGAATGCTCTTCTCTTGAACACAGTCCACTCAAACTATGCATGGCACTGCATACAAGATCTCATCAGTGGTTTTACATTTTCCTGTATTTGTCTGACAGTTCCTTGCCTGATAGATACTACGGACAGCATTGTTCATGCATGATCACATCTCATTACAATGCCGGTGTGTGGGTCACTGCCTCACTGTTGTGCCAGTGCAAAGTGTACACTAATGCCGTCAAGCTATAAAGGGGAAGAATCCATCTTTATTTCTGGAGTGGCAGGGGGATCCCTACAGTTGACTGTATTGGAAGCTGAAGTGACCCTAACTAGGAATGAGTGGCAAAAGCACCACTTTGTGACTGGCCCAGATGCTCCGTGCATCCTTGACATAGACTAGCTTAGGAGAGGGTATTTCAAGGACCCAAAAGGGTACCAGTGGGCTTTTGGTATAGCTGCCTTGGAGATGGAGGATATTAAACAGCTGTCTACCTATCCTGTTCTTGCAGAGGATCCTTCTGTTGTGGGGTTGCCAAAGGTCAAAGAACAGATGCCAATTCCTACCACAATGATGCACCAGCGGTAATGTCACACAGACCGAGACTCCCGGATCCCCATCCATAAGCTGATTTATCATCTGGAGAGCCAAGGAGTGATCAGTAAGATTTGTTTACCCCTTAACAGTCCCATATGGCCAATGCAAAAATCTAATGGAGAATGGAGACTGATAGTAGACTATCCTGGGCTTGAATGAAGCCTCGGTGTGGGCTCAGGTGTAGCCGCTGCAGGTGCAGATCTTGGTCATAGTAGCAAATATTTAAATGAGAACTTTGAAGGCTTTTTACTCCCTGTATTTATATTTCAACAAACATATGGAACAATACAATGGGTGGTGAAACATTCAAACGCTGAGATACACATTTAGCAAAGGTCACCTACTTAGTTAACACCAGGGGTTCTACCAACAGATCTGACCCTGCCCACTCAAAACTTTTAAGTACTTTAGAAGGCGACAAAGGCCCCATAGTGCACATGAACAATATGTTAGGAAAAACAGTACAGATTATTCCTGCCACAGGCAAAGGCAAATCCATTCACGGGACTGCTTTTGCTCAAGGACCTGGGTGCACTTGGTGGGTGATGTGGAAGGATAGGGAAATCCTGTCTCAGGGGATTTGATTTTGGATGAGAATAACCAATAATTTAAACTGTATGATGTTAATTGCTATAGAATGCTGCATGTCGTCACATCTATTAGTTGCTGTACGTCGTATCAAAGATTTTACAGTAACAATCACCCAGATTAATGAAGAAAGAACTTTGACAAAACCGAGCAAAGTGCAGTGGTGATAGAATGAGAACAGACTTCCGCAGCTGGCACCCAGCAACTTCCTTGAGATTGACGTCTTCAGTGCACAGACCATGGATATCGGCCGTGCCAGACACACCACCTGAAAGCTCCAGATTCAGTATGCAACCATTCAACACTACACACCGTCCTGATGTGCCCACTGTCACCTGTCCGATGCATCCCACCAAATCCCAGTCCTGCTCTGCCAGCTGAGTGGACTTCACACCATCTCTCCTGCCCTGAAAGACTGTTATGACAGATGGAGCTCAAAGTCATGGACTAAATGAACTCAACAGACATTTTAGAGGGACAGCTTGTAGACTAAGGCAATGATGTCTGTGTGTATATATCAAAAGACAGGAAAAGTTCTGGCAATTTATTGGAAAGTGTGGAAACTGAGCATGACGTATTTTATGGAATAAAATAAGGGGTGGGTAATGTCCTGGTTTTGGCTGGGACAGAGTTAATTTTCCTCCCAGTAGCTGCTGTGTTTTGGATTTAGTATGAGAAGAATGTTGATAACACTGATTTTTTATTTCTTGCTAGGAAATTA
>Ga0065711_1008545_pt1 | contig 12619 bp, 9 predicted proteins | sample Hoacrofraction12_FD_59098 | JGI IMG/M metagenome (GOLD analysis project Ga0065711, IMG submission 59098) | Hoatzin crop microbial communities from Cojedes, Venezuela - Epithelial fraction 12 v2 (version 2) | ecosystem: Host-associated > Birds > Digestive system > Esophagus > Crop | place...
CCTAATGCCTAGGCACCTGCCTCTCTGTTGTATCTGATACGGCAGGGCTAGCTCTGGGAGGCACCTTCATCGATGGAGGCAGTGACACACAGGTTGTGCTCCCTGGGGCACAAACTATATTTGAGTGCAAGATAGGGAGACTACAGTTTAGGATCTCTCATCATTTTTATTGTGTTTTCTGTCAAGCAAATGCTGTAAGTTGCTTCATATATTTATGTCTTAACATTTGCCTTCTTAGCTCTGCTCATATTTGATCAGTGATCCGGAAGTCAATCACAGTGACCTATTAGAGAGTAATTGGTTGCAAAAGGGAACGCACAGTCAGCCTTTTGATTGCTGTGAGCAGTGCTCCATCACACAGGCAAGCACAAAGTCCAGTCCTGAGCACGTCTGGTCTTACAAGGACTGTGTCTGCTTTGTCTGTACACTGTTAAATGAGCTTTAAAAAAATCTAAGTTGTAAAAACCCAAATAGTGTTCATCTGTGTCTTCAGACACTTCAAATACCAATAAGGATTTGCAAGGATGTTACTTCTGTCTGTTCTAAAGAGCAGGAACAGTTGGTGTTATAGGGTAATAGCATAGGCTGCTGAATTCAGTACAGTATACTACACTAACTACGATTTCTTTCTTGATAATTGTGTAATTACAGAAAGTTTCTGTGGTCACTCAAGTCTGGTTCTGTTTTACTGGAAGCGAGACTTAGACGCTCATTAGCTTTTCATCTTCAAATCACCTTTGAAGTACTAATCAATCTTTGCAGCAGTTTTATGAAATTGGTGGAATATTACAGACTCCAGTGGAGCCTGTTGGGCCAGAGTAAGCCCAGAGTTTGCCTAAATAATTCAGGCACCTTGGCCACACAGCTACAGTCTCTTCAGGGAAAATGGTAGAGGGAAGAATCTATAGCAACTCTTTAGTAATCCCAAGGGATCTGCAGTGATTCAGCATAGGCTCTGATGTTGGTTCTGCTTTTGGGGAGTGAGGCTGGTGAGCGTGGCATACTGATGCCACATGTGTGCTTCTTTCTGGAGGGCTCGTAGCTGAAGTCAGAAAAGCCTGACCAAAGATCCTACCCCCTGTCATGCCGGTTTTCCTCAGGAATCCCATGTTCCTTTAGCACTAAATGTCTTCAGCAGATACCTTTCACATTAATTTTGCTGGCATTGGTCATGTAACATTTTTTCTTCAGGGGGAACTGAAAGTAAACTTGTTCTGTTGTGATGTCTGGATTTACAAGTTTGTTCTTTCTCTGTAGGAGCCAGAACCTGAAACTGAAGCAGTAAGTTCAAGCCAGGAAATTCCCACAATGCCTCAGCCCATTGAAAAAGTTTCAGTCTCAACTCAGACCAAGAAGTTAAGTGCCTCTTCTCCAAAAATGCTGCATCGGAGCACCCAGACCAGTAATGATGGAGTATGTCAGAACATGTGCCATGACAAATACACCAAAATCTTTAACGATTTCAAGGACAGGATGAAAGCCGATCACAAAAGAGACACTGAGAGAGTTGTGCGAGAGGCAGTGGAAAAGGTAACACTTGTCGAACACCACCTACACTCTGGTTTGAGGAGAGGAGGAGCGTGCATTTTTTTCACATTCTTTTCTACGTTTGTAATATCCACCCTTAAGCAAATGAATAAAAAAAACTTTTCCAAAGAGACCACATAAAAATAATCTTCACAGTTGCTTTTTAGACCATTTCTGTACCAACAGACCTTAGCTTAAGCAGAAAGACTCCTGCCTTTTTTCATTCTTGACCAGTGAATTTAGTTTATGATCCAAAAATGAAACTAATTGTTCATTCATGAGTATCCATTTCCAAAGCCTTTGTCTCTGTTGTCAAGTGTGGTTGCAAACAATGGCATTGTTTAAATGCTATTCATAAATAACTTTTCTTGTGTCAATCTTCTGACCTAAACATTAAATAGATTCACTGAAATTTGTTTGACTTATCTTACCTAATCATAACCTGTTTAAAATTCAATATCTAAGCCTGAGCTGGTCACCTTTGGCTGGAGAGAGCAGGACAATTTAGAGGATGATTTGTCTGACCTCTCTTAAGTACCTGTATTAAGACAAGATTAGTTTCCTTCTGAATGAAGCACTGTGGAATGAACTGAGGGAGTTTAGGTGTTAATCCTGTAGGATTAAGATACCAAACTTTCAGATAACTGAGCAAGGGCAAAGGAATCCCACCACCAATGAATACTAAAAGGTACCTCTTACTGAACTAAGGGATGCTCTGTTTTGTATTTTCCATTGTGCCCTTGCTGTAGATTTATACGCAGTTGTAGATTTGGAAAAGACGAAGTCTTTGTCTAAGATAAATTCACAAATCTGTAAACTGATTGTTGACAAAATATACGTGGAACCTATTGAGCTGTTTAAGTAGGTGCCTAGCAGAATAGAAATATGGTGACATTTTAATTTTGAACATTCCTTATGGAATGGAAGTTTTGTTATAACTCTAAAGGAGAGAACTTTTTGTTTTCTAATTAGGAGAAATCTCTAATTTTGTGACCTCCACTCACATCAATAATAGAGGTTTAAAAAGTAGAGGTTTAAAGAAGACACTTTTATTCCAGTAGCTGTCCATTGACTTGTTTTGCTGACTTTCTTATGGCAGCTGCGTACAGAGATGGAAGAAGAGAAAAGGCAGGCTGTAAATAAAGCTGTGGCCAACGCACAAGGAGAGATGGACAGAAAATGTAAGCAGGTAAAGGAGAAGTGCAAAGAAGAATTTTTAGAAGAAATTAAGAAGCTAGCAGGCCAGCACAAGCAACTGATTTCCCAGACCAAGAAGAAGCAGTGGGTAAGTGTCAAAAATGCATTACAAGAGAGTAAGTGGAAATGTATAATGCATATTGCAGGTCAATTGAAAGTGATTTCGTACTTACTTTTAATTGCACTGCTCTTTTCACTGGTCTTTCAGCTTTAAGGTTGTCTCCTTCATATCACTGCTTTCAAATTTTCTTAATTTTTAAATTTTAACTTGAAGTTCTGATTACTTTCCATCTTAATTATGTAGCATTAACAGTGCCATCTTCTTGAGTTCAGTCAGATGTTAGTATCAAAATATTTTTTCTAAATACAGTTTTACTCTATGTAAGACATGTTTTGCATTATGTTCGCAGTCCTTTGATCTCAAGGCCTTAGAGGGTACAGTATCTGGCTTCATCAGTTTGGATTCCCCTGCTAATAATGCTGGTAGTGATATCCTTTTGGTCTCTTCCTCTCCTAGCTTTTTTTGCAGCTCTTTTATGTACTTTTGTGTTTAACACACAACTTTCTGAAATATATATCTCTCCATTGTTCAGTCCTTAAGCCCAAACTGCAGCACTCCCTACAAAAAACAGGTTTGCAAGCCCTTTAGAAAAGTGGAAACAGACATCTAATTTACCATTCTGTTACATGCTGCAGACTTCTCCCCGTTTTTGTTTGGTTTGTGTCTTGTGTTTACTTTTCAAGCCAGAAGTGTGTTCTCCCACATGGCTGTACAGCACTTACTCGGACATTGCAAGTGCTGTAATACTGTGCTGCTAGCGAAGAAGAGAGTATGGGTGGAGAGTGTCACGCTGAGGAGCAGCGAGCCTCGCACACGTGCTATTTCTTTGCCACTTATCATAGAACAAGGAAATGAAAGGCATCGCTCAGGAAATCCTACTGCACTATAATAGCTAGCTATAAAATACCGGAGGGTGGGTACAACATTTTCTGCTCTCCTCCTTTTGAGCCTGGGTTTTGCCCGAGGCGGCTGAGAAGCACCGCGGGTGGCTTCCCACGAGATGGCACGCTGGCTGAGCGGCGATGGGTGCCACCGGCCCACGGCCACTGCGCCCGGGGACAGCCAGCCCGGGCTCCCTCCCGCAGCTCCCCTTTGTCTGCCGCCGTGAGGGGCTGTTTGTTTCTGTTCAGCCTTGTTGGCCTTTGTTCTTACAGATGAAATGATGGTTCCTGCAGACAAAACTCTGCTCTGCAGAAGAGTGAAATAAATAGTAAGGCGAGACAATTGGTTGCTGACTATCACAGCTAAGAGTTTGGTTGATTGTAAAAAGAATTACTTCAGATGCCAGAGCTCCCATAGAGTCTTCATTTCTGTTCCTAGGAGAGGTTTTGTTGTAGGTGTTATGATACTGCAGTGCTTGGGTCTCTGTCGGTTAGAAAGTTCCTCCCTGCCTACCTATCTCGGCAGACGGGAGGAGTTATTTAAGTCTCCGACTTGATCAAGTTACTGTGTTTAATGAGTCACCAGCTGCTGGTGTCTGCATGCATGCTTTTGCCTGTGGCACTTGAGAGGGAAATTGAATTGCCTTTGCCCACTGTAGAACTACGTCAAATTAGCTCTTGTGTCAGAAGTGAAGAGGGCACATGCGAACTGTTGCCACTCTTCAGCTGATACGCAGTAACTCAATCACCGTAACCGGACTGTGAGTCTGGACTCTTAGCTATAGCTGCTTTTTGGTTTTGTTTGAAGGCAGAATTTATGAAAGAGGCTCCCGAGACTTCCTTTCATCTGCTCCAGTGTGCCTTTACCATCCATATCCCTTAGCTTAATCAGAGAGCGCCCTGGTGCCATGTCACTGCATCTCACGATCATGTGCATAAAGCCAGCAAGACAATTAAAGATACAAAGAGCATTTGACAGTCTTGCCTGTTTCTGTGACCCCAGAACTATCTGTCAATCACCACCTTAAATGAAGGCATCATACAGGCAGCTGGTCTGCCTGTGGTAGGAGAGGGAGGGTCAGGGTAAACACCTTTTCGTTCAGGCTGATGGATCTGCCTGCCAGCACACAGCCTCGGGGGCTGCAGTTGGTCCAATTACACAGCTCCCCAGTGATTTTTCTTTCAGTGGTACTAATGACAGTCCCCAGTGTGTAGTGCTGCTCTTGTACGCTGCTACTATAATGATGATACCTCCTTATCAAAATCTCCTGTAATTAACACACATACTAAATGAGATTTGGTGGCTTTGCTTTTTAATTAGAAGCAGAGACCTCTGGTTTTGTGTAATGCAGATGTCTCAGCTTGGGAATACAGTTGCTATTATTCACACTATATTTGTCTTTTCGTCATACCTAAAAAAAACCCCCTCCAGTCCGGATGAAGGGATCGTTTTGCTGGTGGTATACGGGCACACGAGAAGCTGCGCTCCCAGGCCTCGGGAGCCTAACGCGTAGTTAAAGAACAGCGTTTTCTGTTGCTCTGACTGGTCGCAGTCCCCTTGGCTTAACCCAATTTCATTTTTATACCTCCAGAAAATTTGGATTTAATACAGATACCTCAAGTAAATAGCAAACGAAAAGAAGAAATGTAAGGGCAGGGATAGCGAGCATGAGATTCTGCAGTTTGATGGCCTCCAGAATACAGGCTAGAGTGCCGGTCTTGACAGTGTTTCTTTTTTAATTTCTCCCAGTTCTTTTATTTGCATATAAACCTCCTTTAAATTGGCACATAGCTCACTTTTATACATAAGGTTAAACTTCTGTCTCTTTCCATTAAATTTCCATGGATATTTATTCTGACTTGCAACAGGTCGTTTTTGAGTGACCATTGTGACGTGCACTGTCTGAAACAAAACCCCAAGTGATTGATAATGTTAGAAAGAGGTAAATACAAAGAAAAGAGGAGGCCTGAGGCCAGCTGGCATTTTGCCTTCTCTGCCACGTGTGCTGGTACCAGCTCAGAGTGCACTGTTTTCCTTTCATAAGGGGTGATTTGCATCCCCCGCTTATGGCCGGCATATGTAAAGGGAAGCGCAGGACCCACCCATCAGTTGTCCTCTCCTGTCTTAGCTTTTTTGATCTCTCCAAGCAAGCAGATGTGAAGCTGGTCTCTGGGCTGAGGCCCATGCTGTACATAACAGAGAAACACAGCTGTTCCCTGCACCTTTCCAGTGGATGATCCTAATGGTTCCCACAGGCTTGTGGGCAGCCAACAATATGAAAAACCAGGAAAACAGCTCTCAAGAGGACACTTCTTTGGAGACATTTCTACAGATAAACTTCCCCAGAGCTAAATTATGAAAGGCAAATGGAGAGCTTCCCTTCTCATGCAGCTAGGGCAGTCCCTTTATTGCTGATGTAAATAAATAGTTATCCTTTAGCCAATGTAAATGTTGGCTTTCTTGGATCTGTCTTTTAGTAGCGTGTAGGGTTGTTGTGTTTGTGTTTTGTTTTAAGGCAGTTGGGTTTGTTTTCTTTGTAATTCTCTGTTTTATTAACAATGCTGTAGCTAGACAGGACATACAAAGTAAATTGTGGGTTATTCTGTGGTTTGATAGCAGCCTGCACAGACTGTGGCATACCCCTCCCTCTGCTCCCCGTCATGCAATAAGCATTTCAGACTGGATTTATAAAGATACTCTCTGATTCTGAGCAGACCAAATTCAGAAAGAGGAAGATCGTTAGAACCTGGCTTTCAGGGACGCTGAGTAGCAGTGGTTCCTTTAGCAGCAATGCCACCCTGCTGTACGGGGTTTTGTCAGAATGACAGCTAAATGCCTTTGCAGCACTTCCTGAAGGGGTGTAGAACCTCCTGGAGACAGGGCACACTGCCCATCTGGGTGCTGTACCTCCTTGTTGACCACCAGCAGCACTGACCAGTGTGTTGGTTCATCAAAGGCCACGGGGTTATTTTCCAGATAGCTTCTCCGGCTACCAGGAAACTGGGGGCGTTCCGGGGTAGAAATCATCTTTGCTGCAGCACTCCCCAGAACCACGCATTTCTGTAGAAGTGATGGGCTGTGCAGCATCTCTTCTTTCGGGAGTTTTGTGCCATCCTGGCAGGCATGACAAGGGGCACGAGCCCACGTGGCCATCCAGCATACGCCAGGCCTTCCCTGGCTTCTGGAAGACTTGACGGAGAAGGCACTCCCTTGCTCTCCCCAGCAGCACTGATGTAGCACGAGGTTCTGTTTTCACCAGACTGCAGTGCTCTCCGGCAGCCGACAGTCCCCGACGACGGCAGCCTCCTTGCAGACCTACCCGAAAAGGGCCGCAACACACCACTTGGCAATGAATTACTCTTATCTCTAGTAACGTTATTGCTGTGACTTCTGAGATGTTCCTAGCCCAAAAGGATCTTCCCCAGCAACCTCGGGACAGGCCAGGCTTGTAAAGAAGCCCCAGAAACGCAGATTTTCAAGCTTGCACAGAACCTGTTCACGCCAGAAGTGCTTGTTGATTTATCGTGGCTTTTAAGCCATAGATCAGGATGCCATTATGCAAATGTAGGGTAAAAGATGGTTCCTGCACTGTGTGGCTGAAAATGTCAGTCCACTGCCCTGAGAGATGAGATTTTTTTAAATGAGAGATGACTTTTTCAAAAGCAATAATCCAGACTCTGGAAAATATGAAAGCATGGCGCAGATTTGCTGCAGATTGCTGCTTCACTCAGCACGTGTGAAAAATGTCCTCGTGCCTTTGGGTGCCCCAGGCATAAATAAAAGAGGAGTATTGCTCTGCGTGCGCTGGTGCGTCCAGGAGCAGGTGAGAACGCGTGTGCGTTGGGGCGGAGGGTGCCTGCCGGGGTGGTGATCTGCTCTCGTTTGTTCCCTGCAGTGCTACAACTGTGAGGAGGAGGCCATGTACCACTGCTGCTGGAACACTTCCTACTGCTCCATCAAGTGTCAGCAGGAGCACTGGCATGCCGAACACAAACGTACCTGCCGCCGAAAAAGATGAAAGAGTTGTTCCTCCCCTAGAAAACCACCCCCGATGATTGCTATTCTCAGACACAGCGGTTTTTGTTTCCAAGAAGCCAAAATTGTTTAGAATTTGCTTCCCATTTTGCACCAGCCTTTAAACACTTTTCGTAAAAGAAATTTTGCACAGTAATTTCAATCTTCTGTTTAATGCTCCTCCAAAATTTTGTCAGCGAAATGAATTTAACATCTGTGGGAGCAGGTTTCTTTAAATAGTTTTAAACTAGAGGATTTGTTGCATTTTCAGCAAATTTTAAAACATTTTTAGGTTTTACAGAGATTTTAATCTTTAAAAACAGCAGATCTCAAAATAAAAAAAATCACGCAAGTTTAACGAAAGGAACATTGAAAAACTAGATCTGAATGTAAGAAGCATAGAAGTGTTTCAGAAAAACGAAGCGTACTACCTTGATGTAACATTAATTTCCTAACCTTGTTGAGCTGGTTTTGTTCAGCTTAATTTTACTGTTTAAAGGCATTATCTATTGGTTATACCAGTGGGTACATGATTGAATTTAGGGAACAGGGTTGACACAGCAGGTGCTAGTCCTGCGTATTTTTTCTTAAATATTTCCCAACTGTGTTTTATTTTCATTATTTCTTTTCAATATATAACTTTTATAACAAAATATTAGCTTTGATCTTGTAGTTAAAAATCACAGGGAACTGGGGTAATCTTTTACTGAGCTGGATCTTAGAGAAAAATGAATATTTAAATTTTGAAGTTTGCACATTTCATCTTTGTCCTAACATGAGTGCTTGTAACGAGAATAAGAGAAGCCAAAAAAAGAGAAAAAACCCAACTACCTTTATTCACACCCGGAATTATGAGGCATACAAATTTCTTTGTTGCGTCCCCCTTCAGCCTCCCCAATCCAACGTCATTTGACCGCCTATGATCTAGTGTCGCCTGGTCCGTAACGTGATAATAAAAGGAGCAAAAGCACTCAAGTTTCACAGAAGCCGTTATGTTTGTAGTAATGGGTCATTGCCTAATAATGAGCTCCATCACTGTACTCAGAATGAAGAATAATGCATGTTAATTTTCTTGTATTAAAGATGCCGTGATTTGTAAAAAGTCTGTATTTTGCGGAATGTCTGGATTTAAGAAGCATTACCAATAGGAATGGATCGATAGTTGAAAAATTATTTTCTTTTTGTTTGTTTTATATATAGATATATTAATTGCATCCATGTTCAGAGACAATTTTTTAAATAGATGTAAAGCTTACTTAAATAGCTTTTCTTTTAAAGTGTCTCCACATTTTAGTTTCTTTCAAAGCTTGGTCTTAGACTGAGTCATACGCCCATTAATCACCCAGCTATTTTTTGAGAAGTTAGAGGAATAATTTGTAAATATTTATTTAGATCTTTGATATTTATTGAAAGCAATTACATGATGGAACGATGGAAGCTGAAGAATCAGGAGGAAAGCCTTTAAAAAAGTTTTCTCTAAGATTTGCCAGGGTCATTGTCAAGGTGAAAATATAACTAAGACTTCTGTGAACTACCACTGAAATCCTGATCTTTTTCACTTAACAGTGGTGGTATACGTTAATTGACTAGATACTGCCAAATAATGCCCAATATGTTGCAGAAATTAAGTGGTAAGTTGATTGGAAAAAATAGTAAGTAGATGGTAACTCGTATTACCACAGCTACACTCTTGCCTGATAAATGTGTAATTAACTTTTGTCGCCTCTGTGTTGTGACTGTAAAACACTTCACAACTAAAAATCAATCTTGTTCAATTACTTTACAGGTTCCAAAACTTCGATCCACCCCTATGAAAGCAAGTTATTGTGGAAATATTTTTGGTGTAAAATCATTCCAGAATATGTAATATTTAACTGATAGCTGCATGAAAGTAAGATTCGTGTTACTTTGGCTTTTTTGTCTCTGTTGACACGGTTGCACATTTCCAAGTTACTACAGCGTGAAAACTGTGTGTTTTAAAGAAAAAAAATAAAACAAAAAAAAAAGATTGTGGCCTGGTTTTGTATAAGTTTTAGGTAAAATTACAATTGATTGTTTTAGGAATTATGATTTAAAATTAATTTTTCTGCAAATCATAAAGCTATATTAAGGTGTTGAGCTTAGCCACTATGCACATTGTAATTATTCATTGTGGCTGTCCAGTTTATGATGCATTCTGGCATTTTGTAAGCTGCTCTGACTAGCAATATATAGAGTCATTTAATGTGTTAACATTGGTTAATAAATGTATTTAAAAAAAACCCTCCCTGCAAGTGTCTGTGTTGCTTTTGGCAGCTGCCCTCGCGTCCCTGCGTGGGCACGCACCAGGCTGCCGTTCGGCGTGGCCCCCCGGAAGGCCGGGGCTGCGGGCGGGCGCGCAGGGCCTGGACTCGCAGGGGCCTCGGGCCGTGCGAGGCCGTCAGCCTTTGGCACCCCTCCCGGCACCGAAAGGGGGTCTGCTCCGCCTGCCCGGGCGGCAGCCTCCGAGGGCCATCCCCGTCCTCCTCTGGGTTTAGGGCCTGGTCCCGCGCTGCCGGCTGCCAGGATGGGGCTCGCAGAGCCGCTTCTGCCCGGGCTCCTCCCCGGCCCAGTCACCACCCCGGGCCTGCGCCTCTTACACATTTTATTAACGAAATCATTTTATCTGGAGGGGCTGAGAGGGCTCCATGAATCCAGCCCCAGCCGTAATGGCGGCAGCACTTCTCTCCCAACCGCAGCCCCGAGAAGCAGTACCGCTCCTGCTCTCACGTACTTTCGAGGCTGGGACTTGCCAGCTGCTGGTGCGGTGCCCGAGGGAGCCGAGGGCCCGCTGGTGCGGGTGCTGCTGCCCACGGGCGCGTCCCGCCACCAGCCCTCGAGGAAGGGGCCCTGGGGATGAGGAGCCGTGACTCGGGGGCTGCAGGAGGGACGCTGTGGGAGTTGGCTCTTCGGTGGCAAGTAAGAATTTCCCTGTGGGAATTAAGACCTGGCAATACTTGCTAGTCCCAGGGGAAAAAGAAAATAATAAAAAAAATTATATTTTAAATATTTAAAGATCCCTCAAAAGTCTCTTTTATTATTTCACTGTCCAAACTTGTCTGACGTTTCCGCGTTTGCCAGTTCAGGTGTCACCAGTGGGGCCAGCGTCGGGGCCAAACTGGTTAAACGCTTCGGAGGTGCCCCAGCAGCTCTGACCCCCCCACTGGACACAGGTCCTCTGCGCCCTGCCGTGCCCACCGCACGCCCCACGCCGGGCCCCGGCACAGCAGCGGAGGCTGGTCCTCCCCACTGCCCCAAATCCGCCCATTTCCTTCCGCCAGGAAGCTCTGGGTCGGCAGGGGTTTCTCTGAGCTGCTGCGCCTTCGCCATCGCGGGCAGGGCTGCATCCTAGTGCTCCTGACGCATCACTCTTCAAGGCTTCATTTGGCTTCTTATTCCTGGCTTTTCCAATTTTTGTCATTATTATTGCTGCTGTTATTGTTAACATTATTATTATTTAATAATTTCAACTCTGGCTGTTACTTTGTTTTCCTAAGGAGGAGCAGTGGTTTCTGCCTCCTGCTTCCTTTAGGTGGAGTGAGCTGCCCAGCTCAGGGCTCGTTTGCCTTTCCAGAGCTTAAACGACGGAGTATGTGAAATACGTCTGGGATTTGTTACCGGTAGTTAGCGGCTACCCAGTCAATTTTAGCCTCACTGAGTGACAGCACATACGCAATCTGTGCAAATGCTTTCATAAATCAGATTTGGGGGGGGAATACCAAAAATAGAAAGGCCCTTCTTGCATTGTTTCATGTTAAGGAAATTCAATTGCAAGTGGAAAGGTCCATCCATTTGTGAGAATAATAAAGTATTTCTGGTTTTAAGTGTGAGATGTTTACAGCTAATGTAAAAGGAAAAAAAAAACCAACTATCTTTATTGCAAAAAACCCTGGAAAAAAGGTCATATTTTCTCTTAATAAAACTTATGTCCAGACATCAAAAGGGTCAAAAGTACATTACACTCCGAGTAATGCTCTTTTTAAAAAAGAAATGCTGGGTTGCTAAAGGTTCAAAATTGTAAAATCAGAAAAAGAAAGAGAACTCAGAGACAATGAAACTGCTCCTCCCGCTCCCCATGGCCATGCCTGCCCCAGTCCCCTCCAGCCCCGCGGCCAGTGGTGATGTGCGGGAAGACGCCTTCAGGCACGGCAAACGGTGATGGAGGGGCTGAAAGTGAATACAGCGTCTGCTTTTTACGTAGAAGGGGACTAATAATTGAAGATAATATGGAAGAAAGACCGAGAAAGTGAGAACGGGCCATGCTAACAGGCAGAGCAATGTGTTTGCTTACGAAGCCGCCGGCCAGTTCCTGTTAACTCCCTGGAAGTGAGAACTAAGCTGGATTCAAGCTTCAGTGGAAACAGGATTTGCCCCAGAGAGGTACCTAAAAATAAACCGGAGCTCTGCACAGAGAAGAGGCTGTGAAGCTGGTTATACGAAATGCTACACTGGTGTTCGGAGAAGGCCTGCTGCAGCAGAACAGTGGTTATTAACAAAGTCAGAGCACTATTTTATTTTCAGCTAACTACTTCGTTTAACCACCTTTCGCAGCCCACCAGCATGGGTGGCTCAGGGCCCCGCTCGCTGCTGCGCGAGGCCCTGCCTCTGCCCGCTGGGGCTCCCGCGGCGAGAGCCACCTTCCCACCCCTCGGCCCCCGCGCGCTCTGCCCCTCGCAGCGGAGCCTTCGAGGCAGAACACGGCTCCATCCAAAGCAGAAAGGGACTCGGTGCCCAGCACGCAGCAGCTGCCGCAGCCCCTGTCACCACGAAAGAGGGTTTTGGCTGGCGCGGGCTGCCCACGCGTGCCCCGGCTCCTGAGGGCACCCTGCGGGCGGTGCTGTGCGGGGCCGGCGGCTCTCGGTGGGAGCAGAGCTGGGCGTCCGAGCCGCAGCGGCGCAGGCAGCGCGGCGCGGGCAGGGA
>Ga0065711_1008555_pt1 | contig 12619 bp, 9 predicted proteins | sample Hoacrofraction12_FD_59098 | JGI IMG/M metagenome (GOLD analysis project Ga0065711, IMG submission 59098) | Hoatzin crop microbial communities from Cojedes, Venezuela - Epithelial fraction 12 v2 (version 2) | ecosystem: Host-associated > Birds > Digestive system > Esophagus > Crop | place...
CTGGACAAGGTCCTGTGCAGCCTGCTGTAGGTGACCCTGCTTTGGCAGGGGGGTTGGACTAGATGACCCACAGAGGTGCCTTCCAACCCCAAACATTCTGTGATCCTGTGATCTGTAATCTAATTCTACATTTTTAAGCCCTATTTTATTTTCTATACCTCAGAACTACATCTATACTACTACTTAAAACAGGTCAAGGCTATTCTCTGGTCTCAGGGACAACTCGTGTGGCACCCTGCATCAAGATGGCTAAACTCCCTTTTATCCCCATGGACAGGATTGCCAAATCACATCTGCCTTTGGGGATGAATCCAATCCTAACCCCAGATATGTCCAGGCATTGCTTGAGAGTGCTACCTGGCCAAAACCATGCCAGGAGGTATGCTTGCTAATTCAACAGGAGAGACGATGACAGACCTATGCCCTGCCCTGGATTAATTTGCTAGTACATACACATCCATGTTTTAATGCATAAAAGGTTACATTCCAGATCTTGTTTAGTTGTTTATTTATTGCATTTATCGTTTTATTGTAGAGCTTTTGGTAGTCTTAATTGAGCATCTCGACAGCCTACAAGATATGCAAGAATACAAAACTGCATCTGCAAATACCACATAAAAATATTCTTAACCTTGTGACGTATCATTCATACTAATGTATAAAATATACTAAACCAAAACCATTTTATAACCCTAATAGTATTTAACCCCACAGGAAACAGCATTTATTGTACCTCATGAAATAAGTCACACCAGACTGAACAAAGAGAGAACCTTATAAGATTGCACTCCTTTTGAACTGTCTTTAATTTAGTGATCCAAAATTAACTAATGGAAGAATACATGTTCATGTTCTGGAAGTAGTTAAGTGCGTTATAGCTAATTTATCCTTTTTAACAGGTAGCTTTGATACAGAAGATGTTTATCCTTGATTACTTGTCATGAAAAGCAGATCCATTATTAATTGAATTTCTTTATAATAACTTAAGGAATTAATTCACATAAATTCTTTAGTATGGCAGAAGTTAAAAGCCTTTAAATTCTTCACAAATTTGAAATCCACTACATTCTGCTTTTACCATTAACAGTTTTGGCCCCGGTACAAGGAAGAACTTTGGCGTAGGACTTTCTTTGACGTCAGTGAAAAATTTATGCTCTTAAATAGGACTAATCAGAACCTCACAGTTAAGCAGAGATTTGAATGCTTTGCTAGATCAGAGCCTTTATAGGTCTTGCAATGTCAACTGGACTATTTTTGATGGAGTATTCTGCAGTCAGATGAGAGGCACTGTAAACTCTGATTCCAGCTGATTATGGCCCAGATCCTAGTTGCCTCACTCACACTGTGTAGTGATATGACGTGTAAATGAATCTCACCATAAAATGTAGCCTCAGCTAAAGTGGCTCTTTGGGTAATATTTTAGGAAGAAAAAAAAAATCTGTGTTGTTTTAATCACACATTTAAAAATATGGACCTAAAGTGTGAGGTCCCACTCAGTCTAAAAGGATTTTTACCAACCATCTGTACCCTGATGGAGTAAAACAGCAAAATCCTACCGAGTGTGAACATATCTGGTCCTGACATCTCAGTAGTATTCACAGAAAGGTACAAAAAGCTTAAGGGAAAAAAACCAGATCCAATCCTGGTCCCTAGTGCTGTTCCAGCACTGCAATGGTGCCGGAGAGCAGCCAGGCCAGCTCAGCCAGCAATGGAGGGCAGGGATGCCAATGCCGTTCTGGACCAACGTGCGCCTGCACGAACCTCTGCCATGCCACAGGTCAGACCTCCCAGCCTGCGAGAGGGGGACCCGCAAGCAGTTTTATTCAGTGCACCAGCACTACTGCTTCGGCTCAGGTTCCTGCTTCTGCTGGGAGAAGAAGGTAAGTGGCATAATCAATTTCTGTCTCTCTGACCCTAATACTTCCAAAGGAATAACCCCCAGTAAAGTCAGGTGTCAGCTTCACCTTCTCGTTTGGTAATTGATTTTGTGCGTTTCTGAGAACTAAACAGAACAACATCAAAACCTCAAGCCCAAACCTGCTCCCAGAAAAGTGTTTGGGAATTTTGTCACTGACTTCACAGTACAATGGTGAAGTTGAAAGTGGCTGACCGCAATAAACCTGCTGTCTTTCCGAGAGCCATAACCCCATCAAGGAACACAACTAAGGAACCACAGTTTTCAAATTCTCTAGTGGCCCCTGCTTTTCCCTCACCTATTGTTGGAAAGTCGTTTTGGTTTAAAGCAAAGACTTAATTTAAAGTGCTATTGCTGAATGACTGCAGATGGAGAGGAACTCTGACAGGAGACAGCTTCCCAAATAATCAGTCCTGAAAACTCCTGGGACAGGAGAACTGGGACCTGTCTGCTGGGGGACTCAGACTTTGTGGCGTAGCTGGATCCGGATTACTTTCTCAGAGGCACCTCTGCAGTCCCAAGACAGGGATGCATGGCTTGAGGAGGCTTCCTGAGTCATCGAGTCTAGCCCCACCGCTAAAAATCCCAGGTCACAGTCAGCCTTTCCGACACCGGCCGAGTTTTCCTGCTGTTGTTACTCCGCTGTTACACAGCCTTGCTGCTCTGATGGGCAAACTTAGATTCACGCATTTCAGCAAAACAACTCACTGTACCAAGACGGCAGACTCCACCTCCATGCTCTGCTGGTTTTAGATGTACAAGATGGCAAAACCTTGTTCTGCTACTTCAGTCCCCAAGTATGAGGGCTGGCACACAAGGAAAGGCTCTGCTGTCATTTGTACATCCTCACTTTTCAACCAGAACCACTATTTAAGTATTTTCCTCCAGCTGTGCATCTTCCTCCATTCATGTCCTTTGTATAAATCACTTTTCACAGATGAGGACAACTCTCTTACTCCAAGGGTAAGGCTACCTGGCAAATACTGTACGCAGGCTCGGGTGGAGTTTTTCATCTTTTATCTCATGGTAAGTGGGATATAGGCAAATTGCCGTTCACCAAAAGCAGGGCAAACTGGGTAGGTGAGGGATTAAGCAAGCCATCACTATCTAAGAGGTAAATCCCAGGTACCACGCAATATTGTGCCTGGGTAGCCACGCCAAAGCTATCAACAGTTTGCATCTTTGATGGCACCTGTCAAAAAACTATTATTTTTTTTAAAGAAATGGAAATGTGGTCAGGAGCAGAGGCCTCATCAATTATCATACACCCTGGGTGCCAAATTATATGTAACATATGCAATCTTGAGCATCGCTGAGACAATAGTCGTCTCCCAGTTCAGTCTAAGGTGAATGTTAAACGAGACTGCAGCACTCTCCAGGATGGCACTCAGTAAACAGGGAGCTTTTTCATAGTCCCAATGCCATAAATCCTTCACCATCCAGTTGCCTATATTGTATTTCTCTGCATATCTTCATGCAACAACTCTATTTCTCAAGGCTCAGTGAAATACAATTTAATGGAGCACACTTGCAACCACTGAGGCCGTAAAAATTGAGGAACAGGAAGCAAAGATAAGGCTGGTAGATTAATTTTCTTGGGAGTTTATAAGCCATAGATAAGCACTTGGTTTTCTTGGTTCCTCCTGGCTTTATGTGACTACAAGCTGAGAAACACCTTGGCTGTTTCAGAGCTTTCAAAATGTTTAAGCAGAGAGACAAATTCACATCAAAGAAAATCAGCCCTTCTATGCTACATAAACTAACATTTTTCTCACAATCTCCCATCGACTCTTTCTTCGCAGGTAGAAGGTATTCTAAACAGCCCTTATGGTCAGCAACTCCTAACAGAGGAGAGCTTAATTTGCCTTTACCGTCGTTACAACAGTGAGGTCCCTCATCCCATCAGACATCAATACGCTGTTAATTGTATCTGCCTGCCTTCCCTAAAAACTTAAAACCCTTTTGGCTGTTTTCAGCCCAATGTACACAGAAAGGCAGAAGATGAGTGCAACAGCAGGATTAGATTTCTACCACCTCCTTCAAAACAGAGGGCTCTGTGGAGGGCAAGGAGTCGCTTGCTGACACGCTGCAGGACAGCCGAAGAAGCGTGCCCATGTCTGATGACCACGGACCCTGGCAGAAGGAGCCTCTGGCCACCAGTCTTTGTTATCCCCGCACACACTGTCCTCCTGCAGGTCCAGCTGCACACAAATGTGTCCCAGGGAACGCGGAGATGAGGGTCGAAGAAGCACACCCCTGCACTAGTGGAACGACGTGCCCAAAAGGGATGAGACTTGGGACCTTTCCCCTGATGGGGAGGATCTGGTGGTTAGCAGATCCTAGATGGCCCTGAAATTACTGGCCTAATTAATCTGGCTAGGAAATGGTTAGGAAAGGGAGATGAATTGCAAGATGGTACTCTGGGTCTGTGCAAAAATCGCTTGCGCTGTATGAGGCAGACAGCTCTTCGTTTTGAGTCGGAGAGGCGAGGCAGAGGACATTCATTAAAGATGACACTGATTCTCTCTGTGAAAGGACTCACAAGTGTGTTCTCTGCTCTCTTTTGCCATTTGAGAAAGTTAAAGCCAGGAGTCAGCAGATAATGATGTCATCTCCTCATGACCTGAAACCAGAACCACTCCTGCTTCGGAAGGGGCAGGAAGAGGAGGAGGAGGATTGTGCAGGCTCCCAGAAGAGAGCCCAGGAGACACGGTGATGCCAGTTCCAGGATGAAACCTCCTCATCCTTAAAGGTGCGCCGCTCCCGTTAGTCCTGTTATCACACTCATTAATTCCAAAAGCTGGAAGCAAGTTTTCACTAGATTTATTTCAACAGATCTATTAAAAAGATTAAGGTTTCTTTTGACCTTCGCTAATTTGATATATGTACAAAGGCCAGTGAGCTTCTGGTTTAATTATTTCATCTTCATTTTCTGCATTTATTTCCTTTAGAATATAGGACTATGTCACCGCATATGGTCCTTCCAGCTAACATGTAACACAAAGCATTTAATGCCATTAAAAATATGTTTGCATGCTCATACCAAAGGAGTGAATGAACTTTATATACAGGCAACCCTTCAGTCTTGAAAGGCAATTTGCTCTAGACTAGAAAAATATAGCAGTTTAACATCATGCAGCTAAATTAGACAGCAGCTCTAGATAGAAAAGAAGTAAGCAACATTTTATTCCATTGAAAATGTAGAAAGATTAGGTAGGAAAGGCAAAGAATGACTGCTCGATTGGAGTTTATCTAGAATACGATCCTTAATACTTCTTATTCTTGCACAAATGCCTTTGGCAACTGAAAGACCACAAGTAAGTAGGATGCTTCTTTTTGCTGTTACAGCTGGACCCTCCAGGAGCAGAGAATCCCTTTACCACTCTGCCTCGCAAACCGGATCAGTCACCAACTGACTCAATAAAAAAGCGCACACAAGGAAAAGGAAAAACTATTTCCTGCCACAATCAAAGTCTTCCTTCTAAATTATGATCTAATTTCATTTTTATTACAATTTAATATGATTTAAATTTATGACTTTTAAAATCTAGGACGACAAGTGCCCAGATGGCTTGGTTGCAGGTGAAAATCAAGTTGTAAATTGTTTGGGGTCTTGTGTGGGGCTGGGAAAAGGACACTCTCAGACCCGTACGGATACTTAGATTAATTCAGATAACATCAAATGCTTGTATCATTTATATCTCCCACAGATGTGCACATTATAGAGTTAATTATATCAATGTAAAGCAAAGACATCATGACCTGGGATCAGACCCAGAGCCTGTCATTTGAATCTGCTCCCTAAAAGCAGGAGAAAAACAAGCACAGAGAATGAATAAAATACTTACAAGCAGGAAGATATGGGGGTGCAAGCCGAAGGTCCAATGCGCAGAATGTGATTAGTTATGATGCCCAAATCTAAAGGAACTGCATGCTGAGAAAAGCTCCTATAAAAAAGCAAATCAAAGCTGAAGAATTTAGTAATAACTACATTAATAAAGAAACAGGGAGGAAAAGTGCTGAATTTTGACTGCTCTCGGTGCCAGAAATTTCAGAAGAATCATGGCTTATTTTTTATTCCTGCTAGTCACATCCTTCTACTGTCCAGTGACAGCACTGCCTGTACAATATAAAAACCTTGCTTATCTCTTGATCTCTGCATTACAACCGTGCCTTGATAACACCTTTCTCCTCTTCTTTTGCAGAGTGCTCCAGGACCAGGACACCCTGCTGTCCTCTGGCACTGCTTTAAGCACCGGCGTCCTGTATCTGCATTCCAGTTCATTTCATATCATCCCCTAAAGACTCCTGCCAGGAATGAGGTCTTTCTGGATTACACATCATTATTTATTTATTCCCTTTATTTCAGACAATCTGCACTTTAATTTCATTTACCTGAAATCCCCAAACTGCGTATCGTACATGCACAAGGATAGCTAGCAGATTTTTGTGTGCTACATTCATTCAATACCTAAAATTAAAACGTGGCCCCCGAACTGTAGTTAATAAAGCAAATTAAATGGATTGTATATGAAGAAACAATCCCAGACAATGCAGATTAAAGCAAAAGTAGGGCCACATTCAAAAAGGATCCTCCCCTTTGGGAAAGAAAAGACGCTTGCACAACCACTATACGTCTCAGAGCTCTACCCTTTCAGCACATTTGGTTTGAACTGCATTAGAGAAGCAGATCTCTGGGGATGAATGTTAATGTATTGTTGTGTTGCTTTCATCCCTTCAATCACTGAATCACTTATGGTTTAAGCCTGTCCAAGTTCAATAAAGAAAATTATCTAGTGCAGCTGTTAAAAGTCAGCATTGTTGAAATCCAAATGTTTTGATAACACTGATTATGCTAGTGTTCCACCTCAAGGGAGTCGGACAGCTTCTTGGCCCCCTCCCTGTGCAGAAGGAGAGGTGGGAGGCTGCAGGTGAACCCCGAGGCCAGCTTCCCCAGGGATGGACCCAGCACATCCTCTGGATGCGAGGACATGCACCCCAGAAGCACGGAGGCTGAGGCAGGTGGTGGTACTGGGATGGAGAGTGGGATGCAAACAGCCCCTGCACACCTTTTCTCTGGCAAATCTGCCTCATGTACCAAAGAGCTCAATCCTATGCCCCTCAGTTTTGTCTCTTCGCAGCAGCGACCCTTTCCCTTTCCTTTGTTTCTTTCCCTGGCTCTCTTCGGGGAAAGACGCACGAATCTCTGCAACGGGGACTTTATCATCAAACAAGACAAATATAAATGATTTTGCTTCTTTTCCAGCTCTCTTTTGTCCCTGCAGGATCTTCTTTAGTCCCTCTCCACCCAGAGACACACAATGCTCTTGCCCATTTAGCCCTTCTTTCAATACAACGCCCCAGTACCCGCCAAGGCGAAGGGAAGAGAGCCTACCAAATCTTGAGCTAATTAAATATGCCAGAGATGCAGCGCAAAACACAATACATCCTCAAGGCTCTTTAAATGCGTGCATTCATATTCAAATGGCAAGCGTACACAGTGAGATGGAGAGGTCTGAGCTTTTAATTAACTTTGAAGAACACAGAAATATCTGGACCGGAACATCAAGAAGCTTATCTACAGAAGACCCCTTGGCACACACAGTTGTATTCCATGGTCCTTCATCCTTTTCTGCACCAGTCTAATGCCCTTCAGATCTATTTTCATGGTCTCAGCGGCCAGACTAGCCCACAGCCGAGGCTCACGCTGACCATGTCCCGGCACAGCAGGATTTGGCCCAAGCACCGTATTCACTCCCATCACCAGTTAAGATACGTGGGGAGCAGGGACCCATCTGTTCCCTCTCTCTCTCGGGATGTGAATGGGGAAAGGAGTCTCCTTGCTGTACATCTGGGACCTCGGATAGGGAAATGGGGTCCTTCTGGTCCCGCTTCCCCTGGGACGGTGGGTCTGGATCTCACCCAAAGGACACACGGTCGCTGGGGAAATCAGTCTCTTTCCTACGTTGGTTTGTTAAAAATATTTATTTCCCACTTTTGTTGAAAGTTTCCGGTGAAAATTACAGATTACTTAAAAAAAACCCAAAGAAACTCAAAAGCCCACTCTCTGTTGACCACAGTGACAGGTCACATTTGATTTCTCTGTGTCCAGACCCAGTTTTATTTCCCTTACTCCCACTCCAAATAACTTTTGTTCCTGTTGGCCACTTTCAGATAAATTCAAGCCCAGGCAGAAACCTCAAAGACAGTCAAGCTCCTAAAGTTTAATGACAGCAAATGATCAGGAAGAGGAGACACAAAGGTTCACACAGCCATTTGGTTCCCCCTAATAGCTTTAGGTCTCGGTAATTGACTTCTACTGTCAAACACAGCCACTAAGATGCCAAAGTAACAGACCACGGGTGCCCGTGGGGACAGCAGGCTGGAAGGAGGTCCAGGGCAAGCCTAGCCAGGGAAGAGGGAGGAACAGGAGGGTGTCAGGATTCCTTAATTTCTGCGCTTTGTGGAATGACTTCTTGTCTGATTTCTTGCAACCCTGAATTCAAAAGCTTTGTTTGGAAAGAAAATTTAGTGTAGGGTGGAATGGCTGCTTAATTAAAAAATGTACATTGTCACTGGGCAAAAAGAAAGGAAGGTAAAAAAAAAAAACAGTTAAAGCCCGTTTCCCTCAATGGAACACATATATGAAAATATTTCAGCTGCTTCTGGCTTGGCGTCTCCTTTCATGGTTGAATCATCCCATTCCTGCCACCCCTCCTTGCCGAGGCAGCCAGCGAGCAGCTGTGTGGAGCATCCCACCAACACTGATAAGCCTTTCAGGAGAAGACACTACTCAGCATGTGTAGGGTGTTGGTGATGCAGTTATCTCAGAACAAACAAAAAAGTTAATTAAGCTTTGTTAGATCGCACTTCACTCTTAATGTGGGCTCCCGATAACCACCTTTTGTATTCAACACAAGGGCACCGGCGCTGGGCTCCACGCTTGGGGCCAAATGGCTGGTGCAGCAGAGGGATGTGCACCACGTTCGCCCTTCCTGAAGCCGCACAGACTTCTCATGGGCTCCTCCACATTGTTCACTCAGAGCAAGGCCTACCCGATAAAATATCAAGCCCCAGGGCAAGCAGTCCTTGTTACCAGAGCTTGCTTTCATTCTCCCTCACACTCATCTGTGAAGCTAACAACTTGCAGATCTCAGACCCTCAGCTTCAGCATCGCTCCAGGTAAAGGGCGAAAAATCCTCTGAAATATCAGGCACAGTCCCCTAGACCTACCAGGAATACAGTTTTAGGACAACATGTGGCTAAATCTGAAAGTGAATGGATTTAAGGTCTCTATTATCCCCTCCAGTGCTGTGGCACAGCACCCTGCCCGATGCCAGAGGAGGTGGCTGCAGACACCAGCGTGGCTGAGAGCCTCCGTCTCTCGTACTCCACAGGGGCACGGCCACCCTCCGTGGGCACATCGTGCCAGCCGGTCTCGGGAGCCCTCCCTGCACACTTCGGCAAGGGGCTCTGCTGAACAATAAGCGGCCTTAACTTTGCTAGTCAATGGAGTTATCAGTCCTTAACTAATGAAGTTGTGACCCAGGAAGTGGCGTCCAGAGTAATAAGAGGACACTTTGCTATGGTAAAATTCAGCTGACACACTGGCTTCAATATTTTTTATAAAAACAAAGTATATGGTCCATATCAAACCCAAAAATATTAAGTAGATTTAATTTTAACCTCCATAGAAATCATGACATAATACAAAGCTAGGACAGAAATTCGTACGCTTGTTTCAATAGGAACCTCTGTTAATGCATCATTTTGTTTCAGAAATTTTTTCTCCCCCAAAAAGCAGATTCAGTACCAACTACGTACTGTGAACGTCAATGTCCAGGGAATTTCAGGCGCAGATGTGCTATCACAGCAGCTCCGCTCTCTGTAGCTCTGCTTCCCAGCTCAGGTGCCTCAGCCTGCTTTACCAAGAGATGCAAGGCCACCGCCTTTTCCTCTGATTCTGCGCTTCACCTCAGCAGCGTAACAGCAGAGATCTCCATCCTCACACTACTCCTTATTTTACCAATGCAGGCTGCATGCCCTCCCTTGACAAAGAGACTGGGGCATTACCATATCTGTATTTGTGTGCATAATATTTACATGCTGCCACTGTTTGCAATAACTTACGCAAAGATACAACACTATTGCAAAGGGAGTTGCAGCGAACCACGCTGAGATGTGTAAGCATAAGGGGGCAGGGTTGCACCTGAAATGCCAAAAAGAGCAAGTGAGGATAACACGGACTATGGAAGGAGAGCTTCTGCTGGTGCTAGATAGAGTGATCTGTGTGACACTGCCCCTCAGGTGTCCTAGCTTTAGAGGACACCGTTGTGCTCAAATCCAGAGCCAGACGAATTCCAGCGACAGGGATGTGCAGCAGCACGGGTGAGGGCTCGTCTCGGCACGTCACCAGACAGCCGCTGAAGGCACCACAGCAGAAGCTGGGACGTATCAAGGAAATTAATGAAACGATGGACAAGGTGCCTATAAGAAGCTACAAATCAGCGCAAGGCGCAGCTCGGGGAAATACACAGGTGATAGCCTGAGGGAGACAGACGCCGAGAGCATGGGCTGATCACGGGTCTTGGTAAAGCAGGAGAGGTGGCACATCACGTACGGGGAGACTATCGAGGACTGCGTGGAAGTGAAGCCTGCGACTGACGTGTCCGATGCAGGGGAGAAGGGGGAGCAGCAGAAGGACTGACAACGAGGGGAGACGCAGCCGAGGCGGCAGGCTAAGTGGTGGGTTTTTGCAGCAGCGCCGTGGATCGACGGCCGTAACAGGATTTCCTCTGCGCAAGCCAGGAAAAGGAGGGTAACCGCAGTCGTGAAGACACAAGGGGAGGTGTGCTTGCAAGAGAGCGCAGGAAGTAGAGGTGAAAATGTCTTGACTTTCTAGTATTTAAATTCCAAGTCTCAAACCTATTAGAAACATCAGATTTTTCAGTAACTTCTGGATGTACTCTACGGTTGAGCTAATTCATCTTCTGCTTCTGCATAGATGGGGCGCCAGGAGGAAAACTGCACCGCTTCCTGCCTCTGATGGGGAATTTACGGAATACAATTTATAATTTGTGCTGCACCAGTAAGACCCAATTATGAACCAGGACACCTGGCAGACACAAGCTATCCCAGTCAGCCTTTTATGTCTGAAAAGGTTAACAAAACGCAATCGGCAATAACTTCCTAAGCCAAATACACTCATACCCATACACTCACCTACTTGGTACTAGAGTAGACTGGGATGCTGAAATAGCCCAGGACCCCTTCCCCACCAGTTCAAGGCCCTACAGCATTTCTCCTGTTGGCAGCAATGCACACGTACTGCATATAGCAAGTAGCAGTCCACAGGCAGGCAAGCCAGGGAAACACGAGGGAGGGAGGGGTGACGTGCCTGCCTCTTCTTCCCCCACCTTGAGCAATATGGTTGACCCAGTCTGAGCAAGACGCGGGGAAGGATGGCAGGCAGTACCCAGCTACAGCCAGCAGCAACCATCCCTAAGGGGGACAAGCCCTTGTCGGTGTTACAGCAGAGGGAAGGAGGCTTGTGGTTTCTGGTTGCCCTTCGTTTCAGTCTGTTCAGGCACAGAGAAGTCAGAGTGGGGTCAAAATGACCATAAAAACCAAAATCGTAAGGAAACAAGCATCCACCCTCCAGCCAGATCCCTTATCAGAATAAAACTGCCAGCACTATGCGCATCCTATATGGTCTGGATTGTATAGAATTCTTTTATTCAGCTTTTTCTCTCTCACCTCAGAATTAAATTTAATAATACCCAGTATGCATTCCTAATTTTCTTTGCTTACATAAATATTTATCAAGGTGGCAAATGCTCAGCCCTTTGACATTATTTTCACAATTTCCCTCTAACTAACCGTTTAGCATTTGCAAAGGTGGGGAGAGTTTGCTTCACTCGCTTTCTGTCCCAAACTTCATTACCTCTACTGAGATGACATCGTAACAGCCTGCAGCTTTTAGCTGGGCCGAAAGTGTCTGAAAAGGGCACGTTTTTGTGCATCCGCCCTGTTTTATTTTTCCACGCCGTGCTGTCTAAGCTCAGCTCTTCTGCCAGCACACCGGACAGGCATCCTACAATTTATTTGCAGAGGGAGCAAATAAATTCCTGCCGCCTCCCCACGAACGATGCCCACACGGGCGGCCGTCTGCGCCTCTGCCCACAGAGCCAAAGCTGCGCTCGCACAGCGACGACCCAGCGCCCCGCGGTGCCCAGCTCCCGGTCCGCAGCACCGCTCGCAAACGGCGCCCAGCCTGTGCCCCCATCCCTCCTCCCGCACAGCCGATTTCTCCGACACGAAGCAGAAGTGCTCGTTCGGGTACCGGCGGTCTGGCAACCCACGAGGTCAGCGAGGACAAAACCAGGCTCTTTCCAGAAAAAAAACCCCACACCTCAGGAACAACCAAGCGCGGGCCTAACACGCACCTCGGCGACAACGCCTGCCAGCACCGACCGCCCCCGGTCCCGGCGCACGACAGGGAAGGGAAGGCGCTGGGGGGGCTCCCCCAGCGCGGCGGCAGCAGCCGGCGGGGCACGGAGCGCAGGCAGCGGCTCCCGGAACCGGGCGAGGGGCAGAGCGGCTCCGCTCGGCACCGGGCAGCCAGCGCGGCGGTGCTCGGCGCTGCAGGCAGCCCAGCAAAGCCCCCCGAACCCCCGCAGCGCCGACCTCCCGCACAGAGGGGCA
>Ga0065711_1046929_pt1 | contig 12619 bp, 7 predicted proteins | sample Hoacrofraction12_FD_59098 | JGI IMG/M metagenome (GOLD analysis project Ga0065711, IMG submission 59098) | Hoatzin crop microbial communities from Cojedes, Venezuela - Epithelial fraction 12 v2 (version 2) | ecosystem: Host-associated > Birds > Digestive system > Esophagus > Crop | place...
CCTAGGAGGATATCATGGGAGACTGTGTCGAAAGCCTTGCTGAAGTCAAGGTAGACAACATCCACGGCTCTCCCTTCGTCTACCCAGCCAGTCATGTCATCGTAGAAAGCTATCAGATTGGTCAGGCATGTTTTCCCCTTGGTGAATCCATGCTGACTACTCCTGATAACCTTCTTTTCCTCCACTTGCTTCATGATGGCCTCCAGGATAAGCTGCTCCATCACCTTACACGGGATGGAGGTGAGGCTGACCGGCCTGTAGTTCCCTGGGTCCTCCTTCTTGCCCTTTTTGAAGATTGGAGTGACATTGGCCTTTCTCCAGTCCTCGGGCACCTCTCCTGTCCTCCAGGACCTCACCCATGGTGATATACAGATCTGAAGAGTTTTACTGGTATGACATACTCCAAATTGTTTAAAAATACACAGGGAAGAAAAAAATACAAAACAGACAGAACTTTTCCAAGCAAATTAGTTACAGTTCATTAAAAGACGTTTCTCATAGTGCAAAGAGCAAGTATTTATAGAAAAATGTTTGAAAACACAAGTATAGATTCATTTAGTAGATCTCTACCCGTAGACTAAGTGAAAATACACAGTGTCAGTGCAAGGAGATTTTTTCCTAATTGTATACAGCTGGCTGGCAATGGGAATGTTTTTGTGTGTGCTCTGAAAAACAGGGGGTTTTCTTCAGTGTATCATTTCTGCAAAATCATTTCTTTCCGAAGCTGGTTCCAATATCCTCTTCCTACAACTTTGCTAGGATAATTTTTATAAGTAGTATTGTTTTGTTTGTTTTGTTTGTTTGATTTCAGTGAAAGTAAGACAATTATTACAGATTTGGTTGATGGTATGTGAGCACTTTATGTTTGGGTCTGTTTCTAGCTCCAGTTAGAAGCTGTAATAAAACCAAGGCACAACCTGATGACAGAGGCTTGCCGTATAGAAGTAAGGCTATAATGCAGGCTGCTTTAGAATTACCAGATTGGTCTATAAATCTTAAAAATAAGCATAGCTTGAAAATGTACACCAATGAGCTATGAAGCTATTAATTTCTCAAATAACCTTTTCAAATTCTATGCAGATTATCAGGGACCATGCTTACAAACTTTGCAGTCTGATAGTTCCTGAGATGTCAAACACCTTTTTCAGTGGTCTGTGTCCTTATCATCTGGGTAAACAGTACTACAGACAACCTAAGTGGGTATTTTGCTATTACGATTCTCACTTGAGAGGCCAAGAAACTTTTTTAGAACAGTGTATTTTCAAAACTTAAAGCTGCTACTATACCTATTCTTTGTTGACCACAGAAGATGGATTAGTACCCTGTCATCTCTCACTCAGGATGGGGCTGCTTGATTTGCTCTGTTTTCCATGTCCCATCTACCTTTTAGGACACAAACTGCCTGTTAGGGCACATGCTTATCCTCTGAATTTTAATTACCTGTCCCCATTCCTCTGCTTTGCTTCCTTTGTTCTTAATGCCTCTTCTTTTTTATTTTCACACAAATGAAAAAACATCAGTAGAAACTTGGGTGGACTAGCTAGTCATAAATATATCCAGGAAAATAACCTTGGCTTTAGGTGTGTCACCTACTGGTAAAAAATACCCTAAACAACCCTGTTTCCAAGAGAACAGAGTAACATATCATCTTTTCTTTGTTCCTGTTAGACCATAACAGCTGAAATTTTCTAAAACACTGTGCTGCATAGCAGATACTCAGCAGATGGGAAATTGCAACCAAGTGGTTAAAGTCTGCCAAGTTGAAAATAGATACATATAACAAAAAATGTCAAGGAACGAAAATTCTCTACTGCTATTTATCTTAACCCACTACCTTTACATTAATATATAAATTTATATAATTTGAAGAACAAATGCATGTTTTGCTTCATTGAAGGATTTGTGTTTCCTTAAGGGAAAAACAAAACCAAGTATATTAATTAGTGTGGTTGTCATATGAGATACTTCTACTACTTGACAAGGCTTATTTTACTGGCTGAAACTCCTAAACAGAAGATAAGTGTCATAGTCTGGTCTAAGCAACATTATCTGCTGTTCCATCTTGCCTGAAAACAAGGGAGATATTTTTCTCAGTGACAGTGGGGATGCAGCTAAGTTTCTGAATTTAGAACGTCTTGTTACTCAGTGGTATCATTCCTCTGTAGGCTACAAGGGACTGAAGGAAATTAAGGAGAAATTAGAGGCTCATTTGCACAGGGAAATAAACGTGCTGTAAGGTGGATTCTGAATGCACAGTACATCATCAGTTCTGTGTCTCACTGCCCAGATAAGAGATCTAACATGTGCCTATTACAGAAGTGCTTAAAGAACTCTGAATTTTGTAGGTGTCTCTGGGATCCCTATTGCATCAGCAGCCTGCACAAATGTTCCAATGAGGTGACTAAATGACTTACAGTAAAAATATCCTGGCACTTGTGAAGAAGGACCTCACTCATCTTTTCAAACTGATATCACCCTAATGAATGTAGGTATGATATCCAGAAGCACATGATGGAAGAGAAATATACTCAAGAAACGTTGGGTGCATCAGAGTTTCTCTCTAAAAACACCATGTGAAACAATCCAAAGTTGTCCTGGGGTGATACTGCAGGTAGAAATGTGGATAGCAATTATCCTAGACTTAGGAATGCCCTGCAGCCTCTATGTACTCTTCCTTTTTAGCAAACTTGAATTTTCTGAGAAATATATGGTAAAAGAAGTTTCTCATTCAGAACATTGAAGTGACTCATTATTAGTTAAGAGAAAATCTGTGTAATGTAGAATTACTGACAACAAACTTTTGTTACATTCACAATGGTTTTCATAATTAATCTATCTGTTCTGATAGCCAGTAGCCGACCCAGCAGCTATTTCAGAGCTGTCTACCTGTGATAACAGCTGACCTGCTCTACTGTGTTGCTAGCTATAGAAATACTATTTTGTTTGAATGGTACTCCTATTAAAGCATTTGAAGACTGGAGAAATTCTCTCAATGTAATTAATAGATAAGACCCGTACTACATACCCTGGAGGCTGAATGCTAAAAATCTCTCATAAGCTACATAACAACCCTTTAGAGAGAGAAAGATGCAGTAAACTTTCCTGCTCTCTCTGACTCATCTTAACGTTTACTGCAGAGACCATCTAACGAGGATCTTTGAGGATACTGTGTTATCGTTTTTCACCCAGACACACTCCAGGTTATAGCCTCTCTGGGTAAGCTATTCCAGTGTTTGACTGTTTTCGTTGTGCAGACTTGTTTTTAATATAGAATCAGAATTTCCCCTTCTTCAGCTTGTGTCTGCTGGTCCCTCATGCACCTCCAAGAACAGTCTGGCCTGGTCTTCTTCATATCCTCAAGAGGTAGCTGTAGGTAGCAATAAGATCCCCTCTTCACCTTTTTTTCTTAAGACTAAACAAATCCAGTTCCCACAGCCCTTGTACATGCTGCCCCATCCTCCTAACCTTCTTGGTAGATGTCTATTGAATTCAAAGCAGTATGTGAATAACTTTCTTGCACTAAGGAACAGAAATCTAGACACAGTAATCTAGATGTGACCTCACAAATGTTCAACAGAAGGAAATAATCAAACCCTGCAGTCTGTTGGTCACATTTATGCTAATACAGCCCATTAGGTGATTGGTCACCTTCACTATAACAATGTATTGATGACTCGTGTTTTAATTCTTGTCCACCTGATCATTTTGTGGAGACCTGCTCCCTAGCCAGTTAGTTGCCAGACGATACTGTCACATGACAGTATTCCATCCCAGATGCAGGATTTGGCATTTGCCTTGTTGAACATCACCAGGGTTTTGTCCCCTTGTTTCTCCACTTGTCAAGAAGCCTTTAAATCGTAGTCCTGCCTTCCAGTCTATTGACCCTCTCCCCAACCTCCTTAGTCTGGTGTCATTCACAAACTTAATTCCAGGAGGATTTATTCTAATCTTCCTAGGGACTGAAGCCTATGGTTTCCAGGACCCTCCTTCTTTCTCTTCCAGAAGATGAAACTGGTGTTTCCTTTTTTTCCAGTCATCCTGAACCTCTCCTCATTGATGTGCCTTTTTGAAGATGAGGAAGAACAGTCTTATATCAGCCAGTTTTCTCAGCATCCTCAGATACATCCCTCTGGTCCCAAGGCTGTTCAATACGTACAGTTTGGTTAAATGCTCCCTAAGTCTGTCTTCTGATAGTGTGGATGGTGCATCCCTCACAACGACTCTGATAGTTGCAGCCCTGAGATGCCTAAGGCCAGGCCTTAATTGTTAAAAACAGTGGCAAAGATGACCATTTCCCATGTGTTCTGTCACTAGGTTCAATGCCTCGCATTATTCTTAGGCTTCCTTTTGCTGACAAGGTACTTTTAGAAGCCCTTTTTTGGTTTTCTTATCTGTCCCTAATTTCAGCTTCAACTGTACTTTGTCTTTCTTGTCTCCTTCCCTGTATGCACAAGTTCTTCCACATCCCTGCTTCCTCCTTCTGCATCCTTTTTTTTTTGAGCTCTAGCTCAGTCGTAACTCCCCCATTCATCAGTACTGGCCTTCTGCCATGTTTGCTTGACTACCTGCACATCAAAATGGATGATCTTTGTGCTTTGAGGAGTCTTCACTGAATATGAACAAGCACTCCTGAGTCCCTTTGCTCTGCAAAGGAGTTTCCAATGAGGTGCTGGTAAACATATCCCTGAATATGCTGAAATCTGACCTCCCAAAGATCATATTTGTGATGTTACTGTTCATCTTGCCCACTTCTGTTAGAATCTTAAATTGCCATATCTTGTGAGTGTTGGTCCCTGCTGTCAAATCTGCCATTGATCTTAATACTCTTAATAAAGAAAAATCCTTCCTTAATCATCAACAGCATGTCCAATAGCCTTCCCCTGCCAGCTCACAAATCACTTACTTGTGTTCAGAAATAATCCTTGATGCTTTCCAGCAATCTACATTGCTTGTGATCCCCAGCATTGTCCTTATAGCATATGTCAGGATGGTAAAACTCTCCATGACAACCATGGCCTGTAATAATGAGGCTTTCCAGAGATGTCAGTACTTCCTTTTCTCAATGAGGCACTCTGTAGCAGAAGTGTACTTCAATGTCACACACCCCATGCTGATCTATATTCTGATCCTTACCCATAAGCTCTCAGTTACTTGTTATTCACTCCAAAGCACATCTCCATTCACTTACACTGTTGCTTTGTATGAAGAATGGCTCCTCCTCCTAGTCTTGTAGCCTGCTCTTCCTAAAAGGAAAGGCTGAGGAAGTTATATGTTCCAAGAGACCAGTGCATAGATCCTTCTACATATCATTCACAGGGACCAACAGCTCTCCACTAAAGCGATATGCTCTAGCCAAATATTATTTTATATATTATTTCTATTTCTATAGTGGTGAGTGTAAAATGAATTTTTTATATCATGCAATGATAAGCCGAAGGGTATGCTGTTATGTTTACATAATGTTGTGACATTTGTAAAAATTTCCACTCTTCAGAATATAGTTCCTTGTGCACTGTATATGAAAGAGCCTTACACCAGGACTGAGAAAATTCATCAGTTCAATTAGACAGGTGCCTTAGAAATCATGCAAGGTGGTATGATAATATTAGGTAGTCATGTTAAAGAAGAATATGACTATCTCAACAATAAATATTAAGTACCTATTTCCTTTGCCCTTGATTCCCCACAGAACACTCTGTCTTTCTGGAAAAATGATGGCTCATGTTTTTCTTCTGCGTCAGCAAATCTGAAGCACAGACAGTAAAACCAGGGAAGAATATAGTTAGAGGCTTGGCATCTAAGACCTCATCATTGATATTTTAAGCTCACAGGAGAAGACATTGACTCCTCTACACCAGTATCTCTCACTTGTTTTCCTTGCCAACCATGTATTCTAAGGCGCCAGTTTCATCTCATAAAGAGCACTGCAAGATGTTTCCTACTCCAATAGTCCTACTGTTGTTAGCTACCTATAATATTATCTTCTCTTTCAATAGAAGTAGAAAGGACAAGAGTTGCTCTTACCACTTATTACAGAACTAGCAGAAGTATCCCTACTCTTGAAATTGAGATTTTCTCAATTCCCATATTTTTTTTGATGAGAATTGTTTGTATGTAAGGCATATATTTCCTGTACCATATCAGATAGGGTCAGTGTGATTTGAATAAGAGCAAACCTACAGCACAGACTTTAGAAATGCTTGTGGAAGAAAAATGTTAAATAAGCTCTAGCACAGGGGAAAAAAAAGATGAAATTAAGGCTGTCATATTTTACTGCAGTTCACTGAGAACAGTTTCAGTGCGTAAATATATTTCTGTCTCAGGATTAATTAAGTGATGATTACCCTAATCTCTTCCTCTCAGATCTGTACTGTGAATCAATGGACATAAGGGACAATTTACATGTTTGTGTAAAAGTACAACATTCAAATGTAAAAGTTTATGTGTAAGATTTCTCTTTCTGATGCAGCAAAGAACGGACAACTGTTGATAAAATTTTGACAAGAGTTAATGAAATTTGTATGAGTTTCTAATTCAAAGTATATTAATGTGTCACAGTGGATGAGCTTTTTAAATATTAAAATCCTGAAACTGTATTCAAAAGCGTATGGTACATGTAAAAATAATATTATCATCTAAAGTTAACGAGGAGGTTGTGTGCTATGGCACTCTAATTGTAATCTGTACTGTACTTTTCAGCCCTACAAGAGATTTAGGCCCAGTCTGTTATCATAGAAGACAATTCCTACTAAAAGCCATCCGCAAGACATGACTTCTGAAGGGAAAGCCACAGGGAACAGCAGCAGGGAGAACTAAACAGCTGTGTGCTAATACTGAATCACTGTTGTGACGGTTTCCTGAGAGCCTGCAGAACTTGGGTCTTTTCCTTTTATGGTGAAAAATCCAGTTATATGCCTGACATCCAAATGAGAAAATCAGAACTAGCAGAATGGTCTTTTAATTGATTAGTTGGAAATACTGAATCACTTGTGAGCAGTGCTAAAAGTTACAATTTACAGAAAGTAATAAATATTTTTGAAGTTTCAGTAAGAATGGAACAGAAGACAGATTATACTTCTCCATCCTCACAAGTGTCATAATCAAGTTTATTAGTTCTTATTCACATATTTTTCAAACGGTTTTTATGCTTCTGCAGTATGCTATAAAGGATATTCCTCACCAGAAAGAGCTTGCAAATTGAGTAAACTCTATATGGGATTAAAAGCAGTTTTCAAGCAGTTCAGCATGCTTATTTACAAATGTAAGACCACTGTTGAAGAGATTTTTATAGAGATAGAGACGAACAGAACAGGACAAATCTGCAAAGTCAACTGGTGGGCTGTGAAGCTACGAGTATGTTTGAGTACATTTTGTACTGATGATTTTAACTAGGAAAAAAGTGAAGGACTCATATCCTTTCCCACACTGTTTTGGGGAGTCTGGATATAGGTTCTATCTGAGCAGAAAATATATTCCAGGCATACAGCCAAGACAGAGAATGGCAGAAGAGACAACCAAGTGGAAAGTGAAAAGAAGAGAGACTGTCAGAGTGCAGAGTCCAAGAGAAGAGAATTTAATTAGTGACAAGCTATTATGTAAACATTTAGATGGAACTGGTGAATATTCAAAATTAAGTTTCTAATCAAAAAGTGAATAGGAAGTGACAGTTAGGCTACCAACAGCTGCTGAACGGGCAGCTAGAGATAAGAAAAAAGCATCTAGATAGGGAAGATAAGCATTAAAATGGAAGTTAAAAAACAATAACTGGTATGGGAACTATAATAGGTTTCTTAATGGTTTTTTACTGTCTTTCCGCTGGGAGCTGTCTTCCGTGGTGGAAATAGATAGCGAAATTAGCACTTTCCAAAATGTTTTTTATTAAAGCAAAAATTTAAAATGTACATAGAAGAGACATTACTAAACTTGTGATCAGATGCAGAAAAACATAAGTCCATTCTAATTTAGCAACCCTGATAAGCACACAGTTGGAGTAAAGTAGCTGTTTAACTGCTTTGAATGACTGTGGTGTTTGTACAAATTTAGCATTTTGAAAGACATTTGTCTTTCAAGCACTTGGGGCATGGATTCACTGGATCCTCCTACAAATGCCAGCCTACTGTTTTATTGCTATAGTAAATAGTTGTATCAAATACTTTTGTCTCATTGAGAAATTCTTCACCTAAACTGCAGTTCAACCTTTAAATTTTCTAAAATAGACATTGTATGAATTAGCAATAGTAACAATATTGAAGTATGTAAACAATGAATATGCAGTGCCAGTCACAGAAGAAATAGTCGGTCTTGTAGCACATTGATTTATTCATGGAGAAGAAGAAGAAAAATTTCCCTGCCTTCTCTCAAATTGTCTCTTCACTGACCCTACATGTTCAATAATTTCCTAGCAGAGAATATATTATCCCTCTCCTATTTATATTTCTCCTGGCTTATATTATAATTTTCTAAATATATCATGTCATGTTATTTTTCTTTGTACACAGATGCAGGATGTTTGCCTAGTCTACTGACTCTGGGATTCTTGCAAATAAATCACTATTTCAAGGGTGCGTGCTGCAAGGCCAGGGTTAACTGAAACATCAAACATTTTTCAGCTATACAGTGTCTCAATAACACTCTTATGCAGAACAAAACAGAGTAATTTTATTTCCGGAATTAAGAGAGTAGATCGTTGCTCCTTCACAGGTGGCCTTCCATAAATCTAGAGAGAAAGAAAATCTATTAGGACAATCAAGATTTGAATAGACAATGGAAAGTGATCTAAAAATATTGCAGTTTTTATATGACTAATGTTACTTTGGCTTGCTAGTAAAAGGTTCCTCACAAAGTATCAAGAAACTCAATAGTATATAAAAGCCTTTACTTTAAATTAAGCATCCCTAAATAATGATGCCATTCCACATTATTTCCAGGGAATACATGCACAAGTATTCAAATGACAAAATCACACAATCTCAGAACAGTCGAAGTTGTCAGGGACCTCTGGAGACCATCCTGTTGTATCCCCAGGCTCAAAGTAGTGCCCACAAATGCAGATTGCACAGCAGATTGTCCAGTCAGCTTTTGAGTATTTCCAAGAAAGGAGGCTCCACAACCTCTCCTGGCAATCCATTCCAGTGTTTAAAAAACCTCACAGCAAAAAACCACAATACCTCACAGTGAAAAAGGGTTTTTTTATTGTTGAGGTAGAATTTCCTGTATTTGAGTTTGCTTACATGGACTTTTGTCCTATCATCGCTGGGCACCACTGAGAAGAGTCTGGCTGCATCTTCTTCCTGGCCCTCATCAAGTATTTCTACACACTTTCAACACCCTTCGGGCTTCTTGTTCTCCTTGCTAAACACTCCAAGCTCTCTCACTCTCTCTTTCTATGGCAGCTGCTCCAGTCACATCACCACTCTGTCATGGCCCTTGGCTGAACTTGCTGCAGCATGTTCTTATTTTCCCTCATACTGAGGAGCCCAGCACTGGACACAGCAAGCCAGATGCATCTCAGCAGTGATGAGCAGAAGGGAAGGATCATCTCTGTTGACCTGCTGGCAACACTCTGCCTGTTGCATCCCAGAAGGCTGGTGGCCTTTTTTTGCCACGAGGGCAGACTGCTAGTTCATGTTTGACCTGGTTTCCACCAGGACCCTGAGGTCCTTCTCTGCCGAGCTGCTTTCCAGTCAGTCAGCCTCCTAGCCTGTACTGGTGCATAGGGTTATCCCTCCCCAGGTGCAGAACTGGGCAATTCCCTTTGTTGAACTTCATGAAATTTGTCTCCAGCCTGTCCAGGTCACTCTGAATGGCAGTAAGATTTTCTAATGAATCAGCCACACTCCCAACTCCTCATTTTGTATCAGCTGCAAACTTGGAGAGGGTGTACTCTGTCCAGTCATGCAGCTCATTAATGAAGATGTTAAACAGTAATGGCCCTGTGACTGGCTTCCAGCTGCACTTTGTGTTGACAACAGTCCTTTGAGCTTGGCAGTTCAGTCAGTTTTTAATCCACTTCATTGTCCACTTATCCAGTCTACATATAAATACTTCTTCTATTTTTTACAATTTATAAGCGGAACAGGAGGAAATGAACTAATAAAGAAATTACACATCTTTAGATTCGTACCTATGTCACCATGCAAATTTTAAAAATTTTATTCCTCTGTCCAATATGCTTGCCATTTCCTAGCTTACCCCTTCCCTTGTAACTACTGGAGAACAATGATGGTTTCAATCACCCTGCCCTTTTACATCCAGTTTTGAATCCAGTTTTGCTCAGCCCATATGGGGAATATCGCTTTCTGTATTTTACAGATTCTTTAATTCTTTGGTCTATAATTACTGAACAAGGGAGTTCTTTTGCTACTTTAAATCAAGATATATAGAGATTGTTTGTGACATACATTGTGAATTACTTATACCAAAATGTGTATCATGAGGAAGAGTTATAATTTAAATTACTCTGGTTTCAAGACTGTAATTTAGCAATTTCTTGCATAAAGTTACTAGGCATTTAGCATCCTGAATAAATAAAAAAATCATCTTTCCTTTAAAATACAATCTTCTGCCTAAAACATTCCACTACCAGGAAGAACAAGAACACACCTTGCTCTGTTCTTTAGATAATCAGATATCTTTCTATCAGAAAGAAAATTATCGGCGTAAACACCCAACCCAACAAAACCAAAACCATACCCCAGTCAGGATCCTTTCATTGTTTACACTTGTCATCCCACCCCACAAAAAATTATTCTCTTTCCACTTCTCCTTATTCCTTGGCAAGTATTAATTTCCTACTCACTACACTGACATACAGACATTAAAAAGTTTTCACATTACTAAAACCCCTTACAGGTGGTTCTTCATGTGCTCGTAAGTAAAACATGAAATACAAACAGCAGGAGAAATTGCCACATGGAGTTCTTTGATTCTCTTAACGTCTTTTTATGACCAACTAAAATAATTTAGCTGGTACAAGGATGAAGCTAATATTTTTGATCTACCAGCTACTGAAGAAAAGAGGAGTGAATTATCATTATTCTTGCAGGTTTGGATAGATTTTAAACACATATGTTAGCATATGATAAGATAATTTTCAGGCAGAAAGTTAGAATGCCTCTTCAAATCATTGGGATGATTGTGATTTTGCAATGCAGGGAAGTGTCACATAATGAGCGTACAGTACTGAAACCTCAGGAAAATACTGAACATATTCCTTTATGCAGGAATCAATAACTACAAACATCAGCAATGTATATACTGCAAATACTTTGGCATATTACTTACTTCTAACAAATGGATGAGAAAAGAAATTAGAAAAAAGACAGAGATTAGGAATGGATTTTAATTTTCAGCACTAGGCAATTCATGAAAAAAAAAGGAACTTCAGATATGCTAGTAATAAAGTTCAGTAAGATAGGGGCACATTCAAGAAGGACAAAAGACTACCAAGCTTCCTTGTAGAAGATTTTTTACTTTACATTTGGGACCAATACTGTAGAATTATGTGTAGAGAAGAATCCGTAAAAGGAATTGCAAAAAGGTATTGAAGACCAGCTGTCAAAAATGTCATTGTATGCTTAGGACCATGGAAGACAGACTAAGATATTTTTTGGAAAGCTATTGTGTTCTAACTTGTGTCTAACTAGAAAAAGTATGTACATGTGAAGTGATCAGTTAGGTTGGTAATTAAAATGAATGGCTAATATTGGGGAAAAAAAATTCTTGTCAGAAAGAACCAAGAAAAGTAGTGTATTCTAGGTCAAAGAAACAGGGAAATAGCAGCCATACTGTGGGCTGGGTTTGTTTTTTAATTTATATTTACTCATGATTCTGTTAAATTATTTTTTGAATATTCAAAAAGTCAGAAACCTAGGAGAAAAAAGAGATTTTCTGAAAGGTTTCTGCAAACAATTTTTGTCAATGACATTCCTTTCTGTTTCAAAATGCAGACCAGAAGAAGCTTTTAAGACCATTAGGCATTTAGAGGAAGACAGTGTCATATACTTTTAATAGAAGTTATATGAGATATTTTTATTGGATGTGGTTTGGAATAGGAACATTAGTGCCTTATGATTACTTCATTGTAATTTTACTGAGATACTTCAAATATGCCACTGTGTTTACAATAACTGTAAATTATATCTGCAATGTATTTTTATCATGATTCAAGTTTGTGTGTGTTTGTGTGTATTTGCCTTTCCCTGGAAGCTTTATTCCCAATACATAGATATTAAATCACAGAATCACAGAATCACAGAATGGTAGGGGTTGGAAGGGACCTCTGTGGGTCATCTAGTCCAACCCTCGTGCCGAAGCTGGGTCACCTACAGCAGGCTGCACAGGACTGCGTCCAGGCGGGTCTTGAATATCTCCAGAGAAGGAGACTCCACAACCTCCCTGGGCAGCCTGTTCCAGGGATCCGTCACCCTCAGAGGGAAAAAGATCTTACTCATCTTCAGAGGGAACTTGCTATGCTTCAGTTTGTGCCTATTGCCCCTTGTCCTGTCACTGGGCACTACTGAAAAGAGCTTGGCCCCATCCTCCTGACACCCACCCTTCAGATATTTATAAGCATTTATTAGGTCCCCTCGCAGCCTTCTTTTCTTCAGGCTAAACAAGC
>Ga0065711_1046930_pt1 | contig 12619 bp, 10 predicted proteins | sample Hoacrofraction12_FD_59098 | JGI IMG/M metagenome (GOLD analysis project Ga0065711, IMG submission 59098) | Hoatzin crop microbial communities from Cojedes, Venezuela - Epithelial fraction 12 v2 (version 2) | ecosystem: Host-associated > Birds > Digestive system > Esophagus > Crop | place...
CCCTGGGCAGCCTGTTCCAGTGCTCCGTCACCCTCAGAGAGAAGAAGTTCCTCCTCATGTTCAGACGGAACTTCCTGTGCCTCAGTTTGTGCCCATTACCCCTTGTCCTGTCACTGGGCACCACTGGTGCCCAGTGGTGATGCCAGTGGCTGATGCCAATAAATAGTCAGAAGGCAAACAGCCTCATTCTGACCAGCCAGAAAAGCACTGAACAGAATTTGGCCATGTTATAAGCTCTCCTGATATGATGAAAAATGGTTTCTGTATCTCTAAGCATTTCACCATGTGATACCAGCAAGTTTGAAAAAAGGCTTGAAGATTTTTTTTCTCCCAATAAGCTGCAAAATCAGTCTTGTAGCCCAGATGCAACATCTGTTAGCAAGCAACCTCTAGTCTATATCATGAATCATCTGAGACAAGAAAATCACTTTTTCTTTTTTTAATGGCATACTAGTTCCCTGAAACTGATCAAATCCACAAGATTTGCAACAATGTATAGATATATAGCATTTGTGGTTTGTGTTTTCCCTGATTTTATGAACATTACTCCTGAATTTAGATTATGCTGAAGAAAGAAATTCCTTACAATGAGGGCGGTGAGGCACTGGAACAGGTTGCCCAGGGAAGCTGTGGATGCCCAGTCCCTGGAAGCGTTCAAGCACAGGTTGGATGGAGCTCTGAGCAACCTGATCTAGTGAAAGCTGTCCCTGCTTATGGCATGGGAGTTGGGCTAGATGACCTCTAAAGGTCCCTTCCAACCCAAACCATTCTATTATGATTCTATGATGAATCAGTTCTTTCTACCTCTGCAATGAGACCACAGTATTACTTTGTGCATTTATAGGAATTTATTTAGCAAGAAACCAATAACTTAAGTGGGTACAGAACAATACTAATTAATATTTAAACATGCCATATTTTCCTGTCTAATAGATGCCTCAGCTTTGTGTTTCAATTGCATGTTTAACAAACAGTACTATCTGCACCTAATGTTTTGTAATCTGCATTTGGAACGATACAAGCTCTGTCTTCTGGAATTTTACTGTAGTGTTTCATGTGACTCTATGATCAGATGTATAAGATGAGCAGGCTATCTTAAATGAACTGAATGTAGCTTTAGTCTAGCAATGACTCAGCTGTCTCTTTAGTAGCCATTTGTCTGAGTACTAGTACCAAAACTGATGATGCCTGGTATTTTGGGAGTTAAGTGAGATTACCGCTATCTCAACATATTAAATGACATTAAAAATATTTGATAATGTATGTGATATTTTGTAATTAACACAAAAATTAAATCGGTGAGTGGTACTTACATTTTAAGAGATGAAAATAAAGCATGTGAAAATTCCAGTGTCAATAAGAGGAGTTATGTCCATGGATACCTATCTAGTATAGATCTTTTTCTATAGTCTTAATAGTAACTGTCAAATTTATTGACTTCAGGAATTTTATTTTTACTTGTACAGCTTTTCTGAGATGCATTGCTTGACAACAGCGAGGACCAGGTTCCATTTCTATGGGTTGTCAATACATGCCATATGAAGTTTGTGAGGCATATTTCACTGTTCAAAGAGCTTGAATGAAAAGTCTTAACCAAAAAGTACTTTACTAAAGGACGAGAAGGAGAAACAGAGAGGAAATAAGATAAACATATGAAAATTAACTAAGTGCTCTCCAAAGCACAATAGTATATTGCAGTCCTCCCCTTACATTCCTTAGTAAAAGAAATGGTAAAGCCACAGCCTGTTACCCATTTTCCATCTATTTCATTTATATTTTTTGTCACCCACCCTAGCAAATACTGCTTACTAACATCTACAAGCAGTACGAAAGCTACAGGCACTCCAAAATAACAAGTTCAAGAATAGCAAGTTCAAGTGAGACTGTAAGGTGCACCTATTCACTATATATCTTGCCTGCTTCTTTTTCTGTTGCATGCATTCCCAGTGGCTTCTAGGAAGCCAGCCATCTCACTCTTTAGCAGGAGTACCACACTACCAAGGATCATACACATATGAAGACTGTGATGTCAAGGATTTTTCTAAGAAGTCTCCTTGCCTTTCCATTTTGGCCTTCTGAACCTCCAATCTACTAGCAACTATATCATTAGAACAGAAGTTTTACCTCAGTTTTTTTTGTCATGATTGATTTACACTACTTTTTAACTTAATTCTTTCATATGGATCTCCCTCCACTTTACGATGCAACTATTTTTTCACAGAAATAGTCTCCAAATATGATTACATATAATATATGGTTTAAACCTCTGACAGTCTGAGCCACTGCTCGACTCTACTACTTCTCCACTGGAGCTTTGGAAGGCTTCTCCCCTTTTGGGATTTCATATTTCGTCAGTTGGCTGCTCTTCTCTTTTAAGTCTCGGGCGATAATGGCTACACTCAAGCTAAGACTGTTCATATGGAAATTTGCTTATATAGGTGTTCCACAGGTATCTTGAAAAGCAGAAAAAAAATGAACCAATTTAGAGTGCTTAAAACTGAGTTACCTTGTGGAAAGAAAATTATTATGTATAGAATGTCAACACAATCTTAGTAGACCACTGGCTAATCAAGTTTTCATAATACTCTGATGCAAAATGAAATAAAACCTTCAAATCGTACATTCCTGTAATTTGAAAGTAATTAATTGCAAAAGGAATTAATTTATTTTGGTGTAGCAAGTAATGTATTTTGGAAAAGCAGGTGACCTGCTTGAATGGAGGTAATTCTAAATTGGAGCTTTTGAAAGGGAATTTTCTTGTTACTTGCTTGGGAAAGTATATGAAGAAGCATCTAAAATTTCGATTCCAGGAAAAGAGACTGAGTGAATAATAAGAGCAGAGCTTGAAAGAGAGGTTACTATGGGTGCACCGGAACTAGAGAGACATGAGTGTTTTCAGGAACTCAGATTCACAAGTACATCCCACATCATGATGATGAACTGGAAAATAATATTATCCTAATATTCTAGCTTCCAAAGGGAGGTCGTAGTCTGTAAAGGAGCCTGGCTCTCAGTCTAGATAGATAGACCTTATAAAGGGGGACAAAACATTAAAGTCTGGTAAGTATATCTTATAAACATTTTACTTTCAGCCAGCCCAAACCGTTAAACATGCCCAAGCTGCTCTAGTGAAAGTTTTGGCTTTCGTTTAGCCACCCAAATGCTGCTAGCCCGTCCACTTTTGTTCTTTCTTGATATATACTTGTTCTGCTGGGTGCAAATCAAATCTCAGGGAACATCAGAACCTATGTTCATTACAGAGTTGGTCCAGATGTTTTGCCTAATTCCTGAAAGATGCATATGAACCTGTGGAGGAGTATATAATATTCCAGTAGAAAAGCTCCTTAGAAAAAAAAAAACCTGATTTCACTTGTAGTAAGAATCAGACTGTATGCAATGGCTACTCTTGGAAAAGTTTGAAAGCTGTTGTTTTTCACAGAAAATGCTTTTAAATTGACAAAATCAAGGGAAGAAATTAAATGTGAATTTTACTGTCTGTTATTACATTCAAAAACTATGCTTTTGTGCTATGCTTGGTATTTTTTTCGTGTTTTTTTTGAATTTTTATTAGTGAACAGTATGGGCAATATTAATGATAACCTGGTCACATGTGCACAATGACCCATTTCTGCATGACACAAAGACCAGAAAGTATTAAGTGAAGAGAAAGCATTAACTGAAGAGAAAGCAGAGGTGGTGAGTATCATTGTTAATGGTAGGCATGATAGTGTACTGTTCTCTGGAGACAGTATACACGCAGAGACGATTTGTGAACTGAGCAGAATTGTGCATGAGTTTAAAATGAATGAGAAATATTCTGTCTGTGATTGTTGAGGAACCTTATTTCAGAGCACTAAAGAGGAAGTTAAGCTATTAAATGAAAATTTCATTGACAAAAAATCCTATAAGAAATTTTAAAAATAAAGGCTCATTTTTTACAATCTACAGAAGACTTTCAAAATTCCTCCTCCAGTCAAAGAAGTGGTCAGCGTAATAAAACAGAGATAAACTCAATATAATGATTCTATTTGTGCTGTGGAGGGGGGGCCACAAATACATAAGCAAATACAGTCATTATGTTTAGCCCTTTCCTGTTCTAATACAACAAATTCTAAGGAAATATAGAATGTTACCTAACATAATAGAAATTACCTTCTAAGGAAAGTGGACAGAACTGCACCTTTTTGAAGTGCTGAAAACAGAATTCAGTAAAATATTTACATGTTTATTTCAAAGAATACTATGGCAGTCTTGTTGACTATACAATCTAGTAGGATTTCTCTGCTATTATGCAGTTTTTGGTGCTACATTGTACTCTAAACAAGTTAATAACATCAACATACACAAACTTAAAAAGATCATTTAGAGAAAAGCATGATGTTTATATTATATATAAATATATTCTATTTATAAAATAACACCTTACCTTATGATCTGCTATTATACTCTAGCTTTTCTTTAAGAGTTCATTTAGAATAGAACAAAATGAGAATAGAGGATAATGTAAATCGGTATAAATAGTTTAATTAAACATATATTCTGCTAGTACTGAATACTTCGCAAGTGATAATACAGGTTGCAGAATACCATTAAAATAAGATTCAGACAAATTTCTTTTTTCATGTCTTTATTTATTCAGAAATTACTATTCATAGGTAAATTCTGTATACAAGTTCTGATGTTCACTCCAAGTCCATTTAAGATACCTGAAATCCTCAAGCTTTTTCTGTACTCACAGGACCACATAAAATTCCACAGCCTGCTATTTACAGAACTGATATTTTGGCATAGTTTTCCTTTTAAAATGCTGGCCATGTCAAATATGTTCTCCTGGCCATCTGTGGACATCGTTCATTCTGTGAAATGGGAATATATTTCACAAATTTACTTTCAAGAAATGCATTAAGTGGTTTCATAGCTTAATTATTTAAGACAAAAGTTGTGTTTGTTAGGATGCATATTTTAAAATGGATTCAATTGTACTTTGGTACACACACATAAGCAGCATAGAAACTGGAGCAGATTTTGATGCAGGAAGGTAGGTTTTGTGCAACAGATATAAATTAAAATACCAGTTCATATAATTCAGTAGAGTCCTTTCTAGAGTCTGAATTTTTATTATTGCTTATTTTTTTTCTGTTTAACTATTTCAAGAATATTATTGCACCTTCCTTGTTCTTCCTGAAACTTTCTTATAATGTGCTACTAATACTTTTCCTATGAGACTTAATCACCTATAGGGAAACTGCTGATTTTAGAGATTTTACTACAGAGAAAAAGGCATGATACGGTTCTTCTTTATTTGTGATTCAGCTATAAAATTTAGGTAAAAAGGTCAATAAAAAAAAAAAATTGTTGTCAGAGTAGGACACAAAACTGATAGAAAATTTGTATTCTATATCATTGAAAAGAATATTGGACCGTCTGTAAAAATTTCTGTTCCCAGGAGAACTTAAAATGAAGTTAGGTGGCTAGGAACTATGTCCAAGGAGGCTTTGCTTATGCTAAATAGCCTAAGACTTGACTCAGATAGTGTTCTCAGGCCATGTCTTTTACACACAAGTACACTCCAAGGATTATAGCTCATAAAAAAAATGCATAAAAACTACTTTCTTCCAAAAGCCACAAAAATGGGAGTGTCACTTTTTTGTACAAGTAGTTAGAATGTCCCATAAAAAATGGCAATATATGCAAAACTAAAAACTATTCTAGAAAGTGACAACAAGCTTCAGATCCTAAGTCTTCCTTCATTTGTCCATTGATGACCCAGAAGATCCCCTTAGAATGCATAGGTTTTTGGATTGTTTTCTGGTTTTGATTTTGTTTTTCCCTCCCCTCCAATATCTGCAAAATAAAGCTGTGAAATTATTTTTCTGGGAATAGAAAAATAGAGAAAACATCCTCTCCAGAAAGAACAGTTGTGTTGTCATGGCAACGTGTAGGGAGGGATATCAGAAAAACTCTATATGGACGTTCCCACTGAATTTCCCCTTGATGTCAATAACATGTTGGAATGAAATCTCTGGGAATGATCATGAAACAGCTCAACAAAATGACAACTGAAATACATGTTTTAAAATGGAATAAAAAGTTCTATGGTTCCATTTTATGTTTCCTGTTAATACTTATTTACATGTAGGTTGACTTTATTAATGGAATTATTATATAATTATTTCCATAATTCTGCTCAGTAGTTCATAACTCTAGGCTAACAGCCTATTACAAAAATGTTTACCAAATACAAGTACATACTGCACAACTGTTTGCTTTAAAATTGCTAATTAGGAATAGAAGTGGTGTAGTAATGAAAGAATTTTCTGCTTTTTTAAAATATTCAGTGAGGCAATGAAAAGTATTTCTATGTATAATTCTAAAATGGCTTCTGGCATGAATTTGTACTGAAGTTTAATGCTGGAAGAGAAAAAAATAAGAATAAATTTTGTAGACTTAATTTCCGTGGATAATTCAGTGGTACTGACACCAGCAGCTCACCATGCAAGATATTTTCCCAGCAATTCTCTATAAATAATTTATGAAGTCATACTTAGCAGTATGGCTATTTACAAATGGTCCTTCCAAAAAGTTGAATTGCATCATTAAACAAAATAATCGAGAGTGACCAGGGTGCTTTTTAAAGAGAGTTTTCAGAGAGTGCAGAATAAAGTAGTTAATCTCCAAAACTCTCTTAAATACTTGTATTAAAAAGGTCATGAGCACATAAGTATGATTTAAATATGCTTTTCTAACACCTATTACTATTTTACTAAGAATTAGTATTCTATGGTAGCCTACGCATTACATCCATCCAAGGAAATTATTTGCTGGATAGACTAATGTGAAATAAAGTCATTAAAGAGAACTCCAATCTGGTTTTACATCCAAAATTAAACAGCAGCAACAAAAAAATCTTCAATTTAGAATAAGAAATGTTACAGTACAAGATTTGATAGTGTTTAACAGCATACTGTCCTCACAACAGCTAAGAAAAAAAAAAGATGTACTGCATGTAAAGAAAAAATCACTGGTACTTTGCAGGTAGGGACAGTGAGCTTAAAGGCCAAATTAACACCAGAGGTCCATCCAAGCGTAGCTGCCCTCAAAGCTGCTGTAGATAGAATACATTAGAAGTGCACTCAGAAAAGGCTGATAGTACTTAAATTAATGGGGAACACTTGAGGGCTATTTATTGTTGCTAAGAATTAGGCAAGCTAATTGATCCAGCACAGGTGCATGTAATTGAGAGATATGCCTAAGGCTGATGATTCGCATTTAATTTACCCTGGGAGTTTCGCAGATACAGTGCAAATTTAGTTCAGAGAAGTCTCTATAAGGAATTGAGTAATGATATTTAGGACAATCTCACTAGTTGAAAGAAGAAAAAGAACAGTTTGACTAGGAAGAAGTGACGTAGTGAGATCAGCTGTACAACACTATGCAAGTGAGAGATAATCTTATTTATTTCTTTATTTCAGTAATTCACATTTTATCTAGTTTAGGAGTATTGAACTATAAAAATTATACAATGGAAGCTTGAGGATTAAGCATAATACCTTCATAATATAAAGAAAGCTGGTATAGGGTTATGTAATGATTTGAAGATCCAGTAATAACCTAACAGTATGATGTAAACTGTTGAGCAGGTATCCTTTATTCTGGCACCGGGCACATGGGGGATCTCTCCTCCAAATGTGCGCGCCAAACACCCTTTCATTTCAGGTTAACTACAATGACAATATACTTACTCATTATATTTCTGAGAAATAATTATCATATTCATGTTTTTTTCTGAGAACTAATTAGCATATATTAATGTCTTTCGCACCTGTCTGTTGACACCTCCGGGTGGTCATCAGAGGTCTTCAGATGAAGGCTCATACTCTTCATCACAGTGTCTGCTGGTTGACCTCTGTTTCTGTGCAAACTCCGTTCTAAGGTCATGTACACCTTGTCCTTCCAGGTTGTTTTGTTCTGGTCTTGTTGCCCCCTAGGTGCCTCTTTATCTCTGTAGCTCAGCGCATCTGCTCTCCCAAGGCCGAGATGTCTGGAGTGGAATTATTTGGGAGTCTCTTATTCTACAGCTATCCCAGTTATCCACTGAGAACCAAGACTTGCTTTGGTTTTAATTAATCTGTTGTGCAATGGTTCTGGTGACTTAAAGTGACAACTTATATCTACATCTGCTACGTCTACTACATTCGCTACATTCACAGGTATCAGTCCCTCTTTTTCTTTTAAGGACTGTAGTTTACATATATTTGAAACAGAGGTTAGTACAACAGTTACAGCATTAGATCGTTATGTATTCAAGAATACAAACTGTAATAATAAAGACTACTAACAAATAGAAAATATCATTAAAGTTACTGTGTAATAGTTTCACATTTCTTATGATCCCTTCTATCAGTAATACACTATTAGTAATTTTAAAATACATTTCCATTTTAAGCTGCTTGGCAATTTAGAATAATTTTTTAGGGAAAAAAATATTTCCCAAGTTATTTTTGTCTCTGGTAACTTTGAGATTTTTCTTTTGTTATGAGTTTTGGGATTATACTTTTTTAAAATAGATACTGAAGAGTCTCAAAATTAGTGATTTGATGTCATATTACTAAATAAATACCCATACCTTTAAAATTACTAATTCTGTACCCTTTGATATTATTTTTGGGCATTTCCATTGACTTTCTTAAGAAACAGCAGCAGTTCTTTTCTTCAATAGTTACTGATACATACAGCCTATTCTTATGAAGCCTTTGTCTCATATGCAGGTCTAGGGCCTAATGCTCTTACACAGTAGCTGAGGAGACTAATCAACATTATGTTGCAGAGCTCGACTTTTATGTATTTTGTCAGCTGCTAGCTTTCCAAATAAAATCTGTAAGCTCATAAATGGTAAAATAGGAACTTTAAAGTGTGGCACAAAACTCACTGTATCCGATAGTCAGTGCCTAAACTAGGTAACATAAAATGTCAATGAGAGAGGTACAGATTAAGCCCTGACAGTCTTCAGGGCTTAGGCTCAGATTGCCAGAGTTAGTTAAGCCTGTAACTTCACTTAATATCAATGCAAGAGAGGGACCTAAATCCCTCAAGGCTTTAAAGTATCATGTCTTCTGAAAGGTGCAAGTACCCAAGTCCAGTAAAGAAAGCAGTTCAGCTGCTATCTACCTGTTTACGTGAAAAAATAACTGACTGCATGCTTACATGCAAATGTCCCAGAACTTAATGTACATATGCAAAGAGGTATTACAGGATCAATTGAATAGAAAAGAAAAAGGACACGTGAAGGAAACATCGCTATTAAACATACTAATATCTAATACTTGAAGCAGTAAGGGTCAGCCTCTTCCTTGTGGTCTGAAGGGGTTTTTTTTGTGTCCTGGGAAACAGTCATATAAACTACATTTAAAAAGACCTAGAAGGAGGATTCAAGTGCTAGGACTTCACAGTTCTCACTGAATGTCACCCAGTGACAGTGACCAGAAAAAAAGACACCAGTTCTTTATAGCACAGTAGAACAAATGTAGCAATAAAGGCATGCAACACCCTCAAACATAATCTGTTGTATGATTCTGAGGAGACCACCTAAAACTGTGGGATGTTTAGTTTTAACACAAACAGGGTGAGGAGCATGATTACTTTTATCTCACCTCCTAAGCTTTCCTAAAAATACAAAATGCAGCCCACTTGCTGTTGCTAGCTGTCGTGTTTTCAAAGAAAACATGCTCATTTTCTATTCATTTTCCCAGAAGTTGATTAGTTACAATGTTTACAAGAAAGTTTTGGGCAACTTGTACCATTTTACACTGCTCTGGAAGGACTTTGCAAGTAGCTTTAAGATTCTCCCAGTCTTTTCTCCAACAGTTCTCTCTTGCCTAGGTCCAGGCAGCTCTGAGAGTGCCTTTAAGTAGATCTCTGCTTAGAAGGTTAGATTTTTTTGGATCCTGTTCTGTGATGCCAGCCTTTTAATTCAACAAGAATGCAAGACATTTAACTAAGATCATATTGAATTACTGATATTTTTTTGTGGTGCATACATCATAGCTGTGGTCAACTCTGCTTTTCTGAATTCCTGCACCAGTTGTGCACTTTGTCCTTGTTGTAACTCTTCACTGGGGAATATTAGGGTAAAACACAGTATAACTTGCTCCTTGTTTCTTCTCATGCATACCTCACTTTCATCAGAAATTTGAGAATCTAAATTGGAAGGGAACCAGTAAAAGGTCCTTTATATGTGTAATAGTTGATCTAGGAACAAACACAAAAACTTAGATGCATATCAAAGGTTTACGTCCTTTACTGGAAGTGCTGTTAAATGTATTATTAGTGGTGTTTCTAAACGCAGGTATAAACTGTTGTATCAGTATGCTCCTTATTTAATGTCTGAGGCCTTTTTCTTCACTTTACCAAATAATCAGAGCAATTTGCATATTACTGGATTTTACTCTATCTGTGTGCCTTTAAAATCAAGATTTTTTAATTATTTCTGGTGGGTACACTTTTCTTTGCTGCTTCATCCTGTTGAATTTCTCTGCTACAGTCTCTGCATGGAACCGTCTGCTGCTGGGAGAAGCAAGCTATTGATGAAAATTTCAAGCAAATCCTTATGCCATTTGCAATGCCCCATAGCCCAGGAAGATATGTGTGCATCATAATACATAAAAATAACAAACAGAAGTCATTCTCTGAAGTAGTTTTTATTGCAGCTTCCTTTAACATAAGAGATACATTGTGGGGCAAATCTTAACATGAAAGGTAAGTCTCCAAGGGCTACCAAGAGGTAGAAACCAGACATTTTTAGTAACACTTTTTCTTTATTGAGCTGCTCTATTCTTCACACATGTACGAGTGCCTTTCTAACTGTTAATGATCATCCGGAATTATATAGGGCATTATCTCTCCTTTTGTTATGATTGAGAACTCCTTTCTGTTGAAAGGTCAGCCATTCATAGTGCTCTGAAATTTGTGTGTTTACTCAGATTTGTCTAAAACTTTCATCCTTTGATTTAGCTGCAGGAAAGAGTTGTCAATCACGATTTGGAGTCACTGATGTAAAAGTCCTTAACAGATAGTGCTCTGAATAAATTGCTTTCAGCCCCGGGATTTTACCAGCAATCTCCTGATCCACACATTGGGCTCGAAGAATACTGAACATTAGCAGACCTCAGTTACTCAGAGTTCAGCTCTCATAGACATGGTCCTTACCATCCCTCAAGTAAAAAAACTATTGCAGTCATTTTTATAGTAATAGTTAGACTTTCTGGATTGGCGCATGTCGAACAGTCATACCCAAGATTGATGGCTAAGTATTTGAAAAGATATCCTTCAGAGAATTTCTGGAAATTCTGTTTCCTGTAGTTTAGGCAGTGTAATGGATGCTTTGTTGCTGCCATAAATCCTGAACTCAAGTAGTGATTTTGGCAGGCTCTGACCCGATCTGTTATGGCCACGGGATTCACCTAACAAATGCTGAAACCTTTCAGTCTTGCATAGAGTAATGCTTGTGTAGGGAGTCAAATCTTTTGCATCAGAAGGTTGATCACTGCCTGGATGTCAGACAAGACAAGGGTCTTTACAACAGTATCTTCAGCTGGCTCAAGTGAGACTCCCAAAGCTACTGTTCTGCTGAATGACAATACTTAGCTGGTCCATGGTCCCGAGACCAGTCCAGCACTTACATAATTTATTGTTATATACTATTTTAAATTGTAGACCAAATATCTTCTTACTACCTTAACTGCCTGCAAGACTATGTGGCAGGATCGTATCTCCAACTTCAGAGACACTTTCTACTGTCCCTGAAGATTCTTATCCCTGACATCTTATCTTCTTGTCCCTGAAAAGAGTCCTATCTTTTTATGGAAGTCAATTCTGCAAGCCTGGCGAATCTCCACAATGGCTGGGTTAACCATGCAGATTGTTAATTAAAACATTTAAGCATATAGTTTAGTCTATGTACCACAGGAGCTGACCACGGAAACAGACTAAACAGTTTGAAGTTCCCACCTGAAAAGCTCCTGTAAAAATTAGTTAAAAATTTAATTGTGAAAATGGTTAGGAATTCAGTTAATCACCATGTCTCAGGCCCTCCACTCTTTCATACTGATCCATTATCTCATCTACGCAGATAACTAAATAGGGAGTTTACACCACACGGGGAATTAATGATTAAACTTACTGGGTGTGCACTCAGGCAGGCTGAGGTGCACCATGGGATAAACTAGAGCTTCATACATTAAAGTTCCATAGCTCTTGCCACACAAGCTCTCCTTATCACCAGTAGGCATAGCTTATTCTATCCTAATATATTTGTCCTGATCTTGAATCATAACTGTGGGATTTAGCAGAACTCTTTCGTAAGAAAGGCTGTTTCTCTCCAATGACTATAAACATTTCCCAGGATGTCTAGCTTGAACATGACAATCATTCAGGCGAATCACTTTCATAAATAGAAAAAGGCTAAAATCAAAATAAGGCAGTACTGACTTCATCAAGCAACAGCAAGTTTTAGATAAGTCTTTTCATAGCATCTTATAGTCTTTACTAACAAAATTCCCCACAAGAGACCAAGGGGAAAACCTGGAGTGATAGGACAAAGGGTGATGGTTTTAAACTAAAA
>Ga0065711_1046931_pt1 | contig 12619 bp, 10 predicted proteins | sample Hoacrofraction12_FD_59098 | JGI IMG/M metagenome (GOLD analysis project Ga0065711, IMG submission 59098) | Hoatzin crop microbial communities from Cojedes, Venezuela - Epithelial fraction 12 v2 (version 2) | ecosystem: Host-associated > Birds > Digestive system > Esophagus > Crop | place...
CCCCTACGAGGAGAGGCTGAGGGAGCTGGGCTTGTTCAGCCTGAAGAAGAGAAGGCTGTGAGGGGACCTAATATATACTTACAAATATCTGAAGGGTGGGTGTCAGGAGGATGGGGCCAAACTCTTTTCAGCAGTGCCCAGCGACAGGACAAAGGGCAATGGGCACAAACAGAAGCACAGAAAGTTCTGTCTGAACGTGAGGAAGAATTTCTTCCATCTGAGGGTGATGGAGCACTGGAACAGGCTGCCCAGGGATGTTGTGGAGTCTCCTTCTCTGAAGGTATTCAAGACCCGCCTGGACAAGGTCCTCTGCGGCCTGCTGTAGATGACCCTGCTTCGGCAGGAGGGTTAGACTAGATGACCCACAGAGGTCCCTTCCAACCCCTACCATTCTGTGATTCTGTGATTTATTAGTCTAAAAATAGGTGGGAGAGATAAAGGAAATTCTGTGGAACATGCTTGACGTTTTTAGTCAGCTATTCTTGTCTGAACAATACATGCATTTGTCACCATCAAGGCAAACTTTTATGCTCAGTTCTCTTTGGTGTTGATATGGCCTTGGATGACAATCCTTGAGGCAGAATTCTGAATCTTCGGGTGATACAGAGAGCAGCATCAAAATGAAGGGATCTCACAGGTGCCGAACTTCTTTATCGCCCTTGTATTCAAAATTCACTGAAAAATATTTTTTGCACTAGATGAGACGTAATTGTTCATGCAGCACATGGATTGGCGTCTGAATTCTTTTGCCTGTGGGTGAACTCGTACTTCAAACATACAGAGGAAGGAAATTACCTTTATAAACAATATCAGAAGGAAGTAGTACTTTCTGTTTTATGTAAGTTTGGGTTTTTTCTAATCTACATTAATATTATACAGCACATGAGGTAAATATATGTTCTGAACTACCAGGTGCTCTCTCTGATAAGTGCCATTTTGGGACCTTGACTTCAGTGTGTGATCCTGTTTGTGATAGGGCAAATCTTGCCAGTTGCAGCCATGAAACTCAGACTGCTGTGGCTATCAGAGACCTCAAGAGACTTCCTAGTCATATTGCAAATCTTAGGCATCATTCCTAGAGTATCTCTGACATGTTTGAACTGCTGTTAAACATTTAGTGAAGGAACTGAATGGCATTTTCAAGTAGCGGTTTTGACCATCCTTACAGCCAGAAAGCTTTCTGTATACTGAAGATGAATCTTCTTCATACCTTTCCTGCAGTGGCCACAGGAGAATAAAAATGGCCATTTCCTATTTCCAGTCTTTTATGTTTTGGTGAACTGTTTTCCTATTCCTTCTTAGTGTTCTCTTTTCTAGACAAGTCAAACCCACGCCTTTCCTCTAGTGTTTCCTGCTGTTTACATTTTAGAAGTCCCTAAATCATTCTGGTTGCTTTCTCTAAACTATTATCTGTTTGTCTACTCCTTTCTAACAGATTTTTGGTCAAAGTTTGCATTGTTGCCTGCTTTTCTATCTGTATTGATTTTAAATCAGAACCTTTGCTTTCTTTTTTATTTGTGTATGACCTATTATTTCCCTGTGTTGGATTTTCATTTACTAAGGCAAAGGTTATGTAATCAGCAGAAGGTAAAACCTGTCTTGGTACACGTTTCTTCTGGGTTGCCTGAAACCATAGAATATTTGTTTCCCCGTTACTTTCACTTTCTTGAATCCTTGTAGTTAGTTTGAACTTGAAACAGAAATGATAAAATTCTGCAAAAGCTACTCTTATAATGTTTGTCTAAAGCTGAAAACAATTCTGGATTCTTCTTGTAGCATTACAGATATCTAAATTTTCTACATTCCTCTTATAGTTGTAAAGCAGTGTTTATCCTTCACCACAGGCAAAACGAAAGTGCTGAAAAGAAGTGTCTAAGGAAAAGAAGCCTTTACATGCTGTTACAGTCAAGGCTGAATGTAGTTGCATTGGTCCTAACAAGTTTGGATACTATGTAGATAAGCATCTGATGCCAATGTTTGCCAAAGATACTAAACTAAGAGGAGCTATGGACACCCTCAAGGGTAGAGAGGCCTTACAGAGAGATCTGGATAGACTAGAGAGCTGGGCAATCACCAACCATATGAAATTTAACATAAGCAAGCGCTGGATTCTACACCTGGGATGGGGTAATCCTGCTTATACTTTGATTTGGTTTAACCTGGATAAATGCCAGGTGCCCTCCAAAACTGATCTATCACTTCCCATCCTCAGCTGGACAGGTGAGAGGGAATATGATGAAAGGCTCGTGGGTCAACATAAGGACAGGGAGAGATCACTGACCAATTACTGTCACAGACAAAACAGACTGAACTTGGGGAAAAAAGGAAGTTTAATTTACCACTGATCAAATCAGAGTAGGATAGTGAGAACTAAAACCAGATCTTAAAACACCTTCCCCCCACCCCTCCCTTCTTCCTGGGCACAACTTCACTCCCATTTCTCTCCCTCATCCCCCCGAGCGGTGCAGGGGCACGAGGAATGGGGTCTGTGGTCAGTTCATCACACGTTGTCTCTGCTGCTCCTTCCTCCTCAGGGCGAGGACTCCTCACACTCTTCCCCTGTTCCAGCATGAGGTCCCTCTCATGGGAGACAGTTCTCCACAAACTTCTTCGATGTGAGTCCTTCCCACCAGCTACAATTCTTCACTAACTGCTCCAGTATTGGTCCTTCCCACAGGTTGCAGTTCTTCACAAACTGCTCCAGCGTGTGTCCCTTCCACGGGGTGCAGTCCTTCAGGAACAGGCTGCTCCAGCGCAGGTCCCCCACGGGGTCACAAGCCCTGCCAGCAAACCTGCTCCAGTGTGTGCTTCTCTCTTCATGGGTCCACAGGTCCTGGCAGGAGCCTGCTCCAGTGTGGGCTTCCCACAGTTCACAGCCTCCTTTGGGCATCCACCCGCTCCGGCGTGGGTCTTCCACAGGCTGCAGGTGGATATATGCTCCACCATGGACCTCCATGGGCTGCAGGGGGAGAGCCTGCCTCACCATGGTCTTCATCATGGGGTGTAGTGGAAAAAAACTCCACTCCATCATCTAGAGCACCTCCTCCCTGTCTTTCTTCACTGACCTTGGTGTTTTCAGAGTTGTTTCTCTCACATCGTCTCACTCCTCTCTCTCGACTGCCATTTCACCGCAGGTTTTTTCCCCTTCTTAAATATGTTATCAAAGAGGCGCTACCACCATCGCTGATTGGCTTGGCCTTGGCCAGCGGCGGGTCTGTCTTAGAGCCGGTTGGCACTGGCTCTGTGAGACACGGTGGAAACTTCTAGCAGCTTCTCAAAGAAGCCACCCTGTAGCCGCCCCCCGCTACCAAAACCTTGCCACACAAACCCATAACAACGTACAAACTGGGGGTCAAGAGGCTGGAGAGCAGCTCTGCAGAAGGAGATTTGGAGGTTTGGGTTGATGGTAAGGTGAATATGAGTCAACAGTGTGCCCTGGCAGCCAAAAGGGCCAACTGTGTCCTGAGGTGCATCAAGCACAGCATAGCTAGCCAGTTGAAGGAGGTGATTGTCCCACTCAGCACTGCACTGCTGCAGCTCCACCTCAAGTACTGTGTGCAGTTTTGGGCACCTCAATGTAAGAAGGACATCAGGCTATTAGAGTATGTCCGGAGGAAGGCAACCATATAGGGAAAGGTCTTGAGGGCAACACTTACCAGGAGAGGCTGAGGTCTCTTGGTTTGTTGAGCTTGGAGAAGAGAAGGCTGAGGGGTGACCTCATCACAGTCTACAGCTTCCTCAAGGAAGGGAGCAGAGGGGAAGGTGCTGATCTCCTGTCTGGTGACCAGCAATAGGACACAAGGAATTGGAATGAAACTGCATCAGGGGAAGCTCAGCCTGGATGTTAGGGAAAGATTCTTCACTAAGAGGGTGATCGGTCACTGGAGCAGGCTCCCCAGGAAAGTGGTCATGGTACCAAGACTGTCAGAGTTCAAGGAGCATCTGGATGATGCTCTTTCAGTCATATGGCTTAGTGTTAGGTAGTCCTGCAAGGAGCAGGGTCTAGAACCCCTCCTTATGGGTCTCTTCCAACTTGAGATATTCTATGATTCTATGATCCTATCATTCTATGATCCAAGCTTTGGGTTACAAATTGGAGTGAACTTAAATGCCTCTGCAAATGTGTGCAGCATGGGGAATAAACAAGAGGAGTTAGAGACATGCACATACCTGCAGGGCTATTATCTTACTGGCAACACAGAGACATGATGGGATGGCTTGTATGACTGGAGTGCTGGAATGCAAGGATACAGGCTCTTTAGGAAGGACAGACAGGGCAGACGAGGAGGGGGTGTCACCCTCTATGTCAGTGACAGCTGGAGTGCATGGAGCTCCACCTGGGGAAGGATGAGGAGTCTACCGAGAGCTTATGGGGCAGGATTAAAGGCAGGGCAGGGACAGGTGACAGTATAGTGGAGGTCTCCTACAGGCCACCCAACCAGGAAGACCAAGTAGATGAGGCCCTCTGTAGGTAGACAGGATCAGCCTCACCTTCACAAGCCTGGTCCTCATGGGGAACTTCAGCCACAATGATATCTGTTGGGACAACACAGCAGGGCATAAGCAGTCCAGGAGGTTCCTGGAATGCATTGATGATAGCTTCCTTCTCCAAGTGATAGGAGATCCAACAAAGAGAGGTGCTATGCTGGACCTTGTTTTCATCAACAAGGAGGGACTGGTGGGAAACGTGAAGATCCAGGGCAGCCTTGGCTGCAGTGACCATGAAATGGTGGAGTTCAAGATCCTTAGAGGATAGAGCAGTGAGGAGGGTGCAGAGCAAGCTCACTATCCTGGACTTCAGAAGAGCAGACTTTGGCCTCTTCAGGGACATGCATGGTAGAGGACCCTAAGATAAAGCCCTGGATGGAAGAGGGGACCCAAGAAAGCTGATTAATATTCAAGGATCACACCCCCAATACTCAGGAGTGATGCATCCCAACAAAGAGGAAGTCAGGGAGAAATGCCAGGAGGCCTGCATGGATGAACAAGGAGCTCCTGGACAAACTCAGACACAAAAAGGAAGCCTACATAGGGTGGAAGCAAGGACAGGTAACCTGGGAGGAATACAGAGAAATTGTCCGAGCAGCCAGGGATCAGGTTAGGAAATCTAAAGCCCTGATAGAGTTAAATCTGGCCAGGGATGTCAAGAGCAACAAGAAAAGCTTCAGTAGGTATGTCAGTGATACAAGGAAGGCTAGGGAAAAAGTGGGCCCTCTCTGGAAGGAAATGGGAGAACTGGTTACCTGGGATATGGAGAAGGCTGAGGTACTCAATGATTTTTGTGCCTCAGTCTTCACCGACAAGTGCTCCAGACACACTGCTCAAGTTGCAGAAGGCAAAGGCAGGGACTGGAAGAACAAAGAACTCCCCACTGTAGGAGAAGATCAGGTTTGAGACCATCTAAGGAACCTGAAGGTGCACAAGTCCATGGCACGTGATGAGGTGCATTCCATGGGTCCTGAGGGAACTGGCAATTGAAGTTGCTAAGCCACTATCCATAAAGTCTGAGAAGTCATGGCAGTCTGGTGAAGTTCCCAGTGACTGGAAAAGGGGAGACATAACACCCATTTTTAAAACGGGAAGAAAGGAAGACCCAGGAAGCTACAGGCCAGTCAGTCTCACCTCTGTGCCTGGCAAGATCCTGGAGCAGATCCTCCTGGAAACTGTGCTGAAGCACATGGTAATTAAGGTGAATGGTGACAGCCAACATAGCGTCACTGAGGGTAAATCATGCCTGACAATTTTTGTGGCCTTCGATAATGAAGTAACAGTGTTAGTGACCGGACTTTAGCAAAGCATTTGATACTGTCCTGCAAAACATCCTTGTCTCTAAATTGGAGAGACATGGATTTGGTGGATGGACCACTCGGTGCATAAGGAATTGGCTGGATGGTCACATTCAAAGAGCCGCTGCAGTAAACGACTCAATGTCCAAGTGGAAACCAGTGGCAAGTGGTCTTCCTCAGGGGTCGGTATTGGGACTGGACTGTCTAACATCTTTGTCGGTGACATGGACAGTGGGTTTGAGTGCACCCTCAGGAAGTTTGCCGACAACATCAAGCTGTGTGGTGCAGTCAACATGCTAGAGGGCAGGGATTCTATCCAGAGGGACCCGGACAGGCTTGAGAGGTGGGCCTGTGTGAACTTCATGAAGTTCAACACAGCCAAGTGCAAGGTGCTGCACATGGGTCAGGGCAATCCCAAGCACAAATACAGGCTGGGTGGAGAAGGGATTGAGAGCAGCCCTGAGAGGAAGGACTTGGGGGTGCTGGTTGACGAGAAGCTCAACATGACTCGGCAACGTGTGCTCAGACCCCAGAAGGCCAACCGTATCCTGGGCTGCATCAAAAGCAGCATGGCAAGGAGAACAAGGGAGGTGATTCTGGCCCTCTGCTCCACTCTGGCGAGACCTCACCTGGAGTCCTGGATCCAGCTCTGGAGCCCTCACCACATGACCAACATGGATGTGTTGGAGTGGGTCCAGAGGAGGGCCACAAAGATGATACGAGGGCTGGAGCACCTCTCCCCTGAGGAAGGGCTGAGTGAGTTGGTGCTGTTCGGTGTGGAGAAGAGAAGGCTCCTGGGAGACCTTAGAGCAGCTTTCCAGTGGCTGAAAGAGACCTACAAGAAATCTGGAGAGGGACTTTTTAGCAGGGCATGTAGTGATAGGACAAGGGGTAATGGCTTTGAACTGAAAGAGGGTAGATTTAGATTAGATAGAAGAAAGAAATTCTTTTACTATGAGGGTGGTGAGGCGCTGAAACAGGTTGCCCAGAGAAGCTGTGGCTGCCCCCTCCCTGGAAGTGTTCAAGGCCAGGCTGGATGGGGCTTTGAGCAGCCTGATCTAGTGGAAGGTGTCCCTGCCCATGGGAGTGGAGCTGGAACTAAATGATCTATCAGGTCCCTTCCAACGCAAACCATTCTATGGTTGTATGAATTTTCTTGCTTTAACCTAAATAATGAAGTTGATGACTTTCACTGCTTTCTATAACTGTGTGCAAAACCATACTGTATGATAACCAGAATATTCTCTTTGTAGAAGACTCATGAGTTTGCTCTGTGGTCAGCAGTATGCACTGGAAGGGCAGAAATATCCCTGTGATTTTAATACTCTCTGAGAGGAGGCTCATATTGCACTGAAGTATGAGGCAGATGCATTTAAAAACCAAAATGTAACTCTTGCAGCCTTTGATTTACTTATGCTGCTTCCAAACAATTAACCAAAAGCATTGGTTTTGTATTAACTGTCACTCAAGTCTGCAGCTTTTGATTTGCATCCTAGAACAGATCTACTTTTTCCATTTTTTTCATGGAAAAGCCAGTGTCAGTGCCATGGTTTTGGGGGTTGAAAGAGCATAGAAAAAATATATTGCCATGACATGAGAACCTCGTTATATACTTCTCACATTTAAGACTGAGTCAAACTGAGAGAAAGGGCTGGAGCATTCTTTAAAAGTAAATTTTTTTTACACCATGAGGGAAAATTCTTACTTTATTTTTCATTACAGTTCATTCTAAGAAAAACATCACTGGGTTATTTTCTTATTTGTTAGTTTGCCCCATCAACAAAACTGAAGTTATTGAATCTTCTAAAGATTGCTAAGGCTCCTGATGTAGAGGCCCAGCCTAAAAAGAGAACCATATAACGCTGAAAACCTAATGTCAGCATCAAATGAAAATTTGCATATATTTCAGATCTGTATCTGATTACTTTGTTAGTCCATGTGTTTAAGGAATTTGCAGCCTTTGACAGGCGTAGAAGGAAAATGGAGAAGCATGATTTCTAGATGGCTGAGCGAGAAGGGAGTGGTCTATAGAGCTGTAATCCCCAGGTATCTGCATATGGTTTTGCAACACTAAGAAATCTATTTCTGGGAAATGCTGATGCTGGAGAAAACTGCCGCCAAATGGTTAAGGCCTGTTTTCTTTCCTTTCATTGCATTTTTTCCTGTCTTTTTTCTCCCCAGGTAGCAGCTGCTGGAGGACATCTGAAATTTACAGTCTCCTATGACTTCACAGAAGAACAAGAGACAGTTCAATTGATGGTTCAATCTGATGTCATCATAGAGGTAAAGTGATTGTATTTTCAGCCACTAAAAAAAAAAGAAAGAAAATTGCCTGCTTCTTCAGATGTTCAGCGTGAAGCCTCCTGGTTGAGGACACAAAACAGCAGGGTGCATGTACTTGCAGCTAATTTGTAGTATCAGAAAATGGACACACTTTAGAGAACTAAACTCTGCAGTATCTCAAGGAGCCTCTGGCAATATTGCAGTAGCTTACAAAAATGTATTCTTCCTGTTCATCAGGAGGGATGAAGAAATAAAACAATTGTTAGTTCGAGGTAACACTTTCACATTCTTTCAGTGGCCCTGTTCTTTTGCTGCTCGGCACTGTATGAATTTGCTTTTGCGGATGCAAAGCCATGACACTAGGTTTTAGCTGAATAACCTAAACTTTCTTTTGCACTGACTTTCAACTTTATCAGACAAGTCCATTTCAGGGTTATGAAAGGTGAATGTTATTCCTGACATTTATTATTCTTGTAAAATATATTATTCAGTAAAACCTGTACCCCAGCTGGCTTTTTCCTGACTTTTTTCATATTTAAATGTCTCTCTTTCATGGCCCTATCTAGGGAGATGACTTGAGAATCAGCACTCCAAAAGAGGGGATTCACCTGCAGCCTTCTGAAGAGCACACTGAAGAAATTGTATTGAAACCAGAATCTTTCTCTGTGCACGGCACTGATGTTCCAGTCAGCAGGAGGGAGTTCATGACTATCCTGGCAAATGTAAAGAGGATCCTCATAAGAGCCACATACAGCAATGGGATGAATGCCATCTACAGGTGAATGTGGGAGATGTGTCAATTTGCTGCAGGCAGCTTCTCAAAATACTTGTTTTCTGTCTTCAGAGAACTAAGCTGATGTAGTTTTAAACACACTAATTTATTATCATGAAATTCGTAGTATTCATTTACACTTTCAAACAGTCGTTAGTATTTTTTTCATTTTGGGTAAGCAGGAGGAGGAAAGGCAGCAGAAAGAAGCAGCCTTGTAAGAAAATGAAATCACATGGACTGTTCAGGCATGAATGACTGTTCTCTAAATACATTTATTTTCTGAACACTGTAATTCCCATGTATATGGTAAATCATGGAGTGCAGTAGTGATACGTTGAAGCAAGAGATGATATATTGCTTATATATTGGCTTCCCCATTTAATGAGCATACAGGGCCACATTAGCAGTGGACCAGTGAATAATATCCTAAGTGTCTAAGCTGGAAAAGTGTCTCGGGGGAAGTTTTCTGTGTTTTTAATCAGTACCACACACAGAACCGGCTAATCCTAAAGACTTTGCCTTGATTTATGTCAGGTTGCTGCCTGGACTGCTTAAAACCACTGATTTCATATGAACTCTTCTGACTCTTCTGATAAAATGAAAGACATGTTATAGGAGACGACACAGATGTTCTATGTCTGTGGCTGCACTGTAGTTGAACCTGTAAAGCTCATCGTGCATTTAAAATTTTCAGAAGTGCATGAGCAAATACTCCAGGTGGGCTAGAAGACAGCCTCTCTCTTGATACTGTATGATTGTACTCATATTTGTCTGTACAGTAATAGTTAGGTGGCATAAATAATATTTTTTTAAAGTGCAATGGAATTGATTATATAGTAGTTTTCTACTCACAAGGCATGAAACCTGAAATGTTCTCTAACCTACACATCACTTGATTCAGTGGCATAAGGCATTTTGGAATGGAAGGAACTGATAGTACGTTAGTGATTATTTGCTGAGAGCATAGATACAGTTTTTGCTACTGTGAAATTTCTGAAGCAATCCAACCATCATTTGAATAGTTAGGTAATTAAAATACATCCTAAATTGAAAGGCACTTTGTGTCAACAACATGCAGTGTTCTAATTCGAGCTTTGGCACTGTATATTTTTTCCTTGCAAAAAGAATTCACGTTTCTTGAATCTCTTTTTCTTTCTGTGGTTAATTACTATGTATTACCTCTCTGTAAATAAGTTTGTGAATCATAACTAGCTTGAGTTTGAGCCAAACTGTTTCCTAGTTTGCTCATTTGGTCATCAATCTCGCATCTCCATGCATCCAGTTAGAAAAGCTTTCATGGCCCATCACCTTCCCACCGTGGTGTTAGAGGAGAGTCAAACCACCAGGCCAGGGCTCACCTCTTATGCACTATGAGCAGAGCAAGAGAAGCTGTTAATCCACAATTTACAGCTGAGACTAGTGGGAGCTCAGTGAGTGCTATTCCTCCACTCCGTTCTCATTCTAAGAAAGAAAAAAAAAGAATTTTCCAAACTGAAGAAGTGCAGGAGCAATTTTTGGGTGAACAACAGTGGCTTTTAAGCTATGCTGTTTTAAAGGAGATATATTTGACTGCCTTTCTTTGGGCCAAAGGTCTTACTGAGTATTATGCGAAATGCGAACTTCAGCTATCAGTGGCTTACATACATCTGTGTACTGACATTTGCATTAGAATGAGAAGGGGAGCTTTCTTTCAAAAATCGCTTTGGCTAGGCAGTTAAAATCTGTGAAGAAAATGCATTGCTGGCCATGCACAGGTTCCATCTTACCTTTGCTGTGGAACAGTGGGGGTGGGACAGATCAAATCCCCTCTGTGTGACAACATAGAGCTTGGGTCAGCACACACATGTCGAACTATCACAGTCTCTAGCTCGTGCCTTGTAAGTGAGAAGTGGCAGACCTGTCAGTGGCATATTTGGAAGGCTACACATCACCACCTGCATCCCAAAGTACTGCTTTAGCCATTTGGCCATGCGTAGTGCCTCACTGTTTTGTAGTCTTGCTCATATTCAGCCTTTGGAACATTTTAGTGGTGTGTTATAGATCACTTTCTGAAAACATGTCTTCGAAATATTGTTCAAGAAGACCTCCGGCACAAATATTTAATATATGCTTTGCAGGTCAGTAGCCATCATCTTCTAGATGTAGTGACATTACAGTTAGGAAGGTTGGTCTCTTAAAGACAATGATTTAAAAGGCAATTAGGGCAAGGACCTGAAGTAATTTTGAAGAATACCTTTTTTTCTAGAAATGGTTTTATATTACGAGTATATCTCTAGCTGTCCCTATGATGTCTCTTAGCAGAGAAGAAAGCAATGGTTACTGTGTTACTGTGATTACCATCAGCATGTCTAGAAGTCTCTGAAAATAGATTGCTATAAAGTAAACCCATTTTATTGAGTGCTGTCAGGGTGCTTATTGCAAGCTAGTGTGACAGAACAGAGGATGTGAAATTCCAATCACAATTAAATGAATTGGATTTTTCATCTTTGATTTAACTGGAGGAATTGTAGTTTCACCTGTCAGGGTGGGATTTACTGGGCGGAATTAAATCTTCTCAGAACAGTGCGTGCTCCCACTCTTATGATGTAGCAACAACAGCATCTACTGTCATCCACTCAGCTTATGATCTGTTGTTGTAGGCATATTGTTGATTTTCAGGGTATGCCTCAGTACTGACTATTTTTTATATTCTCTTTGACTTTCACTCATGTTAAAACATACCAGGTGCAGCACTGTGCTGGTAACAATGAGGTCATGTAAAACAACTCTTTTCTCTGTATTCTGCCACTTTAGTACTGCGGGGAAAATGTCCAGATGTGATGAAGAGGACATTTGTTGTGATATCTCGGGCTGATTAAGGACTACTGTTGATGGGCTCCAAAGGAAGACATGCTTGCCAAAGAAATAGTGTAGAGCTAAGCCTTGGTAGATAAGTAGAGATGAACTAGAAGGTTTTTATTGCCTTTTAAACAGGTATGTGTGGTGGACAGATGGATATTCCTCTGAGAGAGCAAAGATGGTCTGGTAAAGAGACAGAAATATTACAGGGTTATTAGATCCTTCATGAATGACAACTTCTGCCTCAAAGCATCAGAAGCATCAGTAGAATTATGCAACGTACTAATTAGAAATTGCTATATTAAGCAGCCTGTTCATTTAAATACTGAAACTTTTCAAAATGGATAATGACACCACATGTGTAAGGATGTCCAAGGGTGCTCTTATAATCTGTGTTTGAGAAGAGGCCAGAATGGAGGCGTGGTACGATTAAGCAGATTTCTTGCAGTTGTGTAGAAAAAGACTTAACTCAATGGAGTTGTCTCCAGTTACCAAGAGCTTTATCTTAAAGATTATATTTTTTCAACCTTATTTAGTTTAACTTACTAGAAACTTTAGTTAATCATTAGCAATTTCAAGTAGTTACTAAACAATATTTATGCAGCGGTGAGTTTGACGCGAGCATGTTTCTGAGAATATTTTTTGGGTCATTTGAAGCTTAAAAAGTTGTTGTTGCTCTATGGCATGATTAGAAAGCTTCCTCAAGTGAGTGTGCTTTCATTTAGGTGATCAAGTAGGATAAAAAATGAGAACACAGAAATGCAGCAATCAATTTGAAAGTGATTATAGCTTCTGGGTTTAAATTGAGAAATAGGGCTACAAGGATGGTGAGGGGACTGGAGCATCTCCACTACGAGGAGAGGTTGAGGGAACTGGGCTTGTTCAGCCTGAAGAAGAGAAGGCTGCGAGGGGACCTTATAAATGCCTACAAATATCTGAA
>Ga0065711_1010155_pt1 | contig 12618 bp, 5 predicted proteins | sample Hoacrofraction12_FD_59098 | JGI IMG/M metagenome (GOLD analysis project Ga0065711, IMG submission 59098) | Hoatzin crop microbial communities from Cojedes, Venezuela - Epithelial fraction 12 v2 (version 2) | ecosystem: Host-associated > Birds > Digestive system > Esophagus > Crop | place...
CGAGGGGTGGGTGCCAGCCTGCACCAGCGCTCTCCCACCTCCCTTGTGTTTGAGCAAGGCCAGGAAAGGCGAGTTCCCTCCATCGCAGGGCTGGTGGGCAGGCGCCTTGCACGCCCTGTTCACGATACAGAGCCTTCCCTTCTTCCTGAGGTTCAAATGTGTTCAATCTAGTCTTGAGACAGCGTTGTTTTATCAGAAAAGGTTAATTCCAGCCTAAAGGTTAATTCCAGCCACAGACTCTGCTCTCCGGGTGAGGGAAGTGCCTTGCTGAAGGAAAGGACCTGCAGTGCTTCGGCAGAGGAGCTTTCTGGTAGAAACGTTACCCCTGTGTTGTGTTTCAGTACCTGGCCAAACTGCTTTATAAAGTGCCTTATTGTATCATTAGCATTTTCAGAAACACATGACTTGATTTTGCTGGCAGGAGGCAAGGTGGAAAATCCTTCCTGATAATTACGACGTTTGCTGACCGCAGAGGTTAAAAACCTGATTGCTGGTGCGTATTTATTCCTTCGGCAGTGGCATTGCAAAGCAGTTACTCNGAGAGCGTGCTCTGCCTTTGGCGTGGGCCCAGGGGCACGGTTCTGAGCAACGCGGGTTTGTGTTATGGGTCACACGTGTTGCCATCCACCTGGCAGCTCACCTGAGAGCTGTGGTATGTGCTTTGTCTTAACCCCAGGATGACAGCTCCACCTGCATTGCAAAAGCAAATACGCAATGGCCCACCTAATAGAAATGTTTTAAATGAGAGGCACAGGTGAAACTATTCCACAAGCTGGATTTGATGCTTTTTGGTTTTCGCTTCCATCTGTGGAAACACTGTGAATACAGTATGTAATTTACGTGANGACTGCTCTGGTGATGCCAGCGATCCCGAGCATTTGGAGAAATGATACTACTGTTTGCTCGTGTATTGGGTGACTAATGAAAGCAAGCCGGAAGCATGCAGAAGTTCCGAGTTGTAAGCTTTAATTTAGAAGAATTTTTAGCTGTTGCGATGAAAATTTTCAAAGCCTGTTGTGCGTAACTGATGATAACTGTAAGTGTGCGGGGTTTGGAACAATAGCTTCGAGACGTGGGAACTGCTCCGTGGCAGCATATGCTGTGCCAGATGCCAACAGACAAAACGGGGGCTAAGAACATTGGTGGGTTTGGGGCTCTGTGTGTAAGGAGACAGCAAATTGTGACAATGTTGCAAAATGGGGAAGAGTTTAATTATGTGGGCTAATAAACAAAAGAGGATGCAGAAACTACATAAATTAAAATGATGACAAGGCAAAATCATGTGATCTGTTGTAGGTTGTAGCACACGGAAGCGCAGCTCTGATCCTGTCAAGCCTGACAAGTTACTTGGGGTGAGCCAGGACCGTACCTGCATGGCTCACTGCTGATACAACCTTGGGGCACTGGAAGCAGGTTTGTTGGCTCCATGTGTACGAGACTGCAAATGTAGTAATGTGTGAGTAGGTGATCCCTATCTGTCCATCACTGATTCCAGTGACTTTGAAATTCCTGGATGAAAGATACCCAGAGCATCCCCAAGCAGCTGAGCTTTTCCCTCTTTATTAGATGCCGTCATCTCTTTTACTGTTTTGGTGCTTCCTTATTTTGACTGGCTGTCACTATGTGATTTTTGCAAGGCTTGTTTGTTGCTCTTCCCAAGCAGAGTATTTTTCATTATGTCTAACTAAAAACAAATGGTGGGCTGCATATGGGAATGCAGCTGGAGAAAACTGGAGATCAAAGAAAGGTCTTGACTCAGTGCTGAGGATCCCTGCTGCATTTCCCCTTTAACTGCCTCCCACCAAGCTTGTGACTTGTGATTTGAAGCTCATTGCCTTTACTTTTTGTCTGAAAATCTTTGCTTTTTTTTTTTTAAATGGGGGAGAATGTTTTCCCGTCTCAAACTTTCTCTGTTTCTTGTTCGTCAGCCCTTGGTCTTGCTCATTTTCTGGAAAACTTTTTAATAACTCTTCACTGTGCCAGGAAATGCTCCAACTTGAATGAAGAGCACAGAGCCCTTGTATCCAGCTCACCCAAACAGCAAAGGACTGATCTGAATTGCTTCAGCCCTTGCCAGTTATAGGTTGCTGCTGTGTGTCCACAGGGCTTGTCTGCCCTTTTCATGTTGGATCTGAAGGTCACTCGGCCCTGATCACCTCATCAGTAAGTCAGCCAGTGCTTTCAGGGGGAAAAAAACGTACCCAAAAGATGAGAGGGAGGAATATTGCTAGGTGTCAGTTCCTCCAGATCTGATTTTTTTTAGTTTCAGCTTTTAAAAACTGGTGCATATTTATTTATTGTCAAGAGTCTGAATTTTTTTTCTCCCGAGTGAGGATTTTCTAGAGCTGCATGGCTTGTTACATGTGTACTTTCTTCCCCCGCTGTCTTTTTTTCCCGACTCAAGGGACAAGATTAGGGAAACTGAAGAAAGGGATTTTTCCTGGTTTAGAAGGGTTGGGGATTTTGGGGTGGCTTTTTTTTGTCCAGGAATGTCAATGAGAAGATGCCTCAACCTCCGCTGAGAGAAGTGGTAGGGAGCAGCTATGTTGATAGCTAGTTCAAAGTTTTGTTTTATATAGGCTGGCCTGGCTGTGCTTTGAAAAGATACTTATGTGAGATAACACTGTATCTTTCCTTCCTTGACTTTGTGTTCTGCTTCGCTTGGATATTTTTCTTGGAGTGAAATGATAAATGTTTGAGACAATCAGTTGCACTTGGAGGTTCCTTCTGAGCTTTACATGTTTGTTTTGAGAAGATGCTGATGCCATTGCCAAACACTACTAGACTCTGTTTACGAAATAAACTGGGACCACAACAAAGAATTGTGAAAGAAAGAAGAAAAAAAAAAAAGGTGGGGGAAAGGAAGAGTGAGAGACAATGTATTGCTGTTCCTGAAGGCTGCTTTGCATTTCTGTAGCACCTTTCCTCCCAGTATTTCAGGGCACATCACAAGCATTAGTCATGCCTCGTGCCAGATTTGGGAGAGGAGTGAGGCAACTCCTGCCACCCTTTAGAGAGTAAATCTCCTGGATATATATAACCGAGGGAGAAAGGCAAATCCTTTCTGGGTTGTGGGAGCCAGACAGATCACTATTGTATGTTTAGAGAGCTTGATGCACAGTTTCTGTATTTGGACTGGGGCTTCTGGATAATTAATACGGGGAGAAATTATCTGATTTATCAGAATCCTCATGGAGCTAAACCAGCCAGTGTTTCACTACCAAGAAAAAAGCATGAACATAAAAATGCAGCTGGTTTCATTAACTTCAGTTTTAAGTTAATCTTGATTTCATTTGGTATAGCTTGTAACTCAGGGCAGAGATATCAAGTGTGAAATCTTGCCTCTGTTGAGGCCAGTAGGACCATTGCTATTGACAACTGAAGCCAGGCTTTTCTCCCCGAAATCTTAGCAATAAGAGCAGGAGACTTCATCCAACTTCAGGAGCAAATTTGGCATGTTTGAGAGCGCTCTGGAGGAAGCTTTACCCATCTTTACCAATATTCCTACCCATATTTTGAGAGAATAAATAGGCATTTTGCTGGTAATGGATGTATTGACTCTGGCTTTTTGCTCAGCTTGTCACTCTGCAACATGCTGTGCTCCATTTCTGAGTGTTTTGTGTTCAGACATCTCGGCTCCTGTTCCTCAAAGATTAGTGAGATTTTTTTGCTGCAGTATGTTGTGGCTAGATTTTTTTTTCTAGTATCTTTAGGTATCAGAATCCACCTGACTCATGTAGGACAAAACTGAAAACATATCTATGTTTTTAAAGCTGCTCATCCTTGGAAGAGGAAAGGGTGTGGTGTACACGACATGAAAGAGATACCATCCTGTGACTACATGGCTGTTTGCTGTATGGCATACACCCAGGAACAGAGCCTTAGCTGTTCATCAATGATGCCATGATTTGTTGCTGTTGCATGATGTTTTCTAGTAGGAGTGATAAACAGGAAGATAGATAAATAATGTGTTTAAGTCAGGTGTGATGCTGGCATATGCGTTGTACATGGTTAGCATCAGAGGTAGGCAACTCAAAGATTTTATTGAGGGTTAAAAAGTTGGGGGGCGGGGCATGAGCCCCACTATCCCCAAGATGAAACAACCCCCAGATACCAACGCATAGGTGTTATGGATCCTTTAGCTGGGCACATTTCTGTACACAGGGACAGCACTGTAAATCCAAGTGAATTCTAGACTCACAAAGATACGCATTCGGCATAACTGAGATCAGATTTTTAATGAACCATACATTTAGAATATTTAGCAAAAAGATTACCATGCTCTGAAATGATTTGGCTGAAATAGTCATTGAATACTCAAAATGCTTGCAAGCAACAGTATACATTTGCAATATTCTGTAGCCTTTACCCAAAGAATTGGACATTTTTCCACCCCTTTAAAATTATTGCTGTTCTGTCACCCCTGTGGAGAACAGTTTGCTTATATGAGGCAATGAGGAAGACTAGGAGTGTAACGGAATAAATGGATTTTTTTAAAGCCCTGAACGTCTTGGTGTTTACAAAATATTCTTAGTGTACATGCATAGTCTCTAGGACTATGCATATGTAATGTTCAAGTATGTATAAATACAGGCAGAGCAGAATGTAACTTTCTATGCCAGCCTGTCTCTTTGATGGTCAAATCTGCCCAGAGGAGCGCACAGGCTGCTGAATGGAATTCTTCCAGTTACTGGGCTTATTTCTCCTTGCGTGCAAATGTGATGCTGTGCTTGGGATGGAGTAAAATTGTTCTTCTGACTGCTTGCCCTTTAATCCCCCCTTTGTAGCCTCATGAATGTTCCTGGAGCTGTACTGCCATGAAGCATCTGTGAAATCAAGTGACTGGTCGGGTCAATCACATGGCTGTTTCTCCGAGAGAGCAAACTTCAGGCAAGCGTGTTCCAGCTGCCGTGCCCTTGGTGAGAAGGGAAGCGGGGCTGTATTGCAGCTGCCTCCGTCTTCACACAGTTTCTCTCTTTAGACCACTTGTGCCTCATTTTCTTGAAGTTCAGACTTATGATTTTTTAATATAATCTGAGACAGATACTCCAGCTGTTGAATGAGCATTACACAGTCAGTTTTCCAGGTAGTTATGGGCACTGCCGTGGGCAGAGAACTGCCTCAGCTTGCTCTGGTAACGAGACCAGATATGAAGCATGTAAGCAGAGGCCCTGCAAGACTGAATAGACTTAGCACTTGCTCTGCACTTCTGTGACTTGCTACGCAAGTGCTCGAGATCCCTGTTTAGTAACTTGACACTTGGATATTTTTTCTATGGAGAAATGACCCTGGGTTGGGGGATTTGGTGTGAACTGGGACATGCTAGCATTGTACCCACCCCGTGAGGAAAGAGCTGAGAAAGAATATGAACCTCAAACATCATAGCATGCCACTGAGTGAGTAAAGATACTGGGCTGAGGGAAACCTGGCAATGTCCTGCTATCTAGCACTGTACCTTAGCTGGGAAAGAGAGAGACACTGTTGGGTGGAGATCAGACATGCAGGATGGTCCAGACCCTGCTTTGTTTTCACAGCGACTGATTTAGTGCAGTTGTCCATCATATTTAATGCAAATTATGTTGTGTAAGAATTTGTATATTTATGACTGTGTGGTCAGAGCTGCCTGTTCCTATTCATGTCTCTCCGTTGCCTGAAGTGAGTGAACATAGCAGATTGGATCAGGCCTGAGGTGTAGCTATACAAGCTGGACAAGTATCCTGTGAGAAGTGTGCAGTATCTTGTATTTTTAATGTTAAATTTTCTCCATCTCTATTAAAGAGTGGCTTAACCCCTGATACATGAGGTATAACATCCAGTTGTTGTGATAACTGTGGCAATTCCTAATATCCAAGTGTTGGGTACGGGTTGGCGTAGAGTTGGGCTGCTGTAACCCTGAGCAGGTGGAATGAAGTCTAGAAGCTCTTTAGTTGGAAAAAAGGCTAAGAAGTTGAAGGATGACTGCTAGGTGGGTGCCTGCAAACACCAAGGGAGGGAATCTGGAGGTGGGATGATGAGATGGGGAGAGCTTAGAACAAAGTGACGGGCTGTCAGGGTGCAAACTGGGATGAGATCTGAACTCTGCCTTTCTAGTCGCGCCCGCTGAATTGCAAACCTGCAAGAAGATCGAGTGAAAGGAGGGAAAGTGAGGGGCTGCACAGTGCAGGTACTAGAAACAGCCTCGGGTACCTGTTAGCAGAAGCAGAGCTGCCTTCTGGAGCTGGGATGGACATATGGCATTTCATGAAGCTTCCAGGAGAGCCTGACAGAGCTGTCAAGCATGAAAGTGTCACATGCGATGCAGATATTTGTCAGGCTGTGGCTTATGGGAAGATGTGGACGGTTTTTCCCCTCACGTGCCCTCTAGACATAGCCAAATACAAGGAAGTTGTATTTTGGGGAAGTACTACTACAGTGCAGAGCAAAGGTAAAGGCTGTGCTGTCAAGGTGGTTGAAGACCAAGCATGACAGAGCAAGACCTTGTTATTTTGCTGTGTCCCATATTAATCTTCCGTTTATTCCTTTCTTGAACTGGAGCGCTTCATGTGCACCTCCGACATGTCTGGAGTTCCCCTGCTGCACGGATGACCGTGCTGTGTTTTAGTGGTGTTAATCAGCATGGGGAAGAGCAGTGAAATTTTTGGTGAAATCTGAATCTGCCTTAGAACTCAAGGGCTGAGGCAGCTTTTTTGCTGTTCTGATGTTTGAGGGAACTGATCCCACATCTAAGGAGAGAGGGCAGTTTGTTTTTCAAGCTTTTGTTAAATTAGTTTTTTTTTTCATGTTAACAAACATACTGTGAAATTCAGGGATGGCTAATACTTTCCAACAGCTGGCTGTAAGAACTGTGACTGAACTAAGCTCTTTTATTCAGCTGTAAACTCTCCAAAAGCTCAGGGTGGTTACTGACATCAAATACACAAGCTGAGAACTGCTCTGTCTTTATAGACTTACACATAAGAGCAGAATTTTTGTTTTCCTATACCCATCTTGGAACTGGGGGAAGCCAAAGTTGATACTGGCTTCTGAGAACTCAGTTACTACCATCAGCAGCAGTTGCTGCTGTAAGGTACTGGTGCTCAGTGCTAAACAGGAACGAGTCCCGCATATTTATGCGGAGGATGAAAATATCTACAAATGTCTATAAATATAATCAGTTATTATAAGAAGAGGTATTTAAATCTTCTAGTGGTTGGGTGTCCCAGCTATATACTGATGGAAGTAAAGGAACCCTTCTCTTGCAAATGAGTTATTTGTTAATGTTTTGTCACAGGTCTTGCTGCTTCAGGTCAATTTTTCAGGGCAGGGCACTCAGTTAAGCTTAGCCATTCAGCTGATCTTTTGCAGAAGTTACTTCAAGAGTGTAAATATTTGTGGCAACTTGCCTGTGTTGTGTGCGCTTTACAAATGGCGGAAAAGGAGCCCCTGGAAGGCTTTTTATGTTTTGGAGCACATTCTTTAGTAAGAATAATTAACTAATCTAGCAGTCAACCAATGGTTATTTGCATAATTTTAAATCAAAACTTCTTTTGTTAACCCAGGATACTGAATGGTGTTTTGTTTAAGCAAATAAATGATTCTGTAGGAATGTAACTGTAAGAGTCTTTGAGTATCACCCGCTCTGAGCCCTCACAGATTACCTGTAGCTAACTTTGAGCCATGACATAGGCTACAGAACTATAAAGCTGAAGACTTTAAAACAGCTCAAAACTCAGTACTTGCCTTCGCAGAACTTATGGTCGAAAATTGCTAAACTACTTTGGAATCATCTAAAACATCACCCTGACTTTTTCTGTGCTAAGGGTCAATTTCTAGTATTGCTGCAGTAAAAAAACCAGAAATCACAGTCATTTTTAAGGGCAGGGTGGACATCACCACATAATTCTTTTAGGCTTGTATAGACGTTATTTCACTTGAAGTACTCTATAAAAAGCTTAATCTGTAGATTAAAAGAAGGTTAAAACTGCAGAGTTCAACCTGAATGGGATAGAAGACAGCAGAGAGAGAGCAAGGTCAGGATATGAACACTGAACTTAACAGCAGTGCACTTCAGGATTGATACCTAGCTGCAGAGCTGTGCAGGTGCCGGGACTACAATACTACTACCATACTGGGACTACAATACTTCTACCATACCAGGACTATAATACTGGAAGTAAAAGGTGGTTGTTGCTGGCATGTGTGAGATGCCTGGCTATTGGCATTAGCCAGCCCAAAAATCTGTATCAGGAGAGGGAGAAATCTTCAATGGAAGACCTCCTGTGTACCAAGCCAGAATAAATGTCATGAGAGTTAGCAGAAGAGGTGGTAAGAACTGTGCAGGAGAGATGTGGCAAGTTCAACAGCACATGCAAGGTAGTGTCCCAGCTTTTTGTACCTATGGGGCATAGTAATAAAGGGCTCAGTAAAGTTCTTTTGTAGAAAATGCCTGCAGGAATTGAGCTGATGCTGAGAAGCAGCAGATTAACTTGGTTGTTCCAGGCTTGCTCTGCAGCCAGCAAAGGCTACTCTGGCCCTCAGGCACTGGTCGAGAATCCCAGATAAGGGGGGGCAGCATCACAGAGAGAGCCAGATAGCTTATGGGGCTGTGGGAGGAGGGACAAGCTGGAGAAAAAAAAAACACTGGAAGGAAGAGAAAGGTTGAGGGTAGCTTTAGGCAATAAGTAGGAAAGAGAAAGTGTGAGAAATAAACAGAATTCAGCGAAAAGGTTGCTTTGCTGATTGATTTAACTTACACAGGAGAGAAATTTGCCTTAGGTCAAGTCTGCAATGCTTTTATGTGATTGCTTTCTCTGTGAGCATCCTAGAATGACAGTTGGGCCAAGCATTTTGGCCTGTGGGCAAGTAAACAAGAAAGTCATAAGAAACATCTCTTACAAGGACAGTTGCCTAATATATGCTTTACATGCCAATTCAGAAGTTGAAGGTTTTACCCGCTGGGCTTCTCTCTCAGGGGGTGGATGGGAAGTGTACCTCCTTGCATCTGGAAGTTGGTTTTAAAATGCTGCATCATCAACTGTGGCACTTTTTTGGAGCTCGCACATGGTACGGAGACTCTCAGGCTGTCCTTGGAGCGGAGCCATGTGCTGTCAGCCCTTGGAAAATACAAGTTGATTAAATAAGTAGGTCAGAAAACAGAAAGCACATCCCAATTTATTTAATAGATGAGAGTTTCGTTGCTTAATGTTACATCACTGGAGCTGCTGATCATTTTTTGAAGGTAATATAATGATAGCTTTGTTCTCAGCTCAGAGATTAAGAAGAGTCACCAGGTATTGCTACCCAAAGGGCAAGTGCAGGTTTTTCAGTAGCATTAATAGATAAAAATACCTGCCAGAGAATCAGATTACACGTGAGGATTGCTGTGATGGAAGAAGAATAGCTAATAAGGAGCAAAGTTTTCAGAGCAGAATCTATCTTTGTTCCGTAGATGGGCTGGACATGAACACACATGCATCTTTACAGCGATGTGAAACCAAAAATTAAGCCAGGAGTCCTACTGGCAGTTGTTGCCCCCGAGCCTTCATTATGGCCCTATTTCTTTCCTCATCTTCCAGCGGCCAAGGAATTGGACAGGTTGCTCCTCCTGTCTGGCAGTCTGGGCTGTGTCAGCCTGTTCTGCACTTTGATTGTCCCCCCTGGGTTACCTTGCTGCTGTCTGCAGCAGCCTCACACAACACTGAGCAGTTTCGCATCTGAAATTAAAAAGATGCCTGGGTCTGACTGAATCATTCTTCATTATCTCAGCGGGCAGCAGATTTAGGAGCTAGATTTGCAATGAACATTTATTAGATTGTATGTCTTCTGGGGATAGCTAATTTTTTTTTATCATCAGATTCCATGACTTAGCATCATAATTAGCTATTAGACAGATATACTCCAGTCAAGAGCTGGGGTTTTTTTTGTTTTTTAAGCCTGCTTATTCTAAGAGTCTTTCTTTTCTCATTTATAGGGGAGTTTTTGCACAGTTCTTCCGGCAAGTGCAGGATAGCCAGTGGGAATGAGAGCTGTAATTAATCCACTGAATGCCCAGTGCGAGCAGAATGGCTTTTGGATGAAGCAGCTCTTCAGTCTCTGGAAGGTATCTGACAAGACAGCAAACACTGTTAGAATGGTGGGCTTGGTGGTGTTGGTGCTAGGAATGGCACCCAGCAAATTCATTTCATGTAAGGTATTGAGGACAGGAGGGAGAAAATGATGTCTTTCAGCATTCCCCTGAGTTTTGAACAGTTGCATGCGCATAATTCTGCACTCTCTCATCAAGAGCTGATTCACTGGGTTTCTAGTAAAGAAAATAAAGTAAGCTTGAGTCCAGTTTCCCACCCCTTCTTGTAGGTGGGCATGTATGGGGGGCGTGTGTGTTAAAAGGGAGTCCAGCATTGAGATGTTGGCCTGAACTGTGGGAGGTCTAGATCCAGCTCTTCTGTTGCCAGGGACAAGCTGTGGGACTTTGGTCACGTGTCCTCGTTGTGTTTTGGCTTGGCATCTGTAAGAATAGCTTCAGAGATTTTGTGGTGAAGTGAGACCCGCTTGGATGCTGCTACATTAGGGTGTCTTGGTTTGTCACAAAAGTGTTGAAAGCTTTGGAAAACACAGAGTGAAGATGGTTGTCCCTTTAAATTTAGTTCTTCTTTTATGTCATGCTACTTGGTTTTTTGCACAGGAAATATCTTTGTTTCGTAGCTCTCTAGCTGCTACAGTACCTGCAATTTATTGCAATTTACTTGTGAGACTGTTTTTCTAACTGCCTTGCGTTCTTGGAGCAGCTACAACACTCTTTGGTTCCTGTTGTCCTTTTGTCTTTGCTTGCTTGGCTCGAAACATTTTGTTCCCTGAACATGGGCCCAGGTTCTCCCCCATGCTGCAGCAAATCAGGAATACTGCTACTGATGCAATTAGTTAAGAAGCGTTGACACACACGGGGGAAATTAGGACTGTTGATTTTTCTTTTTCCTGAGTTTTGTCAAGGATTCTGTGCTGCAATTCCAGTGCTTGGTGACTACGCTTTGCCTGGTGGTAATCCATGCTGTATTTCCAGTTACCTGATTCACTGCTTTGTAGTCACAGCAGAAGGTACACCACCAAGGGAGTTTGTGCATGCAGCTGCTCGACTCCCGCCTAACTCAGCTGGATGGATATCTCTAAAGCCAGGCATGTCCAGACAGTCGAATTCTCAGGGCAGATAGCAAGCTCACTTATTTGGTCCCGAGACACTTAAAACATCAAGTGAAGACTGGAGTGTCGCTGAAACAGAATGGTGCAAAGTCTGCGGGAGTGCTGGCTCTCAAATGAGAATCTGCAGGGAAGACCTCTGCTAATGGTTTCCTAGTGGGGTATGCCAGAAATGCGGGAAGAAATTACTTTCTTGATGCAAAAGCTGCTTTTCTATTACCACTCCTGATCTCCAGGGAAGAGTGGAGTTGGTAAAAAATGGAAAATAATTAAGGTCTGAGCAGAAATAGTAACTGTCCTGAGGTCTTCAGTGTTATTCTGTCTCAGCTGACTTTCTTCAGATTCAGTCCCTTTCCCATCTTATTGCTACGTGCTTTGTCAAGAGGTACAGCCTCACAAATGGAGATTTGGCCTGAACTTCCCTGTGCTGCTGTTCTCAGTTCCTCTGCGCTGTGGCACTCTGGTACACATCAGCACCTACGTGTGTTGGGAAGTGGTTTGCATGCAACCAGCTGCCATTTCCATGTTTTTATGGCACCTATTGCACCAGTATCTCAGTCTCAGGTAAAGAACAAACAAGCAAACAAAACCAAAAAGAAAGGTAGAAACTAAGGTGACTGCTGAGCTTAGGATGTAAAAAGACATTGCGCTTCTCTCCTGGATTATACCAGAATTTACACATGAGTTGAAGTGCTTTGCTGCTCAGATCAGGGCCTGTTTAGGTCTGTGCAAAACTACAGCTTCCCAGGATACTTCTCGGTTAATAAGAGAATCTTGAATTAGCATGCTTCCAGCAATACCTGGGTACTGGGCAGAGGGGCTGTGGCATTCAGTTTAAATGCCCATGAAGCTCCCATGTTAGGTGCTCAAGATCCTGTCCAAGAATTACTTATTTTTGATTGTATTTAGCCTTAACAGCCTGACAATATTCAGTGTTGTTCATCTCTTAATATTGCTGAGAGGGGAGGAAAAACTGTTAACCCTGTTTTGTAAACGGCCAAAGCTGCGTAGACCGGCTGTAGTGGAGCAGGGACTGTAATCCCTAATTCTAAATTCTCTGTTAAAACCCTAATCCCTGCGCTATCCTTCTGCTTCAGACAGAGTTCAGGATGGATGGTGTCTAATTTATCTGAAGTGATGCACCTGCCAATATTTAAAGCTAGTTATTTTCTTTCTGTCCCTGTGTCAAAGTTGCTTTTTTCTTCTTTTTTTTTTAGCTACCAAATTCTTTTTTTTGCTGGAGTGATTAAAAATTGAATTCTATTGCTTGGATTTTGTAGGTCTCTTAGCACCTTGTGGTTCAAATACTTCGACAAATTCCATGTAGACTAACAGTATTTTCAGACAGATAAAGGTTGATGCCTGGACTGGTTAAAGGGGAAGAATCCCACCATGAGGTTTCCAGCATTCACTGGGTGGTGAGAATCAAAACATCTCCTGATTTGCCTG
>Ga0065711_1046933_pt1 | contig 12618 bp, 10 predicted proteins | sample Hoacrofraction12_FD_59098 | JGI IMG/M metagenome (GOLD analysis project Ga0065711, IMG submission 59098) | Hoatzin crop microbial communities from Cojedes, Venezuela - Epithelial fraction 12 v2 (version 2) | ecosystem: Host-associated > Birds > Digestive system > Esophagus > Crop | place...
TTCCAGCCCCGGCTGGACAAGGTCCTGTGCAGCCTACTGTAGGTGACCCTGCTTGGGCAGGGGGGTTGGACTAGATGACCCACAGAGGTCCCTTCCAACCCCTACTATTCTGCGATTCTGTGATTTTTTTTTTTTTAATAATCCACCCTGCAAGCTAATGAAGAGATCTTTGTACTGCAGCAACCCGTGACTTGCAGTCTGTGCACCGAGCCCCAGCGTTCTCAGAGCTTTCAGAGGCAGTCCCAGCACAGCTGGCTTGTTTGTTCTGGGCAGGGGGGAGAACAGGAGAACAAAAGAGGGAAAAAAAAAAAATAGTTTGTATACAAAAATGCTGCAGAGTAATAAAGATGAACACACGCCAGCCTGCTTTCCTGAAAGGCAGCCCCGATTCCTACCACCCTTTCCACGCACCAAGCCGGGATCCAGGCTGGCACGTGCCTCAGCAGCAATCACGGCGTGCTGGACCACGGGGACTGTTACTGCTGCTGATGGCACAGAAGGATTCTCATCTTCCCCAGATCCTTTTTTCCACTCCAGTATTTTCTAGGAGATAGCTCAAGCCAAAGCTCCGGACGCAGCACTAGCTCAAGCAATTGGGCTGTGTGTTGGGGGGAACCTCCACACCCAACCCCCCAGCTCCCCAAGGGCTCCCTGCAGGACCCCGAGCCCAGCGTGGGGGACCTCTGGGCTCCCCATACACCACTCCCTGCTGCGAGAGGCTGAAGCAACCCCACATAGGCCCACCAGAGATGAACCTTCAGCAAGTGCCACAGAGTCTGCACAAGCCTTTTCTAGCTGAACTAGGCCAGCCCCACCAAGGACCACCATGAGCAGCTGCGGCAATTTAATTGCGCAGGATGGGTAAGGTGCTGGGTGCTACCCCAGCCGCTGTGTAAAGGCCACTGTCTCATTTCTAGCAGCTCTGAAAGCTCTTGCTTTCGTGAAGTCGCCCATCCCCATTCACCCACCTCCCCAGTGATGCTTGCTCCCACTCCCTGGCTCCCAAAGGAGCCCTGCATCTGGCTGCTTTCCGTTTGCTCGGCTGTCTCGAGCTTCAGGACAACCCAAGCAGCGCTGCCCAGAGAGCCACCGCAGCTCCCTCCGATGCTGCCAAGGGGAGAGGGCACAAGCCAAGCAGCCATGTCCCCTTGAAGCACTGGCCAGAGCCAGCACAAAGTTCCCCCTGTCTGAGCTGGCAGCAGCCACATGCACACCTGGGAAACCCAGGCAGGGACACGGCTCCTCCACCAAGGAGCTAAATCCAGTTTCTGGGGTCTGCTCAGCCTTTGGCAGAGCCCCCAGGCTGGTTGCAGCTGGTGGTTTTGCCTGCCTGCACCGTCCTTTCCAGAGCTGTTTGCTGCTGTAGGCAAAATGCAGGGGCTGAGAGCATCAATGGGAAGTGTGATGTGGTTTGAGAGGGGAAAAACCCCTCAGATTCCTTTCTGCAGGAACACAGGCCCCTTGTAGACAAACAGATTTTAATGGATATGTTCTTAATGGACAGATTTCCCTTTGCTTCTTAGTTTATGTCCACGACTTCCCTTGACCTCCGCATACACAAGCGGTCTGAAAATTTCCTCAAGCCATTTATTTACAGCTGCAAACCACCACTTCCCACCTCACTTAAAACATCAGAGCCTTGCCAGCGATGTTTTGTTTTGATATTCCCCAAGACTGAAACATTTGTTGGGTGCTGGGAGTATTTGTGATTGAAAACTACAGACCCCAGACAGGACCGAGACGAGACTAGCCTTCAGGACGTGTCCCTTCTACGGCTGCAAAAGTTGTGGGACACCAGACCCACGAGAATTCCTGGAGACTAGAGAAATATGGTGTTGGATACCCCGAGCCAGGCAGAGCTTTTCCTCAGATTTCACCTACTGCCTCCCTTCTCCCGTCGTAGCTCTCCTTCACCTCATTTGCACTTTCCCCTGCTTACACTCTGTTTCTTGTTCTGCCTGGGCACCACACTCAGCATGACAGATCCCGGCCGTGGCCTCCAGGCGCTTCCGAGATAGCACTCGGTAATGCTTTTAATAATATAGAGATCACCCAAAGAGCCTTCCCAGGAAGTTCTAGCACTCCATCTCCTAAGCAGTTTTCTCCTCCAGTATCCAACTTGTACAGCACTGGAGTTCCCCGAGTCTCACTGAGATGCAAAGTTAAAGATGAAAGACAGTTTTCTTCTGAAGCTTCTAACCTTCATGTGGAAAGCCCTTTTTGGCTAAAAACCCTTGAGCTTATTCTTAGCTCATAAGGCATTCAGATACGTGGAAAGTTGGGAGAAAGCTGGACAATCCTGCACCAGCAGCAGCCCCAAACCAGAACCACCTCCCCAGACCCCCTGCTTGCTGCTTCCATCCCCCCTCCCCCTGTGCCAGCCTTTCTCCCAGGCACTCGGGTAAGTGAAACAGCCTTTCTAGTCACACCCAGACTACACCAATTTGCATCTCTATTTGCTCACCTCTGATTTTGTGGGCTCCGTTTGGATACGGCTGAAGCCCTTTCTGACCAGATCAGGTACAACCAAAGTTCCCTCTTTGCACCTCCTTTACGCTATTCCTACGGGATTCAGCCAGCTATCACGGGAGTTCTGCCCATGGCCCTGTTCAGGCTTTGGCACCCACCTGCCGAGATGAACGTGAGCAAACACACAAGGATCACTCCACCCTATGGCCTGTGGTCCTCCTCTCCATCCCTGAGGGGAACGTTTTCTTTTCTACAACTGCTTACATGTCACAACCCTGGGCCACCTTTCCAACGGGAGCTGCCAGACGAGCTCAACTCTTCGGTATGATGGCAGGGTAACAGCGTGCACACGCATGTTTGCACCCACACGCATGTTCACATCCACACGCATGTATTTGTACTACACAAACACCTAACGAATGTCACCCTGGCAGGCACGAGAACAGAGCTGTCGAACCTGGCACACGGACGCACGCAACCCTGGTGCTTACTGAGTAAGCGTAGGCACTTCACGGTGAAAAATTAACCCTTGGAAATTCCTCGCTGTGGGGAACTCAGCTGGACACAGAGACCTTTCTCTGACATGAAATACGCCGCAAGCCCAGCGCTCCTGCGGACAGGGCATGGTGAGAACATCTTCCCTCTCTCCTCCTCCGAGTACCTGGCTGCTTACTCTGGCTTGTACCCACAACTCCTTTACTACCCCAACGTCCTTTCCCAGCCAGCAGCGCTTCCTCACGCCGCAGCTCAGACCACGGGACGTTAACGTGCTGGAACAGCTCGCAAAGGTCAAGAAGATTATTTGACACTCTCAAGACGTCTGGATTCCTTCAGGATTTCCCTTGCTTTCTCACTCGCTACTCAAAAAAGAGAGGGTGGAATGAAGGAAGGGGGGTGGGCAGCCCCAGCTCCAGGTGCAGCCCACCCCAAACCCTTCCCAGCCAGCTGAGCTCCCCGATGGGCATTTGCTAAAACCCCTCACATAAGCGTGAACCATCAGGTGGTCGAGACATCACACTGCTGTCAGGAAATTTCTCCACCGTGGTTTGAGGTTATGTCTTTCAATATTATTTTCCTCAATCTCCCTTTTCTTTTCTTGAAAATAATCAGTTTGCTCAGATTCTTGTGGCGAAAAGCTTCCAGTAAGTTCCAGCGTGGAATCTAGGCAGAGGGACAGATTATCTGCTTGCAGTAGGACACCTCACTTAGAGCAGCCTAATAACATAAAAATGATATATTTTAAGTCCTGCTCCCTCAATAATACCTTTTAATGTACTCAACTTATTTTAACATTATAAATAAAAGTGCTGGCATACACTACGGTTTCTTTTGGAAGGGGGAGCGGCATGCTCTCCAGCTCCTTAGCCTCTCCGAGGTTTGGTTGCCAACCTCCGAGCTGGAACTCCAAGTTACTTTAATAAGCAAAATATTCCATTTTCCATGTATTGTTGCTCTTCAGAATGGATCCAGTTCTTGGGAGTGACGATGAAAAGCTGCAGATTTCTTCAGAGCAAAAGGCAAAACTCATCAAAACCATATTACAGACCACTACGATGGGGCTCCGACTGCCACCTGGACAGGCGGCTTCATACTTCTCCAGGAGAAGACGACTGGCTCCGAGTTGCCGTGCTGGTGTCTTATCTCCATCAGCTTCCAGGTCCCTCCTGCTGCTGAAGGTTTGGTCACTCTTACCACGCTAGTCTCTGCGCAACGGAAGCCAAAAGATTATTTCAAGCCCACATCCCTCTGCTGCTCCGAGTCCCAAGAGTCTGGAAAACTGCAAAGCCAGACCCAAAACTTGGTACTTTGAGATCATCTTTTAACGTGGGAGGTTGGAAATAGCCCTGAAAAGATATTATCAGTGGTGTTTTCCATAGTTTCATGAACAAAACTTTCTCTACTTTTTGTTTTTAATAATTCCAGTGTAAATTGGAAGCTCTGGGGGATTTTTCCGCACGTACTAACACATTGCCTACACCCCTTTGGATGCAGGTCTGTTACTGTGGGGATGGCTCACGTGTTGCTGACAATACTAAGCACCTCATTCCCCAGGAAAGAAGAGCTGAAAGCCTTTGTCTGGAAAAAAAAGAGAAAAGAAACTTGGCAACTTTGAGCTAATCAGAGGGGGAACGAAGCAGTATCACCAGCACCCGTATTCACAGATGGCCGAGAATACAAATACCTACTTCTGACACGGCCCCAGAGGTACCAGAAACTCACTGTTGCCTTCAGGCCTTCTGGAGGCAGGTTGGCTTCCTGGATAAAGGGTTTTGTTGCTCCCAGTGACTTCATCACGAAGAACGATGGCCACAGGGCTTGGGGGGGATTGCTGGCAGCCGCGCAGAGCCGCTCTCCAATATTCCCTGGCTCAATCACCTCCCCAAGCACCATTATCTCCAGTCGCGCACAGATCTCATCTTGCCGCTCCATGTAGATTCCCCAGGCACCGGCTTCCATACGATAGGTTTTTCTTTTGCCAAAAAACACTGAACAACATTGACCTCCACGTTTTGGCATCACCGCTTCCCATGGAACACGCATCTGCTTTCACATCCAACTAGGATAACTGAGGTTGTTTTTGTTGTAATTCTGATACAGCTGCATGACTGAAGAGTCATAGATGGAGCGGTTATGGAGTAATTGACCTGGTCCGCTGCTCCCCAGAACGATGATCGCAAGCAGACCAGCTGAAGAGTGGGTGTGGAACTGGCAGAGCTAAACCAAGGGGTCCCCACCCCATCAACTTCTCCTTTCCCCAAGGGTCTCGCATTAATAAAAAGGGCGTGTCGACATTACGCCAAGAAACCAGAGCGGGATTTCAGTTGCATAAAGCGGGCGAGCTGCTCTCATCCTTGCAAGGACTTGGGGGCTGATCCCAACGAGGGCAACAGAGAGATGCCCTAGGATGAAGCCCTTCCAATATCCACACAGCAACACCATCTCAAAGAAGCCTGTTCAGGTATGTCCACTCATACCACACCTTAGCATGCTTGTACTCTTGCTTTCTCCAACCAGGCTAGGCACCCACAGGGGTCCTACAGCATTGGGACTCCAAGGCCGTGGATGCTGAGAGACATACAGCATACCCACCACTGAGGGAGTTGAGTTCATGATCAGCATTCTTTGGTGTAACCATAACACAAAAGCTGCTCGTAACTTGTAGTGTCCACACCTGGAGCTAAGACCAGAGACTTCTGGAATGGACTCAGTGCAGCCGGCTGAACGGGTGCAGCTGCAAACCCTTGTAACTTCCCATCAGCACCAGTGACAGCCAGCTGCGAGCTGCTCTGCTGAAGCTGGATCCAAGCAGAAGTCCAGCATTACAGAGAAGGTAAGGTCCATCTCAAGACGTTCAGATTTTGAACCATGGTCTTATTCCAGGTCAGGGAAAAAACAAACTGAAAATCTTGAGCTTTCTGCAAAAAGCAGCAAAGTTCGGGGTGGTAGAGGAAGAGTCTTCATTTCAGGTCAGCTGAAATATTCCATTTCACTTTACACTCCATCTATGTGCTTGCACATGTAAGAGTTGGGTATATTCTTTTAATTAAGATTAAAATCACGGTATCATATCATTAGAACGCCCCAAATTGCCTTTGCGACACATCACGTTTTATTCTGAAAATACATCTCAAATTGAGAAGCCTCTCCTAATCTTTAGGCCCTTCTTCCCTCACAGCCACACAGAAATCAGGAGATTCATCTTCCCTCTTCACACCGCGGGTGAGTTACAACTGCTGCATCTCAGCTAGCCCTCTGTGCTAACAAACACATCCTGATCCTATCAATCCTTGCGAAGTTTCTGGAATGGCTTTTGTTTATAAAGGCAAGACCTACAGCAGGACCCTCAAAATATTTCATACTATGCTATGCTACAGTGCCTTCTTGACTGGCACGTTCAAAAACACTTGGAATAGATATGACCGGGATCAGAGCTCCCAAGCCTTCTCCTGTTGTTGGGAATTCACTTGCAAAGCCAGCAGCGATAAGAAAAGGAAGGCAGGATGGTGAAAAGAAGATATTCTCATGAAAGACACTGGCACTGTCCAGAAACAAGAAAACCTCCCTATGGAAACTATACCCTGCTTCATACACGTATCTGAATCTAACACTTCACTGAAATCTCTTTGCAGAAGCACGGAGCTCTGTAGCAGAATAACCGTTAACATCAAAGGCTAATCCCCAGTGTCCTGGAAAAAAAAGAAATAAGCCACCACCAGAATTTCTCTCAATTTCTGCTCTTCATTCATCCCCACAGGCAGAACTGAACGTACTTTGATTGTGCAAGCGCCTTCCCCGGCTCTAAGGCGAGGAGGAGAATGTCGGTGCCTCCATTTCATCAACAGTAGTTTTGCAACTGGTTTTACAATATTTCCTTCTGTAGGACCTCTCTCACATTTATGCTACTCTTCTCAGCCAAGTATCTCCCACGTCAGCTTACCAACACGAAACTGTCTGTTCTTTGCACACTCAGCCTGAGGAGCGGCTGTCCTATCGAAGCTGTTAGCAGTACTTACAGCATCTCCACGTCTCAAAAATCAAGGCAAGGGTGTCCAAAACTGCTGAGCAGAGGGGGTGTGGAGCTGGCTACCTACCACTGGGCTGTGTTGCAAGGGAAGATGAGGAAGTCCAGCAAGTGGTGCTAGTACCTTGGAGTTCGCTGTCTCACACGCATGCTGCTGTTGCGTTGATAAAACAGCCGGCACTGCATGTGCTAAGAAACAACTCTGGGATGTCCGTTGGTGCCTCACGTAACCACAAACTCCCAAACTTTACTGGAACCCAGGGTAATTTTAAGAGTTGAGCTTGTGTCAGCCCATTAAACAGAAAATGCCAAAGCAACAAAGCAAAACTCAGATAACATAGGTTCACTTCCTAGTTTTGCAGCAGATTTTCATGCTGTTCTGGTTTCCCACCTGCTAAGCAGAGAGCAAGAACATCTCCTACCCCAAGTACGCAGAGCACCCTGGAGTCCTTGCTTAGCCTGTTGTTGTTCCTATAATTCAGTTACTAAGGTCAAGCACAAGCCTTGAGTATTCGGAATCCACACATCACAAACCCCACTTTCCAACAAAATAAGCCACCCCTCTCTGGTAAGCACCACGAGCTGACTTCAGCTCAGATCCTTCTACAACGGAGCCTTCTCCACCAGACCTAGAGGAGCCCAGCAGGAGCAGCTGGCTGCCTACAGACTGCCATAACACGAGACAACAAGGTTGCCATGCCCTAGGAAAGCCGCAGCAAGACCCCGCTCGTCCTAGCGGCCCCTGCTCAGACAAGCTTAAGCAATAAACTGATGATTTCTGCAAGTGACAGTGCCAACATCACTGGGAGGTAAGCCCAGAATAGATGTCTTCCTGAAAATTTAACTGTGCGGGCATGCAACCAGCTATTTGACCACACATATTTTGTTATTTATCCCCCGGCTGCCGCACAGTCTGTATAATCACCAGCAACATACCAATGTACATGCACATCCATTGTGCTTTTCAAAAAAATAACTGTTGAAAAGCTGCCTTTGGGAAAACATCTGCAGCTGTGGACTCCTATCCACCGTCACACCACGCTCCAAAGCTCCAGGCTCAGTAAAACAGATGAATGGACCCCCAGAATAAGGAGGTGGTCTACATACCTAACCCACAGCAGTATCTAAATTAGGAGTCCAGTTGCTCTTAACGATCTTCTATAACTCTTATTTGTAGATGCCTAAAAAAAATAAATCAGGTCTTACTTGGGCTAAAATCAAGATTTGGAGACACCCATCTCTCCCAACGACTTCAGAGGGTCTAAAGCTAAATGGGGTGGAAGTGAGGGTTTGTTACCCTGGACGGGGAACAGTCACCCACAGAGTCCACGCACACCAAACTGCCCGGCACAGAGCCACCTACAAATTTTCTGCAGAAACACATCCCCAAAGCAGACTGGTAAGCAGGCTCCTCTTATCCAGGGGCACAACCGAAAGGGCAAGGGCAGACGTAGGACTTCAAATCTTCCGGAAGCAACAGTGAGAACAGCCTTTACACCCAAGCACAGCGCTGCAGGCTCCTTTCAGGTGACAGCAAATAGGAGATAATATAGGAAAATCGTGCAACAAATCTACAGTCCTTGTGTCTACTTTCTTCCCTCCAACAACTCCCTCAAGAATTTCAATTCCAGATCAGGCTCAGCGGACAAAACTTTGCTGAACTTCAGGATCATTAAACGCAACTTCAATCCTGGAGTCAGCTACTGAGTCCCAGGCAGCGTAACGCAGCTTTGATAAAATGAAACTTCTGTGGAAAACCCCCCAGCATTAAACGGACAGAGATATGGGACAAATTTCCATGTACAAGCATTTTTTTCTTCCTGGAAGCTTTGGATCTTGAGAAGCTCAAATGGTGAGCTAGCTGACTGAAAACAGCAGTGCAGGGCTCCCTCGTTCAGCACATCTCCTTTGAAACGAGAACGGGGAATGTCAGTAACTGGCAGCGGTAGTGGGTACGTGGTCTGCTTTAGATTCCTCCCTTCTTTAGGGCAGGAAAGTGCCCAAGTTCAGGGTCAGACAGTGATGCCCTGGCTCCAAGTCAGTTCTAACCAAACGAGCTTCCAGGCTGGCAGAAAGCAAGGCACAAATGACCTGGGCTAAACCTAACGACAAAAGCGAGGGGAAAAAGCATCTAAAGTAGAACAACTGAAGAACCATAATTCAACAGCCTCCATCACAGAGAAAACAACAACAACAAAATCATACTAGTGGTCTCCGAGCCCAAAATGTGATGAATTTACAAACCATCAACAGTGCAGCAGGTTGGAAGCGCTGGCTTCACAGGTGATCAGCACCAGACTTTCAGGGGAATTCAACCCTCCCCAGAACGTGCCCCAGCTTCGAGATCAGCATCCCCAGGGACTTCTTCCTTGGCTCAGCAGGAAAGTACGATAAGGAAAGATTTGCTCACGTGCACATTTTTGAGAGATCTCAGTGTGTTCGAACTTGGCTATGCCTCGGCACTTAAATACACTCCAGACCTGGATGGCTCAAAGGGACAGCACGTTTGAGATCTCCAGACCTCCAGGAAACAAACGGAAAACTTTTATCATTAGCATGCAACAGGGGTCAAGGGCAGAGCACGCGTACAGTGCGTGAGTGTCAAGATGTACATTTAGGAAAAGAGATTTGTGCATCTAAGTTGGAAGGGTCGTGGCCTATCTAATCACTGGGGGACCATCTCCTCCACAGCAGGGAGGGAAACGGGGGGACTGTTATCTTCCACAGGCAGGCCAGGAAAACCAAAGTCATACGTTTGCCCTTTCCAACGCCAGATGATGGATGCGAAGCGACACACAAAGCCAGCACGAGATACATCCCTCCTCGCAGGGAAGGGGGAAGCTGACTCAGAAGCGTGCAGGCTGCTCTGCCATCTGCTCCTGGAACAGTACGATTGTACACCGGCCATTACACAGGGCTTGTGGAAAAGTCACAATCTGGTGCCAATCCTCACTGGTTGGAGTTTCTCAGGATTATATTTAGTCCTTTTGGGGAGGAAAGGGGTGTTATTGGCTGTTACTAGTACAAAAACACGTGATTCAGTCAGTAGTGGCACTTGATTCCACTGGACCACAGTATCACGTGAGTCCTTTTAACAGCCATGGTTCCCCATTTCTAAATTCCCAAGCATTTTTGAGCATTATTTTTCTTATTTATTGCATGCTACACAACACATTGAACTACAAGAGAGACTTGCTACATGCTGAAATTTCGACCCACCGCATCCCATCCAGATCAGAGTGAAACAGCTTGGGATTGGGAAACACAATCTGCTACACAACGTGATTTAACCCATAAATCTATGATTTCACTGGCACAGCTGCTATTTTGTAACATCAGACTAGACATCAATAAGGAAAGAGTTTGCTGGCACTGTGAAAGCCTATCATGTGGCTCAGCTAATTAAAAACTGACCGAGTCGCTGATCATTAAATGTTGTAATCACATGCCTGCAAGTGATTAGATGGAGAAACCCACACCCCCCTCCTTGCTCCCATAGATCACACAGATCAGCGGCGGAGCAAGTCTAAGTCAAGGGCCCCAATGCTCAACCCTTTCTATAAGCACCACGGCTCAGGTTGTGTCAGAGATGAGGACCCAGGAGTTTCCACTCTTCATCGTTTCCTCTTGCTCTCCACAGCCCTGTTTTTGCCAGACATGGAGGAGCCGGCATTGACTTCAGCCCCTCCGCTCTCAGGGAGAGACACGCTGCTTGCCTATTCCACCAAATGCTATGTGCTTAACTGGACTGCAGCCAGGGTGCTGAGGCTAATATATCTTAAGCAGTGCTAGAAGGGCAATTCAGGTGGAGGTGATACCATCAGCAGACAAATTTCAGCCTTGGCACTCAGTCCTTGACAGGTACACAGAAGACAGAGAAATTGATTTTCAATTCTCTTGAAACTTTGCACTCCCTCTTACATTAATCTCAGGAGTACGTACGCTCAGCAGAATGGGAAAGGTTAATTAAGGGCAGATGAAAGATGATGGAAACAGAAGAATGAGTAAGAGGGGACAGAAGAGAGACAGCATGTTCCTTGGAGGACGGAGAACGGAGGTTGCCTCAAAAGCCCACATCTCACAGGATTCTTCATCCCCAAAAGCCCTAAGTCTGCCCTGTGCTCAAAACTCTGATTCACAGAAGAAACTGCAAAGGTAAAAAATACCTTTTCCTGAAACTGCTAGGACATGCCAGAGAGATACCACCATATCTCTTGTACTGCCTTCACCTACATGCAAGCAGCTCTACCTCCATTCACCATGTGACTAGGAAGAAAGTCCTCCAAACTGTGACAGTAAACAAAAAACCTCCACACATTTATAAATCCCTTTATTCATCTTGATTTGAGATTCCAACTGCCCTAGTATTTTTGCTCCTAGATATTTGTATATTTGTTTAGTTGTGGTTTTTTTCTTTTGTGTATTTTTTTGTTTAGTTGGGGTTTTTTTTGAGCCTTGTTTAACTCTTACCTCCATGTCAACCTGTGAAGCTCATGCTCACAGTGTGATTCTGTGAGGTACGCAAAGTCTTCTGACAATCTAGTTTGCTGATTTTTCTGTTCACTGAGTATCTCTTTCGTTGCACATTCTCAGAAAGAACATTTAGTCAACTTCTCTCCTTGCTTTCTACTCCTTCCAGTGATTTTAAAAATCACTATTGGGAAACAGCTCCAAAATATTCAAATGCTCACCCTTTTTGTTTCTCCTCTGAATTCCTTCTTATTTTGCTGCCTCCTTCATGAGACAAATTGACTAGAATGGAAGACAACATTTCAGGCACAGGCATTCAGCAGATTTATATAATGGCAAGATATTTTCCATGTGTTTTGTATGCCTCTTAACACTTCTGTTTGCTTTTTTTGACCACTGTTGTGTATGGTGCCAAAGGCTACATTGAGCAACCACAAAGAAGTTTAAGTACTTCTTCCCGATTAATATAATAAACTTAGAACAGAAAAATTGTAGAAGCAGCTCCAATTATTCCCTCTACTGTGGCTTACTTGGCATTTGTCAGTAAAGAATTCATCTCTTATTAGCTGCTTTCAGCTGCCTCCTAGCACCCAAACAGTGCTCACTTCTAGTGCCACGTCGGCGTCGACAATAAGCCAACACTGAAATGCGATGGCCGAAAGGCTGCTGCACCCTCCGGTCCTGCTGGGCTGCTGATGGAGGATCAAGAAGCAGGATCAAGAAGCAAATGAACAGCCCAGTTTGAAGCACCATAAAACAGCACGTAGCACCCTTACCCAGGAGCTGCTGGGTGTGAAAGAGGAAGGGGGTAAACACCACGGGAAGGAGATGCCGCTTGCGCTCAGTACTGTTGCATTATCAGTTTTCTAGAAGTGAAGCCTTGGACTACAAGTCAGCACGCTCACCAGCAATATGTTGCTAATGGAGACACACTAGAACCATTCTGAAGTTGTTCCTTCCTCCTAAGGAAGAGCTCAAGACCTTTTGAGTATTTCCATGAAACCAAAAACCTGACCAGCTCATAAGGAGGCCATTTAAGGGTGGGTGTCAGGAGGATGGGGCCAAGCTCTTTTCAGTGGTGCCCAGTGACAGGACAAGGGGCAATGGGCACAAACTGAGGCACAGGAAGTTCCGTCTGAACATGAGGAGGCACTTCT
>Ga0065711_1046934_pt1 | contig 12618 bp, 11 predicted proteins | sample Hoacrofraction12_FD_59098 | JGI IMG/M metagenome (GOLD analysis project Ga0065711, IMG submission 59098) | Hoatzin crop microbial communities from Cojedes, Venezuela - Epithelial fraction 12 v2 (version 2) | ecosystem: Host-associated > Birds > Digestive system > Esophagus > Crop | place...
GAGGAGAGGAGAGGAGAGGAGAGGAGAGGACAGGACAGGACAGGACAGGACAGGACAGGACAGGACAGGATAGGACAGGACAGGACAGGACAGGACAGGAGAGCAGAGAAGAGAAGAGAAGAGGACTTGCTGCACATGCAATGACACCTGCAAGCTGCAAGCACTTTGAACTGAGGGTGAAGACTCAAAATGACCTTGGCTCGTTGGAAAAATATCCCAAAGAAATGTAACACTCTCTACAGATTAATGAAATCTTTGGCACATAGGGTAAGAATAATCATATAGATATAGGAAGAAGAACAGCTGGATGGTTCTACAAAACACATGAGATGATAATGGTTTGCAAACTGAACATGTAGCAGTAATATTGTACTGTTGCAAAAAATGGTAGTTCTGCAGTTCAGCAAAGATTTGTGCTGATGGGAAAGATCACAGAAGAAAACAAGAATGACCATGGGCCGAGATGTCTGAAAATGAGAAAGCTGAAGGATGACAGAGTAACAATTTCCAATGCACAAGGACTACCAGAAGGGATGGGACATATGCCCCGTGTGCAGGGCACAGAAGACAAGAATAACAGGTGCAATCTGCAGAGAGGAATCTGGGAGTTAAAGTTTGGGAGAAGAATACAATGGTGAGGATTTCTGGGCACATGGAATTGCCTGGGGTGACAGTGGAAGTCCCACCATCAAAGATTTTGAAGGACAGCATAGACAAAGGTGTCTCAGAAATTGGTAGTCACAGATAAGCCCTCCTGGCCAGGCGAATGAAGGAAATGACATTATAAGATCTTCATCAGGCTTAGTGTCTTTTGTTGTCTATTAACCCATGTATTTGGCAAAACTCAAAGAACGTAGTTAATAATAGCACTGGAAAGAATTGTTTGATATTTTACCTTATTTGGTGGAGAACATGGAGACATCTTTCTTTGTGACAAGGAGGAAACCCTGCCTAGAAGCACAATGGGCTCACTGCATGTCTGCATTTACTGCTTCAGGTGAGAGCCAAGACTGAGGATCCTGGTTTCCTCAGTGGTTCTTCATGTCTTCCTGTACAGGAGCTGCAGTTAGAGCCAGCAGTGTCATTCCTTCATTCTTGGCCTTCACGAGTTTTTTTGGTTGTGCAGTCTCAGCCACACATTTAATCTCAGCGAGCTGGCGTTCCTCTTGCTGTGCAACAAGGGACATCTACCAGCTTGGATCTCACATTAGAAATTCATATTTTTAAAATACTTCTACACTCTCGAGCAGCAGATGCAGAAATACAAAGAAATGGTGAGGTTTGCAGACAGGGAGGGCCCTGAATGCCAGGCAACCCTTGTGCTCACTGCAGAGCAATGTGAAGGCACTTGTAATGTGGGAGAGAAAGAACCATGTGAGGCATCTAAGCCCATGTCTCAGAAGCATGGACTAGACATACGCTTTGCACCCCCCAAAAGCTCCCACAACTCAGCATAACACATCAAACAGAATACAATGTACCCGAGGAAGCAATTGCCAGCCAGAAGATGCTATCGGTGCCTAGGTATCTCATCCATCTTCACTGGTGGAACAGACAGAGTCCACAGAAGTGTTCCACAGCTTTAGGAAAGGCAGTATATACAATTAACTTTCCAAGGTCTGATCAGAGTCTTGGTGATACCAGTGTAAATCAGAGATACGGAGCTATGAAGGCATGAAATGAGATCAGAACGAGCCCTGGAGCTTTCTCCCATGTCCAAGACCTATTCCTGGTTCCCTGTCAAACTTCAAGTGAGATCTCGCTTGCAGAGCATGCTCTCATTGGCATAATGCCACCATCGGACTTTCTGCTGGAATCAGCCATCCAGTAACTCATTACTTCCAAATCATTAAATTATTTCTCTCTAATCCAATTAGTCACGTAAGCACAGAATGATCCATTCTACTTTCTCCTGCTGGATGTTTAAGCAGGCAGCTCCGTATTCATTGATGGATGTCCAGAGCATTAGCTTTGGAGGGACTGGCAGGCAGCTTTCTTGGATAAATGCAGGAAGACGTTCAGTCATGGATGGCATAGTATGTTTAGAGCTGCAACATGCAGTATCCTAAAGACTTGGGTGTTATGTAGTCATTTCAATGCTTTCCCCATTTCAGAGGGTCCTTCTCCTTCCTCCCCTGGTTAAGAGGCAAAGTGTACCTGAAAGGTGACTGCACCTTGTGCTCTCTGCTATCAGTGCGGGACACGTGACACACGTCATGCCACCACAACTTGTCCAGATGCTTGTGAGAGAGGAGCCAAACCCCACAGCTCTGGCTGGAAACCAGCCTAACTTCTGTGAGTGCAGCTTGACGAACCTCTGCTGCCATGTCTCCACCGTAACCAAGCTGCGAACGCAGAGTGAAGAGACAGTGCAGGGTTTTCTCCGTCCACCCAGTGCAGCCTTGCCAGCAGGGAGGTCCATTTGCCCGGGGTGCGATGCAGGGGGTACCCCAGGGTCCAGGCAGGCTGAGATGCTGCAGCAGTGCCTCTGCTGTGCCAGTTAGTGGACATCGACTTGTGCTACCCCAAGACGCAGCTGAAACACACCCAAAGGTTGGCCCAGCATCGGGTGGTGGTTACTGAGCCTTTTTCTGAGCCTATGAATGCCTCTGCAACCTTCAGCAAGGGAGGTGTTGGACTCGGCCAAATTCCAAGCTAAGGAACATATCCTGCAGTCCACAAACGCCAGGTCTGCTTCCACACACGGTGCGGCACAGCCCCAGCCCTGTAGTGGGGCTGCTCCAGGCAGCTGGCACGAGGCATGTCTCACCCATGAGAGGGAGAGGCATGTCCTAGGGCCTTTTCCAGGGACCTCACACCTGAGACAATCCCCAGACACTGGAGGGTGAAAAGGAAGCAGCTACAAGGTACTTTTTCCTACTTAAATTTTATTATTTTTAACATTACACTGGGCTTTTGTGCCCCTCCCCAGATACCCTGTGATGCTGTATGGGCTCCAAATGGACCCCTCCACCTTAACTAGTGGTTTTATCAATTTCCATCTGTTTTCATCAGATGCTCCCCATTTTACTGTCTCTTTCCAGTGTCTCTGTGGTCCTTCTCCTGACCCTTTCCCTCATCAGCAGCTCAAAAAGCATACTTCAGGTGAGGGCAGCAGGGGGAAATGGAGGTGAACGGCTCCCAGCCTGAGCGAGGAGGTGCTGGAAAACCTCCAAGCACAACTGGGATGCTGCAAGTGCTGGAAGTTTACACGAGTTCAGAAGGAAACTGGAAAACTTCACAAAAAGAAATGCATTTAGGGTTGCTAACCACGAAAAGCCCACCTCTAACTCAGCAAATTCCAGAGGCACAAACCAGTGGGAAAATCAATCTGGGGAACCACCTCCCTCTTCTCCCTGTTCACCTCCCAAGCACCCACACCTGCCTCCTCTTGCAGGGAGTACCCTTGCTCCGACTCCGCATTGCTTTTCTTGTACTCTGAAGAAAAACTATACCAGAGAGCTTTTAATGAGCCAGAGCTGTTCTCAATAGCCGCAAGGCTGGTGTATAATGAGCTTTCAGCTTATTGTTACTAAGTGGAAAGGCACAACTGAAGCCCATTAGCTACCATGACATCACCAGTTTGGAGGAAACGCTCTGTGCGGGGCAGGAAGAGGGCAGGACGGCCATGCAGTTATCTGCAAGGATGCCTGGGGAAACGACGGGCCCTGGGAAGCGATTTCTGTTTGTGCAAGGAGGTCAGCGACAGCCAATTTCCAAATTAAACCTCATTACTTTTCACAAACGCCCTGTGTGCTGGAGACGTGCACAGAGTCACCAACCCTGACGGCTCGGAGACGTTGTGATGCTTTTCACCCGTGCTGCAACAAGTTCACCCCATAACTCATGAACCGAGTTACAGCAGACAGAGCAACGCAACGTGTCCTCCTCGGAGCAAGATGGAGCCTGCCGGGTTTCCTTCCCGGGGCTGGCACAGGCGGCTGGCGGCGGGACAGCACCCAGCTGCTGCGTGTCAGCACCAGCAGAGCCCCGCTGCTGGCACCCCGAGCCGCGGCTGAGTGCGTGCCGCGACGGAGCAGCACCACAGCCACCCGCGGGGATTCCTTGAACTTTGGTTGCCCTCACCCCTCCTTTCCAAGAAAGTTGGGTTTTTTGATTTTGTTTTTTTTTTTTGCCTGGGGTCATGTTTCTCCAGGGCAGGGGGGACATCGCTGCTAGGGGGATGCCGCTTGGCTTGCGGTGGCAGAGCAGCAGCGCTCCATCCACAAACTGCTGGAGCTGTTTGCAGTTTTGGAGCTGTCAGGATTTCTAAGCAGCAGTTTGGGACGGGTCTGAAATAGGACACGCTGCCTGCTGTCCTCCGTGCTGCTTGCAGCCAGCCGTTGCGCAGGCGTGTGGCAGGGCTGGCATCGCAGGGCACAGTCACAGCCCTCCCAAGTGTGACAGGCACACGCGTGGCCCTCCTTTATGGGAGTCGGGGATTGCCTTAAAAAGTCATGTGAGCTAGGGAAAGGCTTTGGACTGCTTTTTTTCATGGATACATGCTGAATTCTTCAGTTCGTTCGCACTGAGGAGCTGCTCTCTTGGGTCACTAGGGTGCACTTCGTATTTTCAAGCTGGTTTTTGCAACTGTGAATGTCTTTTTCTTCTTTGCTTCCTTACTTTCCCCTTCTTTATTTCCTCCCTTTGCCAAGTGAAGTGGAAACCTCTCCCGAGCCACTCTGGCTCCCGCATCCGGGGGAACAGCATAAAGGCAGGAGATTATCCTAACAGCTGGGAAGATTTTCTTCCCCACCATGGAAAGACGATATGAATTTTGCAATCCAGTAAAGCTCGGGGCTGAGGGCAGCAAGCCAAGACCCACGTAACTCAAAGGGAGTTTCCCCTCATTTCCGTAGGGGCCAAGATTTCACCCCAAGAAATTTTGCAGATGCTTCCCTGCTGCGGATGCAAAGGTTCAGAGCCCTGATGGTTCCTCATCAGTCTTGTGGGAGATTTCCAGCTTCTCCCAGGCTGAAAACAGGCTCTGCTCACACCTCCACCACCGAGGCTCTGCGTTCTGGGAGGTGCAGCGCTGATGGGGCGGGTAGCAGTTTCTGTACTGTCAGAGCTCTGTTGGTTTCTGTGCTCCCAGAGGCAGCAACACAGCTCTTGCAGCAAGAGAATAGCTGGTCTCCTAGATCCTCTCCTGGCACGTGTAAAACTGATGCACCCTATGCATGGCTGGAGATCTGTGCCTGCCAACTCTTGTTCCTAAATCTAGTTAACTGTGTTGCTCTGTTTAAGTAATTAGTTAGATTCTCGGTTGCTGGAGAGAGGCCTCAGAAATCTTGTTCGGGGATCTTAGTGTCAATATTTAGATGAGAGAGTATAAACCAGCAGAAAACACTATGGTGGGAATAAGATTGCACTGGTCTCAAGAAAAAGGAGTAGGGAAAACCTGCTAAATATTTTTCATCCTATCCCACCAGTGGAGTTTGCTGCATGGACCTCCTGCTGCACAGTCCTGCCAGTTTGTGCGACATGTGGGAGATGCCACAAGCTGGGCAGGGCGGAGGAATCCAACATCCAGCCCTTCGGACGCCATCAGCTCCTAGCTGTGAAATGCCTATTGCTGATGAAGAATTTCAGCAATCCCATTCATCATGGAGAAACTTTGCACTGTCACCTTTCATAGACCCGTGTGGATTTTGCGCAGGAAAATGTTATAGATCTCGTCTGCATGCGACCCTTCTTACTGTAGAGGCACTGAGCCATGCACAAGAAACTAGGCAACGAAGGATGCATTAAAACCAAAATCTGTCCTATTTCAAAGGGTTCATTATAATCCAAGATGTCACTTGCATTTATGGGAAGACAGTCAATGACGCTGGCACAAGTGAGGCTCTGTTGGGCAGTGAAGACCGTTCATCTTCAAAATTGAAAAAAATCAACAAAATTCCTTAAAGCCGAATTCTTACCATATGCATGGAGTGGAAAACTAGAAAACCGCATTTCTTGGAAAGCTGAAAGGAAGGTCAGCTTTCCCCAGGGAAGGAGTCCTGTTACACGTGAGTGAAATCAGAAGGAAATGGAGCTATCTGGTAGGAAAGCAAGCTCTAGAAAAGCAAAGTCTGGTAATAAGCATGTAGGAATGGCTGGATGGATGCATCTCCAGCTCTGCTATGGGTGACTTGGACAAGCTATTTCACCTCTCTGCTGCCTTTCAGCATCCTCATCTCTCCCAGTAATGGCTGCTTTACAGGTATTACTAGCTGTAACTGATGCTCTCAAAGGGCGATGGGTTTCTGGGATCCAAGACGCTTGAGGTGTGTGAATGCAGACAGACAAACTGATTTCCTCTGAAGGGGCACATGGAGGGAAGTGAGCAGAGAAAAGGCAGGAAAGGGTTTGCCTCTCGCTTACTGACTTGGGGGAGAGCCAGAGTTTTGATGGTCTCACGTCTTCAGGATCAGGGCCACCGGTGGGACACATCGCAGTAGATGACCTGAAACACCCAATGTGTTGTTTCCCCAGGTGCTTGGCCACCTTCATGCGTAGGGCCCAACATCCCTGTCTTGTCGGACTCCTATACATGTAACTGTGATTTATTTCTCTGTTTTTTTCAGTTTTGGGCTGGAATAATGGGAGAGATGCTGAGGAGGCTGCTGGAGCTGCCTCTGCCCAGCATGGCCCAAAAGTCTCATGTTTGCACTGGGGTGTGACGCAAGGCTGTATGGGGGTACAAGTCCTTTGGGTATATCATTGGAGGTGGTGTGGTCCTATTTACACTGCCTGTATGGAGCAGCTCAAAGGCAAAGCTATCCTGCTAGCCGTCCCTGGATACCCTCTTGTAGGCAACAGGCTGGTTGGCTCTAGAGGGCTCAGAGCAGAACAGGGTGCACAACTGGGGCCCCAGGGGCAACTTTGGGGTGAGCCAACATGGAGTGAAAAGACACTCCTGGATCTGGGCATGCTCTAAATAAGGCAAACATGTCTAAGCCCTCTGCTTGGGCACCTCCTATCAAAATCCCAGTGGCTCTGTGTGACTCTTGCAGCCCCACTTCTGTGGAGGGGGGTCCTACAGCCTCCTGAGCGCCTTGATGTTCAAGCACTGCAAATACCCAGTGAACACCAGGCTCCCCAGATTCAAGAGACGTTTTATATTTAAGTCCTGTTTTTAAAAGGGTTGTAAAGAGTTAAAGATTAAAAGATGTTCTGACCACATTACCAACATGTCTGTGTTAGACATGTTTTATGTGCTCATCTGAGAACAGCATTAGAAATCATTTATAGGGAGTTTTTGCCCTGTTGGATTCTATCAAAAACACTAACAAATAATTATCCTTGTTTATTAACACTTTGTAAATTTATTAACACTTTGTAAAATATCTGTAAATGGAACTTTAATATACAGTATGGCCCAGAGCACCCGCCTAAATAAAAAGGCATTCAAAGTCCCAGTCACTTCTGCAAACGTTGGCAGTGGTGTTTGCGAGTCTGTGGCACGGGGCCAGATGTTGTCAGGGCAGATCTGGGGTTTCTCTGATACGTAGCACAAGGCTTGATGAATGCTGCTTTCTTTCTGAATTTGAAAATATTTTGTTTTGCAAGCGAGGTTTTGGCAACCCAGGTTTTCTTCTTCCACACTGAAAAGAGAATATAATAAAATAGCAAAAGCCTACTTTGCTCAGTGCTGTCACTGTTGTTGGGTTTGAATGCATGCACTGTCTTCAACTCCTTAACTCCAAGCTTTACTCTCACACAGGGCAAGCTCTCCCCGATGCCCTGAGCTGGGGCTGCAGGATTTAGCTCAAAGTTGATTACTGAAAATACAGGAGAGCTGCAATAGCTTTGTAAGCTGAGCCCAAGTTATGCAACCACCGAATTGCACGTCAGGCTTCATCTGTTGCGGCTGGCATTTCCTTCACAGTCAAGCCCGAGCCTGCAAAGGTCTGAGCTCTATGGCCTGGGAGATTTTTGGGAGCTGCGGGAATGCTGAGCTCCGTAGGAGCAGAATACTTCAGCTCCCCTCACTCCCTTGAAATCCCAGCCGGGAGCCCTCTCGTAAGTGCGAGCATGCAGGCAGCAGAGCCGTGTTCAGTGGGGCTTCACAAGCAGGCTGATTTTCTTTTCCCAAACAGCAGTGATTTTATCAGGTTATTCCTCTGGAAATCAGGCAAGAGAGGCTGATCCACAGGAGAAGCATTATCTCATTGGCAAATAATGAACAAGATGCTTACCTCTGCTCCAGTTCAAATGTTTACCATATTTTTTTCCCTTGTCTTTCTTGGTTCAGTTCTGTTCATCTGCTGATAGTTCAGACTCACTAATTGCACATATTCAGGGGTGGGTTTCCTTAAAAAATGACTAGGGGATTGATACAATTAGATTGTGGACAGAAAAGCATCCAGTGACTATCCAAAGATACGGCTTTTTCATGTTTCAATGTGAAGCAGAGAATTGCTTCTATTTATAGAGAAAATAGCCCAAGATTCCTAAACAGTGTTTTGCAAATTTGCATTCCCATGGTGTCTCCTTTCCTGCCAGCACTGCACATGTATACATCACTATAATTTAGAAACCCCTTGACCCTACACATTTTGTTTTGCTTTGCCATCGTTCTGCCCCCTTGTTCCAAGAGCAGGAATTTCCTGCTAGCGCCTGCAGGGTAGAGCCAGCAATGAGCACTTCTGAGTTTTTTCACAGAAAATGCCTTTTCAGACCCACCTTCTCTCCTCATCTCAGCCATTTCCAGCACCCCTTCCTCGCACAGCAGCCAGAGTGCACCGCTACATTAATAATTAATAACAGGGCAGCAGTAAGGAAACAACTTGACAATAAATTTGCTTTAATTGGACAGGAATGTTGCCAGGTAACCTCCTTCCCTCTTTCTCTCTGGGCTCTTCACCGCTCCGTGAGGCTCCCCCCTCTTTGAGGGCAGCCCTTTTTCCATTAACTGCTCCAGGACGGTCACCTTAGAGGCTTATTCCACCAAGGCTTTTGGTGTCATCTACTCAAGGCTGAACCAACACCATCTGCACCTGACAAAGCTCAGGAGCACAGAGGTGAAGCACAGAGAGGAGCTTCATTACCCTGGTAATGCAAAAACAGCATCTGGAAACCTTGAAATAAGCCCAGACTGGGCTACAGTTACTGCAGCAGGAAGCGTCACTGGTTGGGAACCGGCAGATGGTCCATCATCCTGACAGCAGCAGCTCTGCGGGCTGCTGTCGGAGAGCTTTGGCCTGCAATATGAGCCCTGCAAGATGCCGAAAGCTTTTTGAGCAAAGCAGAGCATCCTGGTTCCCCACTGGCTTCAACAGAGAAGATGGCACGTGGCACCAGGCAGTGAAAAACCTCTGTGTGTGGTTTTAAGGGTGTGAACTGGGTCACCACCGTCAGCATGACAGTGGGCACATCAACATAGTGTATGCAGGCTTGTTCCAGACATGACTGGAGCCCAAATGTTTCTGTGTAATTAATCCTAGCACCATATGCAATCACTAAACCCCCTCATTTCGTCAGTGGGCATTGCCTTCTACATGCACCAAAGAATCTCATCAGTGGATATTGAAACCAGAACCTCCACTGCCAAAAATCTAGGTCCCAACCACCTGAGTTACAGAAAAATCCCACCCATAGCAGTGACTCTGATCACTCAGTGCAGTGGGATGCGAGTAGAGGTTGTGGAGCGATTAACCGCACCGATGGCAGGAACTCTGCCGTACTCTGCGTCTCAGGACATGGATCTGAGATCTCAGAACAAGACGCCTCAAAATATCATCACTGTTTGTCCGGGGGGATTAAACAGAGCAGGTTTACTCCTCTGAGGAAACTAGTCCAGGCTCTGCTCCTTTGGATCTGGCTCTTCTTTCTCAACTCACTTTGAGTATCCGATCTGTGAAGTGGGAGCAATTAGGAATAATTAGTGCGTGATGACGGTTGTGGTCACCAAGACCATCATTAGCACTTACTTTGGGTGGGAATACAGCCCAAGCAGCTTCTGGAAAATAACTTCACCCATCTCCTGCCTGATTTATTTTCATGTATTTCAAATGTCAGGTTATTGGCATCAAGGAAACGGGGTAATTATGCCCTGGGTATCCAAGAAAGGAGGAATTCAGCACCGAGAAACTCTGTAAGACAATGGGCCATAGCAAGGTGTTGAATGGCAAGAGGGCTGTTTGGACCAGGCTTCATCAACTTACATTTTACAGCCTGTTGTCGAAAAATGATCTTTTTCTTCAACAGAATGGACAAAGGGAGAGTAAGAAATACAACTCCACCAGTGTAATCCTCTGCAGTGGATAACGGCAAGAAGGAAAACAAAAGACGTTTCTTGGAAATCTCTTATTTTACTGATACCTGTAATTGCCCATTGCAGAATTGCTGGGTTTTTCTTTCTAGTTAGGCATTTTCCCTGGGTTATAAATACATCATAAAAGTGCCAGATCATAAAGTTTACAAGCTATGTGAGGGCTGACTTACTGTATAATTACCTTGTTTTTGCTCTTGGGCATTGCTGTCTTCAACTGTTCTTCTGCAAGATCTCGCGGGCAGCAGGACCAGCCAGAAAAATAAAAACAAAAGCAAGAAAGAGGAGCTGTCCTGGTATTTGGTGGCTCAGTTCCGACATAAACACTGCCGGGGTCAGGCAGACGTGCTGGAACGCTGTGGGACTAAGGATCAGAGCGAAAATCCCCTGGTTTTCACATTCACACACCCCAAACCACAGAAGTGCAAGTTTCCCATCTTCAGCTCGAAACCTCAGAGCTCTTGTAGCCAAAAATGGGACAACTGACAAATAGGAACTCCAACCAAGGGCTGTCGCAGGAAGGCTGGCCAGAAAAGAAAAAGCGAAACATTTCCAAATAGAGAAATGTGCATAAGCTTTGCTGCTGAAGACAAGGATAATATTTGTAAAGTTGTCCTAACCAAATATGCCACTCAGCACTCTCTCCTTTATCACAGTTATTTTAGTGGTGTTGAGCCAGGGTCAAAACTAAGCAAAAAATCCACAATTTTGCTTTCCAGACAAGGCTGTTTGCCCAATGAAATACAGACTTCACAAAACGGGTCTTTCTACAGATTGCCCTTAATAAAGACTCATCATTAGACGTCGCATTTGCTATTCACTGCTTGCTTTTTCATCCTCACCATCTTGTTAATTTCCATGTGTAATTAGCTATTTTTATAAAATAAATGGACTCCCACCTCCTAACAGAAATCCTACTGGAAATTTCAGCAGAACAGCTACATTTTGATAAAGTTGTAATAGGCAGAGCTTTACGATCAGGAGCTCTGAGCAATTTCATCCATGAAGATGCCACCAGCTCTGTCGCTAATAAATCGTACAAGGCTGGGCATAAGTACCACGTTTTTATGCAGTATAAGTCGTTGCATCTATAGGAAGAGCAGCGTTGCAGAGAGGCGTAAGAGATTTCCACAGTGCTGTTAAATAGCAAAACGACAATGAAACCAAAATCAAGCACAGCATGCCAGAGCCTGATGCAGCATCTATTAAAACCGAGAGAAACTCTTAATTAAGGACAGTGGACGGGGACGCCGATCCTGCAACACAGCTCAGCAGCGCACTGACAAAGTGCTTAATTTTATGAACAGATTTAAGTGCTGTCGACTTCAGTGGGACATTAAGTGCCTCTGCAGCAGACAAATGGATGTAGGCACAGGCTGAAGTCCTCTGCTAACTGAGGCCTTGGAATGATGTTTCTGGGAGAAAGAAGTATGTTGGCCTTGCAAAACATCAGGATCTTTTTGATGTCTCTGTGTCCTCCAAAGGCACCCCATGGTGGAGAGGTTCTATTAGTTCTGACATGTTAGAGCTGTTATGAGGCTGAAGAAGTTTGTTTTTAGTCTTAATGAGACCTTTTAAATGAAAAGCAAATGCTTAGTTTCACATTTTATGTCAAAGAACCGCTTTAAGGTTGGAAAGAGACCCATGAATCATAATTTTAGAGTTGCAGAATAGGATTTCATACTTCCCAACTAAAGTTTTAGAGCTCTCCAGTGTAAGAAAATGCTGCTATTTTTATTTACACTTTAAAGTAGTAGCGAGGCTTTTGGGAATGAAGACATTTTTCAATAACATTTTTAGAGCCCTCTTTGCAAATGCACAGCTTCCACAAATCAATTTTGCAGCCTCCGCCGTGCAGCGCGGCTCCTAACAGGAGGCACAAAACGAGTCCCCGCTGATCCGTGTTTGAACAATCATCTCCCAAAGCTACGGGGCCCGCATCCTCAGCTCCCTCCCCTCGCTCTGTTAACACATTTTGGGTCTGTAAAGATTTCAAGGATGTGGAAGCTTATTTGTTAGTCATTTTGGCTTTGTATCCCTGTTCTTCCTGATTTGGGCTGGTGCGTAAGCGAGGAGTAGCACACAACGTCCATCCAATAGCTCGAGCTAAATAAAGCTGCCATGGAGCTGCAGTGCATCCCCACGTGAAACCAAGAGCAGCAGTGAGCGATTTGCATCGAACAGGCGTCGTTCAAAACCGGACTCCTTGCAAACACAAGACATAAGTGCAGGTCTTTGAGCAGACCAGCTTTTGGACTGGGAAACTGCCCTTGCCCCCTTTGCTAGAGGCTTTCTCAGGTTGGTTTTGTTTTTTTTCTTTTTTTTTTTTTTTTTTTTTTTTTTTTTTTTTTTTTTTTTTT
>Ga0065711_1046891_pt1 | contig 12617 bp, 10 predicted proteins | sample Hoacrofraction12_FD_59098 | JGI IMG/M metagenome (GOLD analysis project Ga0065711, IMG submission 59098) | Hoatzin crop microbial communities from Cojedes, Venezuela - Epithelial fraction 12 v2 (version 2) | ecosystem: Host-associated > Birds > Digestive system > Esophagus > Crop | place...
GCGCGAGCCCGCCCGCTGTCCGGCGCGGTGGGCGCGCGCGCTGCAGGCGGTTACCGCGTGCCGGTACTTGCGCTCTGCTTAGCCAGTGAGCGCTGTGGTTTTGCCTTCCGGATGTTCGATATTTTGTTTGTTTGTTTGTTTTCTTTAGAACCTTGGTCTGAAAAGAGCCGGTGTGGAAGCCATGGGTTTGTCTGCGTCCTCCCCGGCTGCTGCAGGTCAGGCGCCGAACACATCCCAGCAACGTCAGGCGGCGTCTGCACCTTCCGAATGCCCTATGCATCAGGAAAAAACAAGCGGTAATTAGTCTTGAGACTGAAATGAAATAAAGCTCTTTACGTGGAAAATTAATTGAAAAACATTTGTAGGGAAAAAAAAAAAGATTCTACAAATAAAAACTGGAGGTTTTTTTCCTTTAGCAAAAATAGCTGTCAAGTAACTTTTCATGAAATGGAGTCCGATGTTCACCAGAACAGCACAGAAGCTGTTCTGTCTGTAGAGACAGCAGGTGCTTGTGGGTCGCTCCCAATTGTCACGTTTTGCAGGGGTCCTGCAGATCTGTTCCCGTGGGGTGGTACACCCACGAAAGGTCAGGGAGGTGCAGGGGCCCCTGGAAGGGTGCTAACTGGGAGCAGGTGGTTGTTGGTAGAGAACAGACACCTGGAAGAAAGCAGCAGAAGGGTGGGATGTGATGAATGTCTGGAGAAGGCGGACATCGACATGTGTTGGATTAACATTGCTATGGAAATCTTAGCTACAAACAGCTCAATATAGAGGCCAGCATTCGGTGGGGAATGAGCGTTCAAGGACTGCATGAGAATTTTAGCTCTTACCATGGTGCTGGGTCCTAAGATGGGCAGGAAAGAGAATAGTTGAAATTGCTGAGAAGCTCAGAATAAAAAGCAAAATACCAGTTTGTATTTACATAAACTGTCCGTGCAGTGAACGGTTTCCCATTTCCTGCTATGTCTTAAGGTCATCATTTTGTAGCAAAATCTATACTATTTTTTCCTGTACTTCAGGTTGTCCGATGCACATGAAGATGCCTGATCGTAGAACTGAGAACACAGATGATGTTCCTGCACATCAGGAAAGGGCGTATGAATTTGTAGCATGTCCGGTGAAGTCTGGTGCATCTCAAGTGAAAGACGACATAGATCCTAGCAACATGGTAACTTTCACTTAGTTCAGATGTTTTCTTCGGTCTGGTTTCTCCTGAAACACTGTCCCAAAAATGTAAATAGTGGTACTGTCTAAGGTGGAAACTCTGGCAATTAATGTTATTTTTGAATTTTTAACACTGCTTTTTCTCATTTTGTGTGCAAATATTTGCATAAAACCATGTTACATCTTATTTATCAAATTTACATCTTCTTAGTAAAAGGTGTTTTTTTCCAGTTTGTAAATCTCTTTTGCTGTCTGTTTCTATTTGTTAGGTACACACATGGTTTTTATGCATCAGTGGTTTCTAGGTTCTGTGTAATAGCGCTGTGGTTAAGTTCTGATTCAGATCTCCAAGATTTCGTCTCATTTACAAAAAGCACTGCCGTTTTTGAAAGTAAGGTTTGGGCAAAAGGGATGTTAGTCTTCAGATGACAAAGTTGTGCAAAGAGTTCTACTGCAAAAGAGAAGGATAATTTTAGTGGACTTATGTAGAGGCTGAACTTCTCGATCTTTGTAGCAGCTAATGAAGTATGCTTTGATTTTTTCAAACACTGTATCATAAAAATAATTCCTGATCTAGTTTGTTGTTGGTTCTCCTTGTTTTCTAGATGCCTCCTCCTAATCAGCAGCCATCCCCAGATCAACCATTTCCATTGTCAACTGTTAGAGAAGAATCTTCCATTCCTAGAGCACATTCTGAGAAGAAATGGGTCTACCCTTCAGAGCAAATGTTCTGGAACGCTATGCTAAGAAAAGGGTAAATACACTGTGAATGATCGGATGGGAGTCTGAGTCTGAAAATCATGAAGTAATATCATTAGTTATTATTCATTCATGTTATTTAAGAGTTTATGAACTCTAAGCAGTAAATAATTAACTAGCTCTTTTAAAAATTACTGGTTTTATGAACAGCTTTGTTTTAAAGGGTGAGCTGGTCTCAAAGGCCCTATTGCTTCTAGTAGTCAGCAAGATGGTAGGGAATGGCAGGCAACTGCTGCTAGCTCAGAAAATTTTCGTAGAAGTCAGTGCATAGGCATAGACAAACTTTGCATGATTGCCAGCTTTCAAACTCAGTTGGCTTCATGGTAATCCTATAAACTGATAGTAAAAGTTCTGTGTGAGAACATCTAACTTTACAGACAAGTAGATGTTTTCATTTACAAAAATTCAGCGTAGGCAAGGTCTAACTGAAGGATAGATGTCTTCTGTGGCCTAAAAAACTTTCTGTGCTGGTGTTTTCTTGTTCTTTTGTAATTATTTGTTTGTTGTTTCCAAACAGATAAACTTTAAAGGTGGTTACTATTTAAACAACAGTAGTTCTTTGTTCTGTGTATCGATATCAATATTGTTCTGAAGGCGCTATGTTACAAGCAGTCTATATTGAACATGCAGGTGGATGTGGACATGGTCCTGTGCAGCCTGCTCTAGGTGAACCTGCTTTAGCAGGGGGGGTTGGACTAGATGATCCCAGAGGTCTCTTCCAACCCCTAACATTCCGTGATTCTGTTTTGATCCTGTGAACAGTTAAATGTGTTCAGTGTTATGCCTGTTGGAAAGGAAGCATGGGTGTAGTTATAGTGCAGAGTGAGAGAGTTGACAGGAAGTTCCAAGTGTATGCAAAATGTATTGAATACAGGACTTCTGTGCATTAGGAATGCAAGTGGGATTTTTCCTAAACATTTTTACCAATAACATGGATTTGTTGATGTTTACAGTCTGGTAACTTTCTGATCTAGTTAAGCTGTTAATTTCGCTAACTAGAATTCATGGATCTCTATGATGATAACCTTTGATAACCACAGTTTTACACAGAAAATTGAGTGGTTCTCAAGATGCTTAAGCAGATGAGCCAGAAGTTTCCATACTTGCTTTGTGTCTTTGCATAAAACCTTAAGTCTCTTGATTCAAAAGCCCACCAGGTAAACTGAGAAAGATGGAGTAGTTATACCGTAATGCTTATAAACTTACCAAATTCTTGGGTTTTAGGTGGAGGTGGAAAGATGATGACATAACAAGTGAAGACATGACCAACATCATTAAGATTCACAACCAAAATAACGAGCAAGCTTGGAAGGAGATTTTGAAGTGGGAAGCTCTTCATGCTGTGTACGTACAAGTGAAATGAAAAGCAAATCTTTTGGTTTAGCTCTTGCTTTTGTAATTCTTGGAAAGTAGAACGTCTCTTTAGTTTTTGCAGAAATATTCTGGTGCTGATACGCCCCAAAAGTTAGTCTTGTAGGAGCTTGCATTTTGATTAATATGGAGGAAGATTATCCAGAAGAGCTTAACTAGAACTGAATAATTACTATGTTGATAAAACTGATGAGCATTTTGGTGGTGTGTGTATAATGCAGACTTGGAGAAATTGACTTCTTATTGTGTCTATTTGGGAAGTATTTAACAGAAATCTTTATGTTACAAAAAGGATAGGAGATGTAAACTTAGATTAGAAGTGACTGATATGAAACAAACTCTTTTTAGGTCAATATAGTCCCTGGTCTTAGAAGAGACAGAATAGTTAAGCATTCTGTATGTAGAAATTGTTCTCTGAAATTCCATGACCTTTGTTACACAGTAGTTTGCATTATGGTTTTCTGTTCTTTGATGGTTTTCTGTTCTTTAATCCATTAAATCTGTGGATTAGATTTGCTGAGAACTGCTCTGTTGATAAATTAGAACAACAGTGTGGAGCATATCAAAAGGTACTTTGTCATACCAGCAGTAAGCGCTGTCAGAAATCGGGGGACTTTTCAAACCTCAAAGAAAAAAAAAAAACCAGCTGGTTTAGATCACTTGTAATTAATTTTTTACTGTTGCTCTTTCTCCTATTCCTGTTTTTTTTTCTTTTTTTTTTCTTTTTTTTTGTTTAGTTTTTTTGTTTTTTTTTTTCTTTTCTGTTACTGAAACAAGTTACCATAGTGGTTTAAACACTGAAAATAAGGCTGTTTTAAAAGGTTAAAGCTATTTTATTTTTTAATTGTGCGCACAGGGAATGTCCGTGTGGACCATCACTGATGCGGTTTGGAGGCAAAGCAAAGGAGTATTCACCAAGAGCGAGAATACGTTCGTGGATGGGGTACGTGGGCAGGAAAGAAGGTCTTCCAGTGAGGTGGGAGGGTAGGGTGATGTGTCCAAAAACATGGTGTAGAATTAATTTAAAAATGTTTCAGAACTGGAATTACAAGTTATAATTTTGAGAAAATATAAGTACTGGTGGGGATCTTATGCCAGTATCTGGATAAATAAATCTTAAATAGGACTTTTACTCCCTCTCCCAGGTTAATAATATCCATTAAAATATCTTCATGGTCTATTATCTGTCTTTCCAGATATGAACTTCCCTTTGACAGACATGATTGGATTGTTGACCGATGTGGAAAAGAAGTGCGATATGTAATTGATTACTATGATGGTGGGGCAGTAGATAAGAACTACCAGTTCACTATCCTGGATGTTCGCCCTGCATTTGACTCTCTCTCGGCTGTGTGGGACAGAATGAAGGTAGCTTGGTGGCGGTGGACTTCATAGCTACTCCTGTGGTGTGTATTCGAGAAGTAAATCACTTTCCTCCTAGACTAAGGATAAGTGAATACTAGGACTTGAAATAGAAGTTGACTGCAACGCTCATTATTTTCATCATCACCACTGTTCTTTGGGGGTTGGAAGGAAGAATGGGGACATCCATTGTGAAGTACACCAATGCTTTATGGTGTTTTGAATTAAATAATAAAGTTACAGTACAAAAACACGTATCTTAATTTTCTTAAGAGCTGGGAAGTGTTTTCTTACTTTGTCACAGATTCTGTGTAAGCTTGTCGTCTTTTCATTTCATGACTCCAGAGCCACACCTAATATATTAGGTTTCTGATTCTGGCAGGAGTTTTGAGTATTACTTAAATAGTGAAAACTGGAAATTTCAAAACGGTTTCATATAGTTACAATGTTTGGATACTTGGGTGATGAATCTGGACTGTTTAAAACTGCATGTTTTATTAACTATATAAACCCATGTATTTTGTTTTCACGTGGTACTTTACCTGTTCAAATACATGCTTCCTCAGAAAACTTTAGTCAAGTTTACGCTGTCAAAGGAAGTATAGCATAGTGTGAATATTTTTAAAGGTGTGTTAAGTTGAAAATAAGGAGAATAAACTCATGCCTTACTCCACAGTTTATGTTTGAATAGAAGAACCTGTGTTAGAAGCAGGAAATGAGTGTCAGTTAGTTTTAAAACAAGATTTAAAACAACATGATATTTAATGGCTATTTATTGGAGTATTTAAAAGATTTGGTTTCTGATGTAAGAAATCTGTATTCTTTTAGTATTTTGATGTCTTTAACATGTGTCATGTATTGCATTCGGGACAGAATTAAGCCTTATTTAAAGAAATTGTCATGCAGTGCACCTGTATTTTGCATCTTGGCTTAATCAACTGTGCTGTAGCAGTCTTTTTTATGATATAGAATCGCACAAGGGTGTACAACTGCACAGTCATACTTGTTTCTGCATAGCGATTATAGTGAGGCATGTTACAGATGTGTAGATAACTTGGCTAAAAGGGTATCAAAAGTGCCAAGAAATAAGTTTGATTTGAGCATTTTCTAAGAGGGATGCATGTTAATGCTGTGTGGCTTAAAGATTTGATTGATGTTTGTGCTTAATAAGGGAAACTAACTTTTTTTTTAAGTCTTCCACTGTAATAGCTTTAAATTTGCATGGCTTGGTAAAGTTCAGGTGCTGCATACCTCTAAATTTAAATTATTCCTCCCTTTCAGCATATATTGCTCTTGAGAGTGAGTCCTCCATGCAAAACACTTGGGAATGGAAGGAATAAGAGAGTGCCACATTGTAGCTTCTCAAATGGGAGAAGCTTCCTTTGTGAAACTTCATAACCTCACTGGGAGCCAGCTGTACCTTCGTTTTTGAAAGTGGTTATTTTTAACTGACTTTGGAAGCTTTTTTTTTCTTTTTTTTTTTCTTTTTTTTTTCTTTTTTCTCCCCCTCCTCGAGAGGAATGCCCCTTAATGTTTCAGTCAAGTAACTTAGCGTTTAGGAAAAAATTATTCAGGGCAGCTTCCATACTTTAAAATACTAATGGAGATCAGTGGTTCCCACCTCAGAGGCAACTGTCCTGGCTAGTAAGAATAAATACTAGAAGTCCAGAATCCTAAGAGAAAACCACGCTCTTATCCCTATCCACTTTCCTCATTCCTTTTTCACCTTTTTAGTGATACATGTCTATATAAACTAAAAAAATAGTTTGGGGCAAAAAAAAAAAAATCTCCATCTGAGTAAGCAATGTGTATACGAGATATGAGAAGTGCGTGAGCTTGTACGAAGCATATCTGGTAACGAAAGAGCTGCTCCTCTCTGTCGTAGCAGTAAAGACTGGGGCTTACCGCTTTCTGGGACGTGGTGGTTTTTTGTTGGTTGATGTATACATTTGGTAACTTGATACATGCAGAATTCTGTATTTCTCACAGCTAAGTGTGGAAAAGGTACACCAATGTAGGGAGTGCTTCAGAAGCTTCAAAAGAATGAATTTGCTTTGTTGATTTTGGAAGTGTGATGTTGAGTGCGTTATGGAAATTGTAATTGCTGCTAAATCTGGTGAAAGGTGTCACATGCCACTTCATGCATTCACCGGCTCCTGTTATGTTCGGTCTGATGGATTCAAAATTGTTCTTTTCTGTGCTACTGTTAACAAAATGTGCTACTTTATCATCAAACAAAAAGGAGACTCAAATAAATGTACATTTCTTAACTTTGGTATTTGGTGGTCCTATTTTTAGCTGTAAGAATTTAATATACGTTCTTCCATGTGTCATGTAAGATGTCTGTTACAACTAACCACATCTCTGCATATATACTACTCATTTATTTAGGTGAATACAGAACCAAAAAGCCAAGGACTAAATTCAAGTGTTCGCCAACCAAACCAGCAGCCCTCAGAATAAGAGCATGTGACAACAAATATATTTGTCCTGAGTCTGGCTAACTTCTGAAGAGAGGAATGCAAGGAATTATTATTTTTTTAATAATACTTGGAGTGTAAATTAAAATTAATTCATTTCTACAAGCAGACTTAAGGAAGTAAACATGGAGTTTTTTAGGTTTGGGTTACTTGCTACATGATGTTGGCAGTTCACTATTTCTCAGAAAATGGGTGTCAGAGTGATTAGAATTCTAATATAAACTTGAAAAGAGTGATTTAAATTCATGGGTTTTTATCCTTCAGGAGCATGCTGTATCTGTAAAACTATTGTTTAGGCTAGATTCAAGGTAATGTGTGTGTGTATATGCATAAATAAATACATTTATATTCTTTCTTTGTAAGTATAGAAAGGTATGGAGAGTTCATGAAGCTTAAAAAAGTCAAGTAGTATCCTGATTGGGCCCTCTCAGGGAATTCTGCAGCACCATCAGGTTCCCAGTCCCAGTTGGGCCAAAACAAGTTTGGAACCCAGCATCTCAAACCAGGTTAAACTTGTGCGTGTGCAAAGGGGAAAATATGGACAGTCACAAAGCAGGGTTGCTTTTCAAATGAGTTGTGCGTTTAGGTATCTACAGTTTACCTATGTTCTGCTTTACTGTGTTGAAGCCCTGCTTAACCTTCTGTGTTTGACTCTTGCAGTGAAGACAAGTTAGGAGAGTTCTCCTGGTCTGCAGCTGAAGAGGCGTTCTTCAAGGACATTGTGGTGCTCAGAAACTGCAATCTCTGTGACAGATTGACGGAAGAGGACTCCGGCATAGCACTCCAACTGTAATGTGGTCTTTGGTAATACATATGTAGTCAAGAGTGGTACTGATCTTTATTACCTGGAGCAGGAGACTGTTCTGCATTCAAATACCTGGTTTTGGCTTCTTGCCCGTGCATTGCTTCAGGCAGCCGGTGCCTAGCCTGCAGTGAGGGTGCCTGGAACACCCTCCCTACTCAGTAAGGTTGGCCCAGCCCTCTGCTCTTCCACAGTATGTCCTCTTAGTATATGGGCAACATGAGTGCCCTGTAATTAGGGAGTAATTCACAAGCTTGTTCTCCCGGGATGCGTGGAGTTCCTGGCTATGCTGAGTCATCCTACAACATTGCGCCCTTGCATTGTACTAACAGGTAGTTTGGAAAGGTGAAAGGGGAGCTGTAGCTCTTCTGTCACCCTTTCCCCCCACTCCGAAACTACTTCGTTCCTTTCAGATTATGCCAATGGTCCTAGCTTCCATCTCTTTAAGAATTTTTCAGCTAAGCCCTAGAATTTCTGCCCTACTTTGCTGTAGGAGAAAGAGCCTGTGTTGCTGGTAAGGAGGTATTTGTGTCCATTGTTGATTATTGCTCTTTTTACTGCCAAAGCAAAGTGGTCTGGATTACCATTTTTTAATTACAATGTGAAAGAGGTATGCTAGTTCAGTGTGAAATGAGACAACAGTGCTGTCTCACATTTACATAATGTGTTTACTATCAGGACTTTAATGTGCCCTGTAAATAATTATTTGAAGTCTAAAATACGATGATGAATATTGTTCTGCCTCCAAAAGGTGTGAGAGTGGCAAAGGATCTCTTGGTGCTCTGAAAATGATCATAGTCTGTCATCTTATGCACGCCCATTTTATTTGTTCAGCTCTTGTGTCAAAGTGTGAGGGAATAATAGCTGATGTGCCAAAGTTCGAAAGATGAAGACACAGATACTAAAGCTGCTGTAGCTCAGCAGCTAAAAATGAAGGGAACTGGTAAACTAAGGAGCACTGCCTGGTTTTTGGACTCTTACGGATGTTGTGTTTTTCATAGAGAGTAGAAAGGCCCCTTTCAGAAATGCCACTCCTTTACTTGTTAAAGAGATCTGTCCCCAGTGTTTACTAAATTCAGTGACACTTTAATCCTTTGTCTGCCTTTGCTTACACCTGGAGGAAAATCCACGTAGTAAGGTTCCACAAGCAGATGTACTTGATGTGCAAGCTGAAATTCTTTTGAGGATAGAATATACTACTCATGATGATAGCTGTGCTTATGTCTTCAGTATCACACCCTTTCCTACCCACCAGTATCTTTACATGTGTCGGTTTTTAAAAATACACAGCATTGCTAGTTTTCTACAATTTTTAGTAGGCAACTACATGCATTTTTACTCTCACTGAAAGAAAATATGTTGTATTTATTATTCTATTTTACTTTGTACAAGGTGAATTGTAGACAAAGATCTATATGCAGTGAATCAAGTAAGTATTGATTCTCTCAGCATTGTTAGTAATAAAAGAAACCTACGGTCATACTAGATGTGTCATTTTGTAAAAAGCATCCTTTTTGGTTTGCATTAGATGGCTAATCACTTTTATGTGCATCTCCTTCAAGAAGAAATGGCTTGCCAGACTTCTAGAGAAAGAATTTTAAATTCTTTTATGAATGTGACAGTTGCATCTATTTGGTCTTACTACTTGTACATCAAATTATACAGAAACTTGGGGGCAGAGTCTTGGCTCCAAACGTTAATGAGTGGCCGTGAGCCTGTGTGAAATGATGCATTATTTACCAGTTAACCTCTGATGCCAGCGGCAGCTACTCACAAGACATGTCTGCGTATTTGCAGCATGGGTACATATTTTTATGACTGGAGTCTGAATGCATCCAATTTTCAAAGTATAATGTAAATTTATTGGAAGTATTGGGATTGTTATTAGGCCTCACTAAAAATTAAAATAGTTTCCTTTGCTGACATTCAGTTTGGACCGTGGCGCCTCATACAGTATAGAAACCATTTGTTTTCAACATATTGTGGGAAAAAAACCCTGTTAAAGACTAAGTCATGATCTTTGTTTTCCGATGTTTTGCCCATTTTGTGGTAACTATAGAAAGTTTTAGCTATTTTTCTAACATGCTGCTGCTCTTGCCTCCAGCTTCTGAAGACTGTGACCCCATAAACTTCCTGTCTGTAGAGACAGCTAATGCTTTAATTGATCATTAATGGACTTTCAAAATGAGATTAAGTATCTTCAGGAATTCAGTTAGAGCAGTTTTGTATATGGAGGGTAGATGCAAGTGCCTTCAAAAAGCACTGTTACACCACAAATCCTTGAAAAACTTGCTTCTAAAATACTTAAAAGGAAAAGTAATAGAAAAGATTTTTCCTCTGATTTGTTTTTTCTCAAACCAGAGAAGGCTTTTATTATGTATCAATGAGAATTTATTAGCTCATTTTCAAAAACCAAATAGCAGAACCTCACGAAAATGTTGAATTTAATCTTAGAACAAACCATGCAAATTTTGACAGCTTTGATTTGCAACGTAAATTTTTTGTTAAATGAATTTATTCCAACTTTAAAAACTACACTCTTTGGGCAAAAAAAAAAAGATGAAAACTTTTACTATAGCTGTACTTGAGAATACTGACAAAAACATCTCCATGTTTTATCACAATTCTTCACAATTACAGGGGTTGCTTCTCCTGTTTTCTTTAAACTTTTGCCTTTTAGTTCATTTGGAGTGATTTTTACAGGTTTTCATGTTGCTTTCTCTTGGCCGTTTTTGTACAAGCCACTTTTGGGAAAACTTGACCATTTCGATAACACGTACAGTTGTTACTACCGAAATAGTGGCTTCCTTCTTAGGTATCTGAAAAATCAGTGCTATTTAACTCAGTTAAGAACAGTTGTAGCTGGTGGGGATACCATTCTGGCTGCATTAACGCTGTCAACATTGTTGTAGCAGAAAATACAGCAGCTGCAGTTGCCCTACAGCAGCGCCGAAAGATGGACGTGGTTTGTGTGGCATAGGGTAGCCATCACACTTAGCTGTTGTTGCGGGTTCCTCGTCAGCGTTCTGTTTTGTCACCCCAAAATGAGCAGCTGCAGTCATTTTTAGGCTCTTCCTAGTGGTCCTTCCATGCTTTCTAGAGTACGGGCTTTCAGGACCGCTTACAGTTGTGGTAGCCGGGACGGTAGGGTGGCTGGCATGGAAATGACGGTAAAAAGATGTAGACAGATGTTCCAAATTGGCAATTTTTTCTCCAAATGTGTCTGCTTCTCCTCCTCCTCTCTTATTCGCTGCTCAGGTTAGGGGAAGACTGATCTAAACGCCCGGTTTTATGTATAATCACCAGGGCTTGTTGATGCAATACCCACCTGTATTGATTCGGGCTGTAATTATAGTGAGTGGAAAGCAAAGGATACTACTTTTGCAAATAACACAGAGAAGACTAATCTTACCTGTGTATGAAAGGTGGCTTTCTGTTTGCTTTGTCAGGCAAAGTGGAAAATACTGGTGTTGTCAGTGGCATATTGATTTATGACAGGATGCTGGAGCTGGTTTAATACAGGCTGACTCTAAAAAGCAAGATTTTTTTTTTTTTTTTTAATTTGAACTTTATTTGTCACCTGTTGATGGGAAAGCATCCATTTAGAGAAATGAATATGGCTAATGTTATTTTATCAAATGCTGCAATGTTTGAATAAATCGTAAAAGAAGGAAAATAAGATCTTGACTTCCAATTTAATAATAATGGAATATGAAGGACGAATTGTAACCGTAGAAGTTCATTACAAATTTAAATATTTAGCATTTTCACTAGTCTGTGAATGCAAGAAAATTTATTACATTAAGACGGAATTTAGATCTTTGACATGAAGCTGATATTTTCATAGTGTGAAAAATATCAAGCTGACATTATAGTGTCTCATTTGATGACTTCCAAATGTCAGAGTGCAGTAACTTATTCATAGGGACCTCGATGTCTTGTGATAGTGTCAATTTAAAAGACATTTACATTGACTTTTTTATTTAAACATGTAAAATGGAATATGCAAAGTGGGTGAGGAGAAGGGGGAAAGACCGGGGCAAGAAAGTTCTTAATAATAGAACGAGGCACTTTGAAGGCTAATTTCCACCGGAGCCTTCTGGCAGCTGCATGGGCTGCACGGCAGTGCTTCTGACAGCGCCCGGCGGCGTTCCCTCAAGCCCAGCTCGGCACTCTCGTGTTTCTTGTTACTTCAACAGAATCAGGGGATTAAAACACCAGCATGATGTACTTTCCCAAAAAAGTAAATCACCCAGCCCTTGCTTTTGGAAGTAATTTTGTAGTAATGGAAGATACCGAATATTTGTTTTGAGATGATTAGACTGGGAATTAATGGTAGTGTTAATGCCGGTAGAAGACCTCCGTCAGGTGGCTGTTAACAGGACTGTGAAGCCACAGCAGTTGAATACAGGACGTGTCAATTTATACCCCAGTAAAACCTTCTGTGTGGGTGCGTGTGGCCGCGCCTCAGTCCATGTCTACGCCCGGAGGCCGGTCAGGTCGCTCCTTCCTGTGGGCCAGGGATGGTCGTGCCACGGTTCGCACCTAGCAACGGGGATCGGGGCAGAGCGAGCAGCGCCGCCGCTGCAGAGGGCGGCCACTTCCTTCGGCGCCCGGCGAGAGAGGCCCCAGCCCCGCGCTGCCCGTTGCCGCTGGCCGCCGCGCCCTCCCGAGCCGGG
>Ga0065711_1046927_pt1 | contig 12617 bp, 12 predicted proteins | sample Hoacrofraction12_FD_59098 | JGI IMG/M metagenome (GOLD analysis project Ga0065711, IMG submission 59098) | Hoatzin crop microbial communities from Cojedes, Venezuela - Epithelial fraction 12 v2 (version 2) | ecosystem: Host-associated > Birds > Digestive system > Esophagus > Crop | place...
CTTCGAGAGCCCTGGCCCACGGGATTCCTCCCAGTAGCTCCTTGAAGAGGCCAAAGTTAGCCCTCCTGAGGTCCAAGGTTTTGATCCTGCTTATCGCCCTGCTTCCTCCATGCAGGATCCTGAACTCCACCATTTCATGGTCACTGCAGCCAAGTCTGCCTCCAGCCTTCACATCCTCAACCAGTACCTCCTTGTTTGTTAGTACAAGGTTCATCAGAGCGCCTTTCCTTGTTGGTTCCTCCACCACTTGCATCAGAAAGTTATCACTGATGCTTTGTAAGAACCTCCTGGATTGCGCATGCCTAGCTGTGTGGTCTTCCCAGCTGATGTCAGGGTGGTTGAAGTCCCCCATGAGAACCAGGGTCTGTGACTGTGAGGCTGCTTGCAGCTGCCTGCAGAAGGCCTCATCAACTTCCTCCTCCTGGTCAGGTGGCCTGTAGTACACACCCACAGTAATGTCACCCTTATGAGCCTGTCCCTTAATTCTAACCCATAAACCCTCAACTCGTTCTTCATCTGCCTCCAGGCAAAGCTCAATGCATTCCAGTTGCTCCTTCGCATATAGAACAACTCCACCACCTCTCCTTATTGGCCTGTCTTTCCTAAAGACTGTGTAGCCATCTATAACAGCATGCCAGTCACGCGAGTTGTCCCACCACGTTTCTGTGATGGCGACCAAGTCGTAGCCATCCTGCTGTATAATGGCTTCCAGCTCCTCCTGTTTATTGTCTCAAGGTGGACTGACTTACAGAAGCAGATTTTAAAGTCAAAAAGGACCATTCTGATAATTTAGTCTGACCCCTGGATGACACAGCCCACTGAATTACACAAAGAGCTCCTTTAGATGCTCATTTACAACCACTTTCAGGTTGGTTTCCACTGCTGGATATGAAAGCCTGAGGAAAAATCAGAATGGGATCCTTCCTTCTTCCTATGCACTAAGACTGTTCAGAAACCTGTCTCATTTGTCTTCATTTCACAGATGGGTATTACTGTCCTGGGGGAAGCAATGCCCACACCAGACATCATCCTACCTTGCAGTGTTGGGGAGAGCACATTTAGCATTTGCAAATATCTTTTCTTTCCCTCCCATCTCCAAATTTTCTTCATTTGAAAAACCAAAGAAAACAAATTGTGCTACATCCTTTGTTTTATCGAGGGCAGCTCAGGACCTCCCACTCTTTCATGGAAAGAAAATTTCTTTCCGGTACAGTTTCCATTATTTATTAGCTGAAGGTGGGGGGAGAAATGGTATTTATAGAATGCTTAAGGCCATGCTCACTATAAAACAGAAATAAGCCAATATAGCTAGAGCACAACTTAGTGGCCTATTGTGCAACATTTTAAAAAACATACTCTCTCATTATGGCACTTGAGACTGTCTCCTCCCCCCGACACCAGTGGAAATATATTTATGAGAGCCAGAGAGCAGCAATATTGTTTTAAACAGATCATTAAAATGGGTGTGCTGTTTTCTGCCCACATCCTGATATTTATTCCACATCCTGACAAGACCTGGGATTTGTATAGACCATTCTCCTGCAAGGTGTCAAGTGACTTCGCGGACACTGGGCCAGTGTAAATCCACATATTGCCACTGTGACTTTGGCAGATCTGCACCAGTTTGCATCAGCCCAGGATCCGACTCACTGACTGATCTGAAATCCCCAACGTGATGTGGGTACTATTCTTCCCATTTACAAAGACAACAAGCATTCAGAACTGAATATCAAAGGTTTCCTTGACCTTTTCCACTTAAGCATAAAGAAATTGAAAAGAGACAGAAATTCCAGTCTTCTGTCACAGTGATCTCTGACCAGAGATGCAGCTTGCTCCAACAAAACAGTGACTGGATTACCAGGCCTTGGAGCTTGTATAGGTCTCGCTACATGAGGATAATCCATGTGAGACAGTCCCAGTGAGAACGAGTCTTCAGCCTAGGGCATCCACTCAGTGTCAAGTATGACAAGCACTCAAGACTTGGAAGATGAGTATTCAGCATTTTCTAAAAGTCACATGTGCTGGAGGTATGTGGGAGTAAGAAACCACCCACACCTTGCTTCCCTTGTTCTCCCTCAAATGTGTTCTTCAGAGAAATGTAACACTAATTTCTCACGTTGGAGAAAGAAATCCCAACGCAGCCTTTGTAGAGCTCTGTGCCCCTACTGGTATTCTTCTCAGCACTGAGAAACTATGCTGGGAGGTCACCTGTTTACCAGCTCCTTCACACCAGAAAGTAACTCTACACTGGCATTCTCTTCTCCCTCAAATAACTGTGGCTTACTCATGTTTTAAACAAACCACCAAAGCTCAGAAAGCCCAAGAAAAGCTAGGCACACTCAGCTGGGTACCCTGAAACTCCTTTGCCAGCATCCAACAAAGACTAATAAAGGAGTCACTCTTGGAAAACACAAAACTGTCTCAAGTGAGCAGAAAACCAGGGCGGCCTGAAGAGAGACCATGAGCTTTGCAGCCAGCTCAGAAGTACAGTGTGCTGCCATGGGACCAGGCTGTCCTGGAGGCATGCGAACTCAGCAGAGTAAGGCCCCTGCACTACCTCCTTTAACCCCCAAATCACCCCAGAACCTGAGGCACTGATTCAAGCAAACATCTTCATCCAGAGAAGCACTAGAGACAGAGATTTCAGCTTGTGTCTGGAAGGTTTCATCCTGTAATCAACGGAAGAAACAGCAAAGTTCCTCCTGACCTTAACTGTGCAATCAAACACCGAAAGACTCATTCCCTCTAAAAAAGCCTCACAGACTAAACCAGGCCCCACCATTTTCAAACACTATATACAACAATCTTTCTTTTCACTTTAAAAACACAGAAGAGCTAAGGCATGTGCCAATAACAGAAGTCTATGCTGTTTTCCTGCAGTAGACAGTAGAAATCTACCCGAGGTAACACCCACTTACCCTGAAATTCTCAAACCTGCAAGAGAAGCACATTACAAGCTCCTTCACCGGGTCACATTAGCACTTACAGCAGTCTACCTCTTCTTCCAAGATATTGGAGACCTCCGAAACTTTAAGTGCTTCCTTCCTCTGGTCTGATCAGATAGAAACACCCTTTACTCTATTTGACTGCAACCCCCCCATGCTTCCTAAAGCCCCAACTCTCACAGGCTTCTGGTTACCTCAGAACCACATTTCCCAGCACCAAAACCAAGCTCATGGTTTCCTCAATTGTGCAGGAAAGCATACACTCCTGAAAGATCAGAAACCAAAAACAAACAGAAGCAACACGCATCTTGCTTACAACCTGATGTACAGCAGCCTTCAGACGTTCACAACCACTCTGAGGTGCTGGCACAGCTTTGAACAGCTGGGAGAGGGCTATGACACTGCCAGAGTGAACTGGGACAGCAGCATCAGATGGAGACAGAAAAGAGCTATTTTGCCCAAACTGGCTGTATTCTCAAATCAAGTCAGTCCAGTGCCCTTTGCTTCTCCCTTATTATTTTAAAATGCAGACAAATTTTAAACTGAAAGCAAGAGATGCCAAACTCCCTCCCTATCTGATCTAGTCACTAATGAGGGAGGTTTCTTTTCACCGGCACAGATTTTCCATTGAGCAGCAAAATGCAGCCTCTCCACTGTCCACGTGTCGGAAACAAAGCCGCTTCTAGGATGATGCTTTCCATATGAAACATCAGTTCCCATCTTTCTTCTCCCTTCTCCCTTCCTCCTTTCCATACTTTATTACTCACACGGCAGCTGTAGTAGCTTTCAGATGAGTGGAATGTTTTCTTCAGAGCAGCATAAATTTTCTAGGCAGACAGTGGAAGCCAAAAAAAAGAAAATAAAAAACGAAACCCCAAACCAGGATTATTTTGTACTTTTCACCAGCCTGAAGCAGGCAGCAAACTCTGCAGGGCTGGCACCCTTCAAACCACTGTACAGCCACAGGAAAACAACAAAGTCCCTGAGCTGCTCACCTCACCCTGCATTCTGGGATGTGGGGCACCTCAGATGCAGTGGTTAAGCCAGAGGTGCCAAGGGAGGGTGAGTGCACTGATTCCTCACCAACAAACTAGCACAGCATCTCACAGGCAGCAGCTAAGCAGAGAAGAGAGTGATCCGTAGTCGTCAGGACCCAAGGAAAATGTGCAATTGCACTGCTTTTTTGCATCTCATGCATCAACATGCCTTGCCAGACCCTCACCCAGAGGGAAGGAGAGCAGGAACCAAGGTTAGAAACCAGAAGTGTCCAGACTCTGTCTATGGCATCACGTAGGGTTGTGGCTGCAGTTCTCAAAAGATGCAAGAGAGTCACAGGATGCAGAGAGTCTGGATACCTTTTACTAGCCAAATTGCTGATAGCTAGGAGAAAAGAATTGGGTTTTAGCAGTGCAAGCCCTGAAATGGAAGACTAAAATTGACAACAAAGCCGAAGATGTTAGCCAAACCATGTCCCTAACACTGAAAACAGGGCCAGGTGCTCAGGAAAATTCCTAGAAGGTAGAACTGGTTGAAACATTTCTACCAAACATTCTCTAAAAAAATTACATTTTTTTCCAGTCTGAAGTGTTACATTAGAATATATTGGGTTTGGAGCCACCACATCACCCACTGAAATTTCTCACTTCCAAGATGTAATCTGGAACTACAGACTTGAATCAAGAAAAGCGGCCACTCACATCTGGGTCTCTAACATCACACCCAAGTGCTATGACGTGGCCAATGTCCATTTTGGGTGTAAAATGCAAGCAAACAGGAGCACCTCTCACTCCTTCTACTCCTCCACCCACTGAACATTTTTCACCGCGGCTTTTGCTTGCTGGAATCTTTGCTTTCCATCCAGCCCTGGTGAAGGATAAAGGCAGGCAATTAAAGGCAGTCCTCTACTTCACCCCCACCAGCACAAAGCAATTCAGCGCAATGTTGATTACCCTCCAGTGCTGGAGTGAAGACAACTCAGCAGAAATTGCAAATGTTTACAAACCCTAGAACTTTCCTTATGCTTGAAAATGAACTTTGCCCGCTTGAGAGTCAGGATTAAAACCAAACGCCTAGCAGCATAGTAGCCTATTAGTAGTGAAAGCATTTTGAAAATTTATTTTATTTGTCATGCCACATGTATTTTTTTCACCGCACAATCCAAACAAACAGTCATTTCCAGTTTGATTTCCAGTCACTTCAGCTGCACAGGAAGAATGCTGCAGCACGAGAGCTGCAAAGGCAGCAGGTGGGTAAGATGATCCCATCCAGAAAACACAAACCCTGCTTTCCAGGGCTTTTTTAATTATATAAATGGAGATACTTTCGTTGATTGCAGTTTCTGTCAGAACATGTTGGTTTACAAAGGTCCATTATGGTGAAACATCAACCCTGTGCCAGTGTCCCTTTAAAACTGACTTTGGGAGGCTGCAGGTTTAAGGGCAGGATTTGTAAATCAGGACACTAATTGGAATGTCTCAGAAGAGCCTTTCACAAGCCAGCGTCCTTCTCCTTCGCATCCCTCCCCATCAATCACACTGTCTTCCAAGCTTGCCTGTGTCACTGCCTACTTCTCTGTCCCTTGCGGAGTAGGAGCTGTTGACCCCCACGTATGATTTAAACCCCAGCTTTGCACTTGGGTCCACAATGCTGGGAAATAACCAAGAGGATTAGGACATCTGAGACAGGGTCTGTAAGCACCATGTTCAAAACTATTATGACACTTAAATGAGTATGCCTGCTGGGCCTACAGCAAACATTAATATACAGTCTGTGTGCAGATGACTCAGACTCTTTAGTGTACGCTGTAAAGTATACCACATGCATCTTAATAATTCTTAAGACAGTAACACATGTAACGAATACACAGTTGCACTGAGTGGAAATGCTCTGGATTGGAAAGGATCCTTCACCTGTAAGAACAGGGAGAGGACGGGTACCTGCTTTAAAAGGATTAAGAGCATCAGAGCAGCTGATATATTAAACCTTTTAAACAAAAAAAATCCATGCCTTCCTGCCTGAGCTTCCTACACCAAACTCCAACACCTTTTAAAAACCTAGAGAAGAAGTCAGATTAGTGCTATGCACAGGTTGTCTCAAGGACAAACAAGCCTCTGGGAAGGGGGATTTAAGCTTACCTTTCGGATCCTTATTTCCATTTTTTTGGAGAAGCAATGCCGCACCCCACCGAGGGCTCCTTGCGCAGGAGCTGCACCTGCTGCCACAACCCCAGCTGCCACAGCAGGATTTGGGCCGGCAGCTTCAGAGGGGCTGGCTGCCCTCTCCCTGCAGCCCAGCACAACCCTCTCCTGCCCCAGCCCTGCAAACCCATAATATGAATCCTCACAACAGCCCTGGGAGAACGGAAGAGCTGCCAACTCATCTTTTAACTGAAGAACTAAGAAGCAAAGGTTTGGTGTCCTGATGAAACCCAAGATGTCTAACCATCTTTGAGCACAAAGGCTGAAATGATTTCTTCTCAGAAGGGAAATGAGACTTGAACCCTGCTCTCACAAGCAGCCTAACAACCTGAACAGGCAGGCAGCCTTCTTCACCAGCTGCTGCCAGAGCAGGGATGGCAAATATAGCCTGGTGAATGCAGTGATATGCAAGTTCTGACATACTCACCTATCTCTATACTGCCAGCTCTCAGAATGCCACAATAGTGGCATTTTCTTAATCAAGTAAACATTGGAAATCCCAGCTTTTTTATTTCTGAGAATAAAAGACAATAAAACAAATCTTCAGTGGCTCAGAAGCAAGGAAAGTAAAAAGAACATCAAACTAAAAAATAAAAAGTCTGTGACTTTAAAGACAATCTCTCTCTTGGGAACCAGGCACACAATTTTTTAATTCAAAGTGGCAATGCTGGGAAGGAGACACAGCCAAGAGAGTACCAAACTCAGAAACTCAAAACATGTGTAGCACCTATCAAGACTGAAGCCAACGGAAGAAAACCGGGACAGTCTCAAATACAACAGTATCAAGCTGGCAAATGTACCTGTGTAACATCTGTACTCCAAATCTGTTCTCTACCAGGGAAAATTTGGAAGGAGCAGAGACTGTTTCCCTGGCAGATTTGTTCTGTTTGCTACAGAAGCAGCTGAACGCTGCAGTTCAAGTGAATCCAGATTGATCTGGACCAAGGCAGAAGTACAAAGAGGACCTGTGGGTAGAAGAAATTCAGCAATTTAGGTGGGTGCTTCCTGCAGCTTGAACCTGAAAGACATCACAAAAATGGCACTCCCAGCTCCTGAGTGTTGTTGGGAGTTTGGAAGTAGTGGGGGCATTGTAAATAAATACATAAGAGAATGGGCAAGAGGCACTTCACAGTCCAGAGAAACAGAAAGGAAAGTAAGAGGGACTCGGCACCATTCCTGAAAACACCTTTATTAACTCTCCAGAATTCAGGTTTACCATCAGAAAGGAAAACTGCCACCAATTACAATACCTGTGAATAAATTTTTATGATGTTTTGAGTGTGGTGATCAAAAGTTCTTCCCCTCTGCAGAATGCGACAAGCTCGATAGGAGATAAAGTATACTATTACCCCATTGCTTAATGTACTGAATACGAATGCTGCTCAGCCAGCGAGCAAAATCCCTGTTTTACAAGGACAACACAAACAAGGTTGTTCATATGGAGCTACAGAGTCAAACAGAAGCAGCTTCCCACTTCACTATAACATGTTTCCCAATGCAGAATGGAGAAGCAACAGACTGGATGTTTCTCAGTGGAGAGTCATTTGACAAGGCCCCCAAAAATATGACAATATCCAGAAGATACCATTTGTCTCCACCCTGAAGAGCTGAAGTGTGACTTTACTGCCTGGAACTGAAGACCTTCTGCCATTTCCACACTGAAGTATCACATTGCAGACTAGCTATGTATCATGATTTTTATGTAGCCTACTCTAATCTACGCATTGCCTATTCCGTAGGACATACATGTGGGCTTGGGGGAGGGGAGGTTTAAGCATCCCAAACAAATACGAGAAAATATTTTCTAGTTGAGTACCCACATTATGATTGTGTATTGCTTAATGGTATTTACCCCACTTCAAAACCACTTGACACAAGTTACACACATAATCAGCCATTTTAAGACCTGTAACATGGATTGCAGGGTGCTATGCTTTCATAATGCCAAGAAATAACACTTAAAACAACAGATTCTGTAATTAAGGAATCACGAAATAACAGAGACAGCAGTTTGAAGTTTGTCTTTCCTCTCCTTCTCCATCTCTTTCTGTAAGGTGACAGGAGCATGCTTTCAGCACATGGAGCAAGCAGAGAGCCTGCAGGTATAAACGGACCGGTGCTCAGAGTCTGAAATACACTGCATTACATGTGTGGCTGTTCTTGGAAGTCAACCATCTCTGCAAGTTATTCTCAAGAGGCATGATGTACTATAAGCACTTAAGAAATGTGTTACACTATGACTGGAACCAAGATGAAATAGCAATATTAAAAGAGATGGTTTAGTTTATGTAGTGGCCAACTATGCCATTAAACTAGAACAATGGAGATGATGGGGAGGCAGGAATGTTCTCCAGTGTGATTTATTCCTTTCCAGTAGCAGTGGAAATTTTTCCTATAGGCCTGAAAACGACCCTGTCTGCCAAGCAGAAGTCTGCATTAAGATGTAAGAGTTCTGCGAGATTAGTCACCTCGGCATACTCTGCTCTCACACAGCACAGGGATCTCAAAGCCCTTCACCACAATGGGTAAAAACTCGGCCTCCCAAGCCGCAGAGACCATGCCTCAGCACCACTGTTGTCAGTCACTTCAGAAAGAGGGGAAACTGAGGCTTGAAGAATTGATCAAAAATATGCAAACAAGGCTCTACGACAGAGTCAAGAGCGAAACAAAGGCTTCCTTGATCCTGTGCTTTACGGGAAACGTGCATCTTCCTTGGAAGGAGCATTGTTTGCTGCAGCTGAGAACAGCCAGGTCAGCCAAGGCAAGAGGAAATGTTATCGGGCAATGGTTATCAGGCAAACAATACAATCCCATTTCCACTTCTGCCAGCCAATTAGACCTGGTCTGCCCGATGACACGTGGGAAAGGCGAGCTCTTTTAGAATAAGCCAGGGCTTGGCACCTAAGCCCTGCTGATTTTATACACCTGCATCAGCTACACACATGGTGACCCTGTGCATCTACCTGCTCTTTGTGCCCCTGTGCTGTGTCATTCTGGAATTGCCATGCTAGAGGTTGGCTTATGGTCCCTACAGAATATGAAGAGAGCCCCAAATTGTCTCCTGACCAGACCCCTTCGTCACACAAGGATGATGAGTCCAGAGTCCTCCAAGGGGCCTATGGAGAAGGATAATAGGGTTGGTTTGAAATGCTACCCCTAGGAAGAGACATATCTGACTACAAAAGATGCTTTCTGCACACTGATCTTTAAATGACCCCCCCAGATGACACCGTGAAGGCCCAGCAGGAACAACAGACTGAAGCCTCATGTCCAGCCCTTCCCAATTCTCAGCTCTGCCCTCCCCCTCTTTGCAGTCTGACACACTGAGAGTGGGACCACGTGCAGCTGCACAGGCTACGCTCCTCACAGTCGCCTCCCTCAAAAACAGCCTCCTACCCACTTCCTTCCTCTGCATAGTAACGAGGTGCTCTTCAGCTTCATGCTGTCTCTCCCAGCAGTCTGGTTCCAATCTCGGGGATGCCACATCAGACAGCTACTCCCCAGCAAGGGCATATGTGGCCAGAGGTCCTCCCGCTGCATCGCAGCAGCCATGCAGGGGCTGAAATCTCCCCCCGCCCGGGGCCTGAACTGCAGAGTCAGCTCGCACGGACAGAGAGCAACTAGGACAGTTCAGCCAGAGCCAGGATGAAGCGCCAGCCAGAAACATACAGATGTCAGCCAGCTGCCGTACAGTGAATGCCTCACTTTCCAAAGCAGAGAGACCACCTCTTCCTTTAATCTCAGTGCCGGGGTGCTGCTTTGCTGCTGGGAGAAGCACTGCTCTGGAGCCTCTGTGGAGGTCGGGTATGGCAGCAGAGATCTTCACAGAAGCAGAGGCAAGACCCATTCAAGTATTTTCACTCAAAATTAAAGCTGCTGCTTCCCAATGCTGACTCTTCCCGCAGGGATCAGTCACTGCCCTGCCAGCTCTCCTCCCCGGGGTCTTGACTGCAGCCTGGCTGTTTTAAGGGATACCTTTAGAAACACAGATACATGCACATACATCTCTTGTCCCAAAGTTGTTACGGTTTGCCTAAAATAAATAAATCCCCAAGACCTGGTTATATTTGCAAGTGATTATGCAGAATGAAATTGGGGTCTCTGTGTCAGTGGGTCTGCCAAGCCTGTGTGTCAGCGTGCTTAGTACAGCCAGCTTTGGCTGTTCCCACCGATACAACAGTTTTGCTCCCAGTTGTTTGCAAGGAAAGTCCAGGCAGCAACAGGGGAATAAAAACAAACTGTAAATACAGGATGTATTATGAAACATCAGGCACTGGTTGGACAATTTGAGGGTAAATATGGGAAACTGTAACAAATTATTTTCAACTTCGCTTTCCAAACATATGTGGAAAATCAGTGGGGTGTAAACAGGAGAGTGTGAGTTCAAATTTTGCAATAGTAACAGTGGGCTTGCATAGGTACATTGTACTCTATATATAAACTGCTGCTCTTCTACACATAAAGGCAGCAGGAGACAGTATCACACACAGTACTGCCTAAAGCATGCTGGCTATATCAACAGATTATCTCGCTTTGGACTGTCTGGACTATTACTAACATGCAACTGAATATGCAACCAATCCAACAACAATGATGCTACGAAGTTAGGCTTTTTAATGAAATTATATTAACCTCTTCAGTTTAATTAGCATGTTAAAAATATAAAAGGAAAGCAGATGTGACCATCATGGATGTGCAAGCTGAATATTAGTAACAAAAAGCATCCCCTCCCCCTGAGAGGATAAAGCACAGTTGGATCGGTCATTCTGTAAACTAAATCCCAAATGTGTTCGTACTGTATCTGTCAATAAACCTCTCATGTGTGTGCACATACACACACAAAGCTGCAGCCAAAACAATTTTACTAGGGTAAACCTTCAAAGGTCCAGCCGCAGTCCAGATGGATGACAACGCCACAGCCCAAGTACTTCCCTGAAGCCCTACTGTCCACATTTCTCCACACACACACTTCTAAACAAAAATTAAAGGAACGTCCCAAGCTGTCACTTACTAGAGACCTTACACACGCTACCCTTATGCTGGCCAAGACTAAGGTGAATGCTGGCAAGATGAAATCCAGTGGCTTGTGATTCGTATACTGATAGTGCCACGGGTCCGCTCGCTGCATCAGCACCACATGCCATCCCAGCCACACTCCACTATTCCTACTCACCAGCGGATTTTTTTTTTTTTAAAGAGACACTAGTTTCCAGAATTTCACCCAGCGTATTACCTCTGCCAGAAAGCCACATCAAGAAACAGAATAGTCTCATAACGTCCTGCCGTAATGAGGAATCTTGTCTTTCCTTCTTCCTCAGCATCTCAGCTGATAACTATTTATAGATCTACGCATTTGGGCTCATAGTTCATTTTATACAACTCTTTTCCCTGTAACCTACTCTTCTCCTTGGTCTTCTTTATTCACACCACCAGTCATCATTTTAATGCACTCGTAATACTTGCTTTCCATCTGTAAAGTATCCGAATTCTGTCTGCATATTAACGCTATGGTCCCTCAAAACAGACTGGTTTACTGGACAGCCTAAGGCGTCATTGTTTTAAGATGCAGCAAGAAGTGTGTGTTTCTCCCCACCTTATAAAAAAAAAAAAGGAGAAAAAAAAAAAAGAACAGAAAATAAGTCACCTCCCTAGTTACAGAATTTAGCCTAAAAGCTTTTGCTAGTGCTTCCACACACCTGCCCACCCCTATCTCTGATTTAAGCTATTTTTATTGACATATACTAATTACCTGAAAATAGGAATGATCTATTCCTTTTCCACCAGCTGTCAGTTGTCAGCACTGGCTGGAAGTGATAAGCCTTGCTTAAAAGAACAAAACAAACCAAAAAACCTCTAAGCTCAAAAATAAAATAAAAATGGTAGTCATGATAAAAACAAAACACTACAGAATGCCACTGGATCTCAGGTGCTGCCAGGTGTGCTCAGAAAGGACTGAAGGCAGACAGATTTGAATGGACTGCTCAGTTTGTCATGGCAAAAAACACAGAGATTTAAAGGTCTACACACGCAGAAAAAAACAACCCACCAAAAAAACCAACCCTGAATCAAAGAACAAAAATAAAATAAAGTCAGAAATGCAGCCCCAATGCATCGACTGTCTGCGCTTAAGAGATTTACAGGAGTAATTTAAATGATTCACCTGCTGCCAGTTTTCCTCCAAGGATGGCAAAGCTGAGAAGTAGCCGGTGTCGTGGACAAGCTGGAGTTCCTGGAATATACTATAACTAGCCAAGACATCCATGCTGCTGCTGAGCAAGACCCTTTCTTTCTGCTTTTGTGTGTGTTTGTTTGCTCGGGTGGGGGGTTGTTTTTGATCATAAAAAAAAAGGAGGAGGAAAATCAACCAATGATAGATCCAGCGTCCCTTTGGCTTTGTTTTGTTTCAGTCACACTTTAAAAAAGAAAGAGAGAAAGAATGAGAGCGGAGGGACGGCGAGGGCCGGGCCGGGCCGGG
>Ga0065711_1046935_pt1 | contig 12617 bp, 12 predicted proteins | sample Hoacrofraction12_FD_59098 | JGI IMG/M metagenome (GOLD analysis project Ga0065711, IMG submission 59098) | Hoatzin crop microbial communities from Cojedes, Venezuela - Epithelial fraction 12 v2 (version 2) | ecosystem: Host-associated > Birds > Digestive system > Esophagus > Crop | place...
GGGGGGGGGGGGGGGGGGGGGGCCCTGGTGGGCAAGTGCCCCGAAAACAGCCTTACCTGATCTTGAGGTACGCCGCCGCCCCGAAAACCAGCACCACCACCACGATGACCGTCACGGTTATGGCCACGATGCTCCCTGCGGAGGGAGGGTCCATCAGAAAGGGTAGCGCTGAGCCCTGCCACGTCCCAGCCCCACAGCACCCACCCCACACCCCAGCTGCTCCAGATACACCCGTGCCAGCCATGTCTGGTGGGGTGGGGACATTCCCCCACTGCTTCCCAAAGCTCCTGCGGAGGATGCTGGGCACCCCTGTATTTTTGCAATGACCCCCTTCTCATAAAGACACGGCAGGTGGATCTGGGATAACACACACCTGGGCTTTGCTTGAGGACTATGGACGTGCTCCTTGATGCTCCTCCTGGCATCAGGCAGCATTTAGAGCTGAGCCAAGGCTAGAAAATGCTCAAGATCCCTCCCTTTTCTGGCCTTATGAAGCGCTTTTAAGCTATGTGAGCTTGCGGAAGAGGACAGGTGAAAGCTAGTGTCAGCTTAGTGAGGTCTCCAAGAGGCAGAAGAAAACCCTACATCTTCCTAACTCAGGTTGCAACTATTATTCAGGGCAACTCTTTCCTCAGATTTGTACGTAAGGATTTTATTTGCATCTCCGGGCAACCGAGGTTTGGTACCTACGGCTCCTTGTCTCCACCGGCGGAGCAGATGACATAGGCTCCTCCAGGAAAGCTCAGCTTTTGCTGAATGGTGCACTCAGAAACCTCCTGAACACCTCTTCCCTTCCAGTTCAGGGCGTCTGCCCCTCTTATCTAAGCACCTGGAGGCTGCCATTTTATCTATATATGCATATGAAGAGTGGTGGTGCTCACCTGCGCTCAGGGCACGTGGGACCTCTTCCATGGTGACTCCGGTGGAGAGGGTGGTTTTTCCAGTGGCCATGGCCTCAGCTGCAGTGGGGCTTGTCACAGTCACTGGTGGGGACGTTGGCTCCACAGCCAGGCTTGATGCCACAGCCAGCGTCTCCAGAGAAGGGACATCCTTGGTCAGTGCCGGTGGCTGGGTGGTGTGGGGACTCATGAGGACCGGCGTTGGGGACAAAACCATCCCAGGGGATGAGTTCAGGTCGCCGGTGGGGAGGGAGGAGGATGGCGATGATGCAGGTATACCCGTGGGGCTGGGAGCTGCCCCCAGATCCGTAGTGCCTCTTGCCAAGCTGGCAGTATTTGCTGTCCGAAGACCTGGGTCTGTGTCCAAGGTTGGTGGCCTCGAGCTGGGGTTGAAGGCTACAGATGGGCTGTCTGTTGTGGTTATGGTGGCCACAGGCATGGAGCTCATGGTGATGGAGGCAGGAGCAGGGGACAGTGCCACCGCAGGGGTGGTATTGTGGCCATTCCCCTCCGTTGGCCCAGAGGACATCCCATCTCCAGCAGGTCCTGTGGATGTGGGCAGCGAGGGCTGGCCAGGAGCTGGCATGGGGACAGCTGCATCCCTGGAGCCCAGTCCCGATGGGGTCCCCTCTGAGGGGAAGGGAGGGCTGGCAGGTGCAAGGGGCGATGCTGTGGAGTCATCACCCAGTCCTAGGAGCGAGACAAAGAAATATTAATAACGGGGAAATCCTTGGAGCAACCTTAGCTTTGGGTGAACACTGAAAGGTTTGGGAATGAAGCTGGAAATGAGTTAATTGGTTTTAAAACGCTGAGAGCCATCTCAAATAAAACGATGGGAAATATCCCTGCATCGCTAGAGGTGAGGTTTAAACCAGACCAGCTGCCCCAGCATGGGTCAGCACCATTTTTCCCCAAGGCTGAGATCCCCTGCATCTCAAAATACCCCCTCCTTCATCTTCCTAGCATCTCCTCCCAGCAGCCAGCAAAGCAGTAGGGGAGCAAGCTCCTCCTCAACAGCAACCCCCGCGCAGCTGGGAATGATAACACAAGATGCCTCTCTCTCCTCTCCCCCCGGTTTCCTTGTGCATTCATTCATTCGACTCCATTTCTTAGCACCAAGATGAGTCATTTTTTCCTCTATTCCCACCAGCAGACTGCTGGGGCTCTCCCCCACCATCCTTTCCGCTACCCAGGGCTAAACTCAGCACTGGGCCAGCGCTAGCAGCTCCCTCGGCACGGTGGGGCCAGGGGAAGAGCGTGCCAACATGAAGTGACATCAGGAGGGATTTTCATTCCCATGCATTCATTTATTTACACCCCCAGAGCATCTGAAGACCAGCACTAGGAAGAACAAGAACTTGCTCCAGCACAAACAAGCCACAACGAATTAATTGTTACATGAGTGTGGAGGACAAAAAAAAACACAGCAAAATGCTGATTTTGTGGGAGCCCTGAAGCCAAACTCCCACCTCAGCTCCAGAGACAGGAGCTTGGTGCTTATCTGAGAAACAACAGCAGCGAGAGCACAGACAACTCTCATGGCAGCTCTCTGCGAGTAGGAGCCTGCAGATCGCATGGCTGGGCATTACTGGTGGGCACATCAAGCTCTCCTCCCCATCACCAAGCCACCCCCCAAGGAGATGTCATCAACCACCACAGCCAAATCTGCTGTCCCTCAAGTCAAACTGAAATGTCATCCATGCAGGTGACACCCAAGGTAGCAAGAAGGGACCCAGCCTGCACTACAGATGTGTTTGAGAAGAAACAGGGCTGTTGCTGGCCCACTGCGTGACTGACTACACATCAAGCTGCCCCAAGAAACAGTGGGGTGGGAAGGACTCAGAGTTGGAAGCAGGGGCTGTGCAACACGGGGTTCCTCCAGTAAAGCCCCTCCCTCACTGCTGAGCACCCAGGAGAGCCACAAGGCTGCTAGGGCAGACAGCACCTTGTGCCAAAAGAGCGATGGAAACATTTAGTGCCTGTGTGTAGAAATGGTGGGATGCAGCACTGGTGAGCAGGGACTCACTAAACCGTGGTTTGGGGTGTTTTCAGCCATCAGTGCAAGCAGAAGGCTGCAGGTGTCTAACACAGCTTCACCCAACCTCCACCTTCAGTGGAGGAAGACAGCAGGAGGGACATCTCTGCTAAGGACCTCCAACTCACTGCAGCAAGCACTGGGTACATAGCACACCTTTCATGAAGGCATTTTCTGTATAGAAACTGCAAATAGAAACTGCAAACATATGCTTGGTCAGGGATTTAAAGCCAGCTCCTGGGCATGGCTTCTACTACAGCATAAGCACCTGTAACGCTTGACCCAAAATTTTTATTCCTGGCTCTGTAGATATCCCTGTGATGGGCCCCATTTCCCATGTAGGAGGTGGGACTGATGCCATGGGTGCTCTTCTCCCAGGGACAGGCACTTGGAGATGCCTCTGAGCTTTCACCCTCCTTGGGCTCTCGGTGTGCTAAGGGGCAAGACTGATAGACCTTCGGGTAAGAGAGAAGAGATGGATGACAAGTTGGAGTCTGGTTACCAAATAAGCCACCTGGCTTAGCACCCATGGTTTCCACACTCAGTCCAACCACAGCAGCATGGAAGCACCCAGACATCCCACCTCCCCCTTCCCAGCTTCCCAAAGCATACCAGGCTCCTGCACAGCTTCTGCTGTCAGCAGGGCACTCTGATGTCTCCTCACACCAGGACCTCTACATTTCAGGCTTCCTGGTTAATACCCAGGAGTTACTGGCACATGAACTCAAGCTGCATTACTATGATAATTCTGAGCTTAAAAGCCATTAGTTCAGATGAATGCATTGGTTTTCACAGCTTGGCTTCACCCACAGCATCTCACCAGGACAAAGCCAACAACCCTGATGGGCCCCCTCTCATCCTGTCCCTTCCTCCTGCAGAGGCTGGTGGATCAATTGCTCAGTTAAGGCACTGCAGCACCACAAAACCAAATATTCCCTGTGCTGCTCCATCCCCTTGTGTAGCTCTCCACACTGATGTGCCACAGGCAGCAGGTGCCAGGTCCCCTACAGCATAGGCAGGTACCATGCCTGCGCACTCATACAGCAGCATAGTGGGACCTGAAAAGCACCTGCAGCAACATCTGTTAGGTACCAACACCATTTGGTACATCACTTTCAGTGGCCAGAAACAAGCTGCAAGGGCCTGCTTCTTCGACACATTGATGCTGAGGTTCAAGTGGTTGATCTGTGCCCTTTTTTGCTTTTACACTGGTACTCCCCTTGCCCTTTCTTGACCAGGTTGAAGCATCCTCACATGGTCTTCCCAGCACACTCACTCAGGGCGGGACATGCGGCAGAGCACAAAGAAGGGAGGCTGCCAAAACTGCATCTCCTTTGTTAAGAGAAAGAAGGTACAAGCGCCATTTCTAGCAGGTACTGTTAGTCCACAACCTCCCACACCACAAGAGCTACAGATGCCATCAGCCACAACCCCAGGAAAGCACGGCCTGCTGGTTTTCATGGCTGAGGGTGGGACACACAATCCATGGTTGGATTCATGAGGACCACTGAGCAACAGGGTCTTTCTCAAGGTTTTAACACCATGCAGCCATCCTGGGCCTTAGGCAAGAGGAGGCATGGTCTCTGCCAGAGAGAGATGGATGGAAGACGACATCAAAGGATGTCAGCTATCAAAGGATGCCAAGCATAGTTCAGCCCTCAAGAATTTGCCCATCTAGTTCACTTAGGGCAGCTGGAGACACACAGGCGGAAAGGCAGATCAGCAGTACAGGTTGATACCAAGGCATGAGTGAAGAACCCAAGTATTCTGGCCCAGCATGCCCTGCCCCAGCTCCACCAGCTTCCCTGTGCCCACACTTCTGACCTCAGGTAAGTGGATTATTCACACACATGAGCAACACCAAATCAACCTCCCCCATCAGCAGTGATTCAAGGCATCATCACTGCAAATGCTCTTGCAACAGCAAACCCCTCAGCCTCTGTGATGCTGCCTGAAGGTCCCTGGCTGACCAGTCATTGCATTGCCAAGAGTAGCTCTGCAGCTCACACATACCCTGAGCAGAGCGCTTATTGCCTGTTTTGAGAGGTCTGCCCTGAATATGGCTAAGCCAAGGCAGAAATCAGCTACCATGTGGTAGCTGAGGGTGCTGGAAGTGCTAACAAACCCAGACCAAGCACCCCTTCACCCCTGGTGTTCTTCAAATCAGCGTTCAACGTCTACCTGTATTTCTGTAAAATAATCCTTTCTCCAGCATGCTGCAAACAGCCCATGCAGCCTGTAGCATGACACATTGCTGTTTCATCGAGCACAGCAGGACCCTCCCAGGGCTGGTAGCACCCTCAGAGTTTATTACTTCTCTATAAATGTAGATGCTTCCAGTCTCTCCTGGACATAAGCAGGTTTCCACCTCTCTGCAAAGCCACCCTAGGGTCCCACATTGCTTGCTTGTGCTTTGGATCAGAGCTCTTGATCAGCTTGAACTTTGGAAGCAAAGTGACAGGGACCTCATAAAGCTGGCAATACCACTAGCCAGGATGAGTCAGGAAGTTTCTGATAATATCTGAGGGGTATAAGTTCAGAGCATGAGCCAAGACTGGATGCAGGAACAGTCCTTGGCCACTGGCTGAGTGCTCCCAGCCAAGCAGGTCACAAGTCACAGGGACATTTCCCAGGAGACCAAGCACGGCTGAAGGCAGCACGCTGCTCAGCTCAGCCCTGGTTTTCCCTCATCGCCCTCTGCTCCTGTACGGTCATTGCCAACCAGGCTTTCGTTTCCAGATCAATAGCACTGCATTTATCTCTGCTAGCAAACCTTGCACCAGCCCCCTGCTATCCTCTTGCTCCCCTGAGCCATCATCTCCATTGGGTCATCTGGGACCCAGCAACTGCCCTCACCCACAGCACATCACCCCCTCACACATAGGCTGTGCTCACTTGCATCACAGAAGCAGCCCAGCTTGGATCCCAGAGGGAAGGCAGGCAGCTTCCAAACCAGGTTAGGATGAGAGGACAAAAAGGACCTGGCCGAGGACCTCCTTGGCTGAGATCTCCACGTGTCCTCACGCCACTGACCCAGCTCATGGCCAGTCAGCCCCGCAGGTGGGTGCTGCCCGTCCCCAGGGAGCTGGGTGGCCAGAAGAGCACCCAGCTTGTCTGCAAGCCCAGTCCTTTACAAACACATCTGAAAAGGAAAAGAAAAAAACAAGGCAGGGTTTCCTTGTTCCTCCAACACCTGGTCTGTAGGAGCTGCAGGTGTGGGCAGGAACCAGAGCAGTGCACTGGCATAAGGAACAAAAAACCCAGCAGAAAACTTCTTTTAGGACCACATGACTTCAAAGGCTAAAAAAACTCAAACAGGGGTTGTCAGAGGGATCGAAGGATGTCAGCTATCAAAGGATGCCGAGCATAGTTCAGCCCTGAGGAATTTGCCCATCTAATTCACTTAGGGCAGTTGAGCACCCCGCTGGAATCCAGCTCGGAGCAGGAGCGGGCAGGGGACTGCCAGGACAATGTAACCACCAGGAAAACAATAGGAAACCATACTTCACAGCCCCACATGAAAATTGAAAGGTCATTTTTCTAGGTTCTCTTCCCTAGGAATACAGAAAACAGCCCTACAATTCAAATATCTTGCTCTCAGGGAATATTAACTCTGATCACCTGCCAACCCAAGGAATGAACAATCCACCTGATGGATTATCTCCATCTGCTATTTGCATGCTGTTCTCCTGGCCTCTGCAAGCCATCAAAGGTGGAGGTCTCACCCTTGCAGAAGCTGAACACTTCCCATGCTCTACTTGGGAAACAGCTGCCTGACCTGGGCTGGCAGCCTCTCCAGCAATGCGTTTCTCAGGCACTCCAGAAGCAATCACAGCAAGCTTTTAAATTGCTCTGCCAGCTGAAACACAGCATAAAGAACAAGAGAACATCTCTAGCCCAAGTGAATGACATCAGATGGAGGAGCCATGCCACAGCAAACAAACATCCACTGATAAGGCAGAGATGGAGCTTTTAAAGAGCTTTGCTTCATGACTCATCACATCTGATGTAACTACCAGAAGGTCCACATGACCTAACCCACACACCATGTGAAGTAGTGCTCTCAGCCTGAATTAACAGAAGCACCCATGCACCAGCCACAGTACGTGATGCTCCTCTAGCAGCCCAGGCCCCAGAGATAACATAGGTTTCTGTAACGTTAATATAATTTTTCTTGTCCCTCTCAGCAGCACACCCCAACTATACTTACACAAGGAATCTAACCACCCTTTCTGAACAAGAAATACAACAACAGATGGAGAACAAGCTATTACAACAAAGAAGTCTGTCAGGTGCCCACAACATACCTTGCTGACACAGCAAGATTAGGTACCATTTTCCATGCCAGCTCAGCAGCTGCTTCTGGGGCAGGCACTAACACAAGCACCTAGGCAACATATTCAGTTTATGGGTCTCTGCTACTGAAAGCAAAAGTCAGCAGTAATCTCACTGCATACCTACAAAATACATCTAGGGTAGATACAGAAAAATGCTGATACAGGCCCATCCTCTGCTCAAGACAAGGGGATACATTAAGCTCGGGGTCAACAGGGGAAACAAAATCAGAGTATCAGCCCAAACCAAAAAAGGAACAGATTAGAGACAACCTACAGACAACACAGGCCCAAAAACCCACCCAACACTACAGACAGATACATCTACCACACAATTCAGACAAGAAGCAGAGACCTGAGCCAGAGCTTAAACGGAGGTCCCGGCCCAACGGGCTGAGGGTGCCTGGGTGGGGGGTCCCAGGTGAGGCCCGCCAGGGTGACTAGGGGCTATTAGCGCAGTTGGGGGCTCTGACATAAAAGCTGGTGGCCAGAGCTGTGTCCTCTCTGTGCAGGATTGCTAGGAGTACAGGAAAATGCTATGAGTAATTAGTTGTAATATATGATACTAGTGAGGGAAAGTATGTGTGTAGGGGTGAGTTCTTACTTCAATGTTTTGAGAGGGGTACCTGTACTCTAAAAAACAATGTGAGTTGGTGTGGCTTACTCTGGATGATGCACTTGATGGTGTGCAACTTCTTTGATCTTCTGTAGGTCCTGCACTAGGTTCTCACCAAGTCACAATGACGGAGCACTCCTGGCTTCTTTGGTCCTGCAGCACGTGTTGGTGTATTACCAGGTTAAATGATGCAGAACACTAAAACAATTTATGTTTAAATATAGGGTGAGGACTTCCTGTTCATGACCTTGTTAGCTTGCTTTTGGTTTCTGTGGCTGGGGATTCCCCCAACTTGTGCTGGTTTTTGCAGTTCCCTTCCCCTTGTTGTGCTCAGGTGTAACTTGTGTTGTGTTACTGCTGCCTAGCTGTAAAACTGGTAGTGCCTAGCTGTGGATAGCCAAAGGTCTCCTTGTGATGACTAAAACTAAATAAAACTGGTTTTTGCTTTGGGTTCAACTTGTTTTTCAAGCTGTTCAGCACTGGGCTGTCTCACCTTCTCTGTCACCATGTAACTTGGGCTTTGGTGTTGCTTGTCTCTCTTCTCTCTAGTTGGAGGGCCCCATCTGCAGCAAATAAGGGTCTGACTAAACTCTGTACTGATATGGGAAGAGCAAGGAGGATGATATGGTGGTTGTCTTTGGCATTGAGGTTGTGTCTCTGCTTGTCTAGGGCACTGCTGCAGAGCCCTGCTTTGCTGTCCCCAAGAAATAAGGAAGATGGGGTGATCTGGGAGCAGCTCTGGCTCAGACCCAACAAGCTTTCCATGCCATCTCTGAGGCAGCACCCACCTGGGTTGGCACTGGGAAATGGTAACTCCTGGGGACATCCCTGGCTGATATTGAGCTTAGAATAAATAAGGGCCAACACAGTGGCTCTCCAGGCTTGTAGCAAACCTCCAGCAGCACATGTGCTTGCTGGTGACCTGTAACGGTAGCAGCAGTGGGAGCACCCCTGGGTGATGCACTGCTTCCTTGCTGCCCACTCAGCTCCTGCTATATCACCTTTCTTTTCAATGTCAGGTTGTATCAGTGACAGTCTAAAACTGGTTGAGGGGAGGAAGAAACCAAGGAGAAAATCAGGGTCCAGAAACATCAACAGGTAAAAGGCAAAGCTTTCCAATAACTGCGTAAAGAAGTTAAGGCTGTCAGATCAAATAAATCTGCAGTTGCTCTGATCTACTAGCGAGCCAAACTGGCTTCCTGGGTGATTAGTTCTCTTCTGCTGCATGGTTGTTAAGTGGTTTAAGTCTAATTGCTCTGAAGCCTGAAGCTTTCTGTAGCTAATAGAAACAGCTACGCAATGGAAATCAACGTGCTGTCTCCCTGTGTCCTTCACCATCCAGAGGCCCCACCCCTGGGGGAGAGGCTGTCCCAAACACCCAGCTGACCAGGGCACCCTAGGGATGTCCCTTGGCAGCCCTCCTTGAGGATGCAGCCCCATAGGGGTTGCTGCTAAGAAAACCCGTCAGTATCCACCTCCCTGGGTGTAGGGATTGTACCAACATCTCTTGTAGATGCATGGCCTGCCTTTCGCAAGAGGCAAGTGCAAAACCCGCATGGTCAAACACGTAAAGTTGGGGTCTTTGGGCAAGCTGGCAAGGAGGGGCTCCAAGTGAGGTCTTCCCTGGCTGGTGGGTTATGGCCTGGCTTGGGAGCAGCAGCTGCTCTCCCCCTGGCTACTTGCATGGGAGGAAGGAGCTAACATGGGTGCCTGGCTTGCTCTTGCACACTTTCAGACTGAGGAAAGCTGTTGCAGGCAGATTGCTCTTGAGGAACCAGGCAGACAGCTGCGGTTGCACAACAAACCCACCCTCCACAGCAGCTGCGGAGCTGGGTAGCCCCATCACCCTTCATGTGAAGAAAACATTGTTTCACCCTGTGGCTAAGTGTTGCTTAATTATTCAACTCATGAAGCACTTTATCCTGAAGTTGCAATGAAATTACAGCAGGAAAAGAAGGTGAAGAGGAGCATTTAGAGGGTTTTTCCTTCCAAGTGACAAAACAACCTGTGGCTACAGGTCAACCCATGCAGCTAGACGTGTTTGAGAACCTGGGGTGGAAAACCTCTCTGGTCCTGGAGAACCCCCGGCTGGCAGGGCCCTCTGTCACCCTTGGGGTTTGTTGGCAGGCTGTCACCTCGTGTGGTGGCTTTAACTGATTGCTGGGCATAATGAGGCTGCTGGGTGCTGTGGGAACCTTTCATCTCAGTGTGACCTTTGCCCTCGTTAAGAACAGTAGTTTACAGCACCAGCTCTTTTTAAAATGAGTTTTGCTGGATTTAAATAAAAAATACTTTAGATACTACACGTTATATTCTTGAAACATGCAAATGTGTTACGCTGTGCTTATTTCCCTGGCGTGTTGCACCCTGGGAGGAGAAACCATTTGTCAGCTCTTTGGGCTGGGTGGCTGGCAGATATCAGCCCCGTCTGCCCATGCAGCTGGGCTTGGGCCCCCTAACAATGCATTTTTCCAGGTGGATATCTCGGACATGGCTCTCAAGCTAGCCAGGCGTGTTGCAAACAGCAGCTCTGCCCAAGTGACAACACACCAGCTAAACAATTTTCCTGGCTAGCTGCTAATTACTGCTGCTAGGTGCAGCTTTCAAGGTGCACCAGCACTATCCCAGCCTTCCTCGGGAGGAGAAGCAATTGGGTTCAGCAAAGGACTCTAAGCATCCTCTAGTATTAGAGGCTGAAGCTGTTGCTTGCTCTTTTGAGCTGGGAGAGGAGAGTGGGGCCAGGAGTGCTCAAAGCTTCATCTCCTCCATGGCAGCTCAAAGCAACCCATGGTGCCAGGCTCTGAGACCCCCCAAAAGCAGCTTTTCCTCCCCAGAAGCTCCTTTTAGAAGCACCCAAAGATTTGAAAGCTGAAAGCTGCCTCTTGCAGCTACTTTAAAATGCCTCAGCTGCTGGCTGGGGAGCGGGGTGAATTGGTAAAGGAGAAAGCGGGCTCGGGCCTGCAGCAACTGTGTTTTTGTACACGGCCAGGCATCATGTTGGGAAAGCAGGTTTGAATTTACATTCAGAGTAAGAAGTAATAACAGGATAAACTTCCTTGTGTGAGATGCTATTATTTCATTATGTGGCCAGGCAAAGCCCAGTCTTATTTCACTCCCACCCAGTGACGTCCTCTCTATCACTAAGTCCTGAAGAATGAGCTTGAATCATATTTAAATCATGCTTTTTGTTTTCTCACAGGTGATAGAAATAATACTTACAAATATATTTATTTATGGTGGGGCAAAAAAAGTCATAGAAAGCATCTGAAAGATCTGGGGTTTTGAGGGTGTTTGGGAGCAGCCTGACTACCACAGGACTCTACTCCAGGGAAATCTTTCCTGGCTCTCCTATCAAGCCCTGCTGGCGGTGGTGCTTTAGAGAGGGATGGTCGTGGGAACAGCTTTGGGTTTGGCCCAGGCGCTGGGAAAAACCCGCCTCCCAACCCCAAAGCGGCTGAGGGCTGACTCCCAGCAGAGGCTGGCTGCTTTTGAGCAGCTTGCCAAGGTGGTGGCTGAATCAGGGCCGGGTAGAAGCCCACGAAGGAGCCAAATGTAGTTTCATCCCCATCTCTCCCAAATGCTCTTGCTTGGGAAGTACAGAAACAGGAGCTTGCTGGCAAACTCCACATTTACAAGAAGAAGGATTTAGCCAGCTCGCCCTCCTCTTGCACTAGTGGGGTCACTTCGCAGGGGAAGATCTCCCGCAGGCTGATGCGGTCCAGCTTTGCTGCGCCCGCAGATGTGGCCTCCCCGGCTGCTGCTCTGGGGACATGGCTGCTGGCTTTTGCAGGGAGCTCAAAACCTGTCCCAGCCTTGTCCCCTCGTGCTGCCCTGCTACGCACCGACAGCAATTTATCAATATCCGCTTTGCCCGATGTATTTCTCCTTGTGCACGGCCCTGTTGCTCGGTTATGCAAGTGTGTTTTTCATGTTTCCGAGCAAGCAGCTCTGTGTTTATTAAAAACCCAGCCCGGACGGAGGGATGACCTGTGCGTGCTGTCACTTGAAAGTGCTTGCTGTCGCACCTGCCAGGGACTGAACTGTCTCCTCTGACTGTCTTAGCGGGGGAAAGATGTCGAACTGCATGTTTCTATGAAATGAGGAGGTTGATCTTGCTGGGGGGAGATGCCTTTAGCTGGCTGGGGAAAGTGCTGGGTGTGCAGGAGCCTCCACTCAAGGCTGGGGCAAGCAAGAAAAGCTCCTTCAGAGCAGGGACCCTGCTGGGAAAGGGGCTGCGAGGCTGGGGGGGTGAGCTCCAGCCCGGGCGGGGTGGGGGCTGCCTGCAAGGAGATGATGGTGGTCCCCTGAACTTCTCCTCCTGCGCCCTGGCTTTCAGGCCAGCTGGGGACCCCTCTGCGGGGCAGGGGTCGAGGAAAAGAGGAGCAAAACACCTCTCACCCGGCCCCACGGGTGTCGGGGTGGGCGTGGGGGGGACGAGTGGGACCGGGGCAGGGGGGGAGTGTGCTCTGCGGAGCCCTTCTGCGGGCATCCCGCCTCTGCCGGGAGGCAGCCGGGGGGTCTGCTTTCCCTCCCCGCCCCCCCCCGGTCCCCATCGTATCGCTCCCGCCCGGCAGCGGTGGTCCTCGGTTTCGTGTCCCCCCCCTCCCCCGGTAACCCCCGGCGGGCGCTTACCTGCCGGGAGGAGGAGGAGGGCGAGGAGGAGGAGGCGGCAGCAGCAGCCCATGGTGCCGGCGGCGCTGGCAGCCGCGGCGGGAGGGACGCACCGCACCGCA
>Ga0065711_1009125_pt1 | contig 12616 bp, 12 predicted proteins | sample Hoacrofraction12_FD_59098 | JGI IMG/M metagenome (GOLD analysis project Ga0065711, IMG submission 59098) | Hoatzin crop microbial communities from Cojedes, Venezuela - Epithelial fraction 12 v2 (version 2) | ecosystem: Host-associated > Birds > Digestive system > Esophagus > Crop | place...
TCCACAACCTCCCTGGGCAGCCTGGGCCAGGGCTCCGTCACCCTCAGAGGGAAGAAGTTCTTCCTCGTGTTCAGACGGAACTTCCTGTGCCTCAGTTTGTGCCCGTTGCCCCTTGTCCTGACTGGACACGCACGGCTCCTGCGCGCGGCCCAGCATCCCCGTTTTCCCGGGAAGCGGCTGCCCGCGGAACACCGGGACGCGTTCGCCACTGCCGGCCCCGACCGCTTCTCTTCAGACGGAGCCAGACCCCTGTCTGGAATCGGTGATGTTTAAACAGAAGGCGAAAGCAAAACCTGGTTTTGCACTACACCCTGCGCACAGCGTCCGGCAGGACCCTCGCCTGGAGCACCCCCACCCCGCTTCGGGGTCACCTCTGCTCAGCAGCAGGCGCAAGTCCTTGCCGATCGCAGAACCCGATTTCAGGTCAGCCACTTCACGTGTACACTACACGCGGATCTAACAGCTTTATTTTTACCCCAGCTAAATCAGGTTGTAAACAGGGAAACCAACAACATCTCGACCGCTCTAGGGGGAAGCGCCAGCTCCGTACCGAGCGGAATTCTCTGCAGATAAGGCACTGCGGGAAGCCGCACTGGGCCGCGAACAGAAACGCAGGCATCGTCGCAGCCTTCTGCCCTGCCTGAACTTCTTTTTCCAGGTCGGGAAACGTGGCTGACTCGGTTTCCAGGCGACCATTTTTTTCTACAGGATAAACCCGCTGAGGAGCGTCGCTTGACGAGCCGCCCCAGCCACCATCCCGCAGCGGTGACGTCCCGGTGCTCCCCATCGCCAGGCCCGCAGGATGCACCCACCCCAGGAGAAGCAATGAAGTCTGCTTTTCTTAGCCCAGCAATAATTCTCTGCTCCGTTTCCACGAGAGCCGCTTCTCTTTAGTAAGGGTTATGAACCCCGATCCTTAGCGGAGCTGGCTGGCTCGCCCGCCCCAGCTCCGTGCCAGGATGAAAGCCACAGAGGTGAGAGCTTCCCAGCCGACACCACGAGCCTGGCCTCCAAAATAGCATCGCTTTAACTCCGGCACTCAGCGAAAGGCCTTAAAAGGAATTTAGTTTATGTGAACTCTTTGAATCAAATGACTCCGCTTTTTATCACCTCCAGTAGGACCGAGGAGCAATAGAAAAGCCTTTCAAACGCACTAAAAAAAAGAGTTCAGGATGACGGTGTTCAGTGCTCTTCATTTCAGCCTGACGTTCCCACACCGGAGCTGGGACATCCTGGAAGTAACCACAAGAGTTTCTCCTCCCTCTCTAAAAAAAAAGTGGCAATGACAGCGCTTTTGGCTCGACCTGGACGGCGCCCGGCACCTGGCACATCGCACGCTGCCGACGGGCAGCGCAGAGCGGGTCACGGACGGGGTCTGCGCGCTCCTTCCCCCACGGACGCCGAGCACGGGACGGCGGGGCCAGCAGACAGCACGGCGGGCATCGACGCGCGGCTTTCGCACGGGATGCGCCGGGGAACACCGCCGCTCGCTGTAGGGGACCGACCGCATCCGCAGGGATGCCCCGTGCAAACTGCCTGGGTACGGTAACAAATAGCGGGCTCGCCTGATGGTGTCGGGCGCGCACGACACGGTCGTTTGCGATCCAAGCGTCCGATTTAAAGGAGGAAGAAAGGATCCTCGCCTGCCTGGAGATAAACTTAAGTAAATAATGTTTGCCATCAACTCCAAATGAAGAATGACAGTTAAATTTTATAATCATCTTCACAGCTCCAGGACTGACTTTATATTTTCTCAGGCTCGTGACCCAGGGGTTGTCATGGCAACGAGGAAATCCTACCTTATCAGCCTCTTACATTTACATTCCTTACGGCTCCTTCCCTTTATGAATTAAATCCATCACGGTCTTCTATTCTCCAAATAGAAGTTCTTCGGATTATCTCGCAGAAACAAGGATCAAATGCTTTGATTGAAACACTATGCAAAAGCTAATTCACTGGTGGTTTTCTCGAAGGGAAGATTGACTGTGCTACAGCTGAATGGCTCCCGTCCAAGTTGGCAGCTTCTCACAAAAAAAAGAAAGGAAAAAAAAGAAGCGGGGAGAGCAAACGGGGGTTTTGCAGTACCTTCACGTCGGTCGAAAGCATTCCCACATCTGGACAGCACAAAGCACAAAGCCTGGCGGAGAGCTCTGCGGACAACGAGCTTCCCGGGCACCGAGCAGGTCGCCGTCAGCACGCGTCCAGCACAGCAGCTCTGACGACGTCGTGACAGCCTCGAGCGGGACGACGCCGGCGCGGGTCCCCCGCTGTGCTGTGGGGCCGCTGCCCAAGCAGGCCTCCCGCTCGGCTCCTCAGCTCCTGCACCTCGACTGGGTCACGTGCGTTTTTTCTAACGAGGTTTAAGAATTATACAGCTGCTTTCTCAAGCGTGAAGAAAAGGAATCCCTGAAACCCAATTAGCTGGCATCCGTCGGGCAGGGAGGGACACGCGACCCGGCCCCTGCTGGCAGCACGCTCGGTGGGCCCCGAGTCCGAGCACAGCCGGGTATTCAGCCACAGCACCAGCAACGCTCCCCTCTGTCCCAAGCGACACGGCGTTAAAATGAACTGCGAACCCCAGAATGTTTTCTGCAGGAGTCTTCTGACCGCCAGAACTCTGCTGAACTGCAACGAGTTTCACAGAGGCAGCTCCACACTTACAGACCTACGGGCATCAGGAGTTTTAATCCAGTTAATGTACTTTTTATTCATTACTGGCCCTCCAGAAGCAGCTGATCACCAGCCTGCAGAGTGCATTGCTTAATTACCCACGCTGCCCTTCTTAGAGCGAGAACTATTTAAGCCGCCTGTCAATACGGCACGCGGGGCAGCGGCTGCGGTCGATCGACGCAGCGGGAGCCGTGCCGCTGGAATGCCAAACACCGGCCGCGGCACCGCCCGGCTGCACCGCAACACCTGCCGAGCCTGCAGGAAGCAAAACAACCAGAAACTCACCTCGGAGACTTCGAATCCTTTCCGTTTCCAGCGACCTCCGCATCTTCTGCGCGTGCCGACGGGTGAGCGGGTCCCAGAACTCCTCCTGCGCGCTGTACATCTCGGTTTCGGCGCAAACAGCTCCCGAACGCCTTGTCTGGGCAGCGTTCAGCCAGAAACGTGGATGCTTTTTGCTTTTTGCTTTCTCTCCGTCCCCCACCGCGCGACAGGGAGGACCACGGACGCGCGTGCGCCAGGCAGCGGCCGGCTGCCTCCGGGCCCCGGCGACGGCGTGCGGACGCCAGCGCGGGTCCCTCCGAGCGCCGCTCACCCACGCGCGCTCAACGCAGCCGAGGTCCCCACAGACTTCACGACGCTCCGCGCAACGGCGAAAGGCGGCAAGCGGCCGTCGGGAGGGACGGAAACTATTTGCAGCTCCGGCTTAAGCCAGAAGCCCTTTGCAAAGGGACGCTAATTCAGTGCTAAGTAACGTACGTCGATATTCCTGTTTCCCCTTTCATCCCTTCAGCCCGGAACAGCAGAAGCACATTTTAAGGCCCATTTTTTTCGATTATACGCCGGGATTTTGGCTTGGCCGGGGGGGTGGAACCAGACGATCGCCAGGGTCCCTTCCGCCCCAAAGCGCTGGGTGACTCCACGCTTTGCGGCACAGACGGAAGGCTTTGCTGCCACGGCCCGGGCTGCAAGGCAAGCACGCGCAGCGGGGACGCGGAACGCTGATTCCAAGGGGTCGGATCGGCGTCACCGCCATCGCTGCAGCGTCGGCCCAAGGCGTGCCGCAGCGGGAAACGCGAAGGAAGGGCACCGAACTTCCAGGCTCGGCAGAGCCAAACGTCGCCTGCGCTTCCTCGGGCTCCCATCTGCCTCGAGTCGCTCGGGAGAGCTTAAAAAGGGAAGATTGAAACGGAAAACGTCCCCATGTTCACCAACAGCGCGCAGGCTCGCTCCGCGCCGATGAGAGCCGCGTGTGAGGGGGTGAATCCGGCGTGCCCGCGTCCTCCAGCGCCCAGCGGGTCCCAGGAGCGCGTCCGCAGAGCCTGCAGCCACGACAGCGGCTCGGTCCCCGCACCAACGGCCGCAGCAGCGCACGAGGAGCCCCGCGGGGACTGGGGAGGCACGGCTCCAAGGTCAGCCAAGGGCCCGGCAATAAACCATCCGCTCTGTCCTCACGTGGGGAACGTGAAGGACCTTTTAATTGCAGAGCTCTAGAAGGCCTTCCTATTAATTGAGCGTTCACCTCGAAAGGCGAGCTGTCTCCAGGCCCTCAGCGTGGAGGCTGGGGCGGGGAGGGGGGGACTCCCTCGGACGGGTGGAACGCTTCGCCACCGCGTGATCACCGCGATCACAACCGGAAGGCGGCCAAACCGACTCCACGAAGCCGCCGCCGCCAAGGCAGCCCGCCCGCAGCTCCCACGAGGCTGCCCGAGCCTCCGCTCCCTGCCCCACCTGCGCCCACCACCAGCACCCAGACCGCACCCCAGGAGCTCCGCGCGCTCCAAAACCAGCTGCCGCAAACCGAGCCACAAAGTTCATCCAATGATAAAGATTCCGGCCGTGCTCCCGGGATGTAAAGTGCGTCCCCAGCCGGAGCTGACATCTGAAACAGTTTAATTTAGGTACAGCTCTTCGCCGCGTTGGGTGTCTGCAACAGAAACAGATGCCTTGAATCATGCCGGAGGACGCTCCTGTCAGAAATGTCCTTTCTGACACCAAAATCCATTTCCTTCTCCCTCGCTAACCGCTTCTCCCAAAATAGAAGGGGAAAAGTTGCCTCCGCGCTGCCTTTTGTAAGCGGTACAGAACGTGCTTCTGAGCTTTAAGGAAGGCGACGGCAGCGCGAGACACGTGCGACTGCGGTCATTAGCACTATTTTGATGGAGCAACTGGCAACGAGGACGAACCTGATCCGTCTTCATTACGCAGAGCTATCAAGCCCTTGACAAGCCGCGGGTACCGGCAGGCCGGCTCTCTCCGGGTGCTTACGCCGGCGTTTCCGCGCGAGGCAGCAGGACCCATGGCACCCTTCCCGCCCTCCCCTCCTCCGGCACCTCGCGGAGCTCCAACCCTCAAACTCAGCGGCCGGGCCCCGGGTTATTTCACACCTGCACAGACCTCGCTGTGTGTACGTAAGCAGCCCTTGCACACCGGGCCTTTTCGGGACGTTTGCAAATCCAGGTGAAACAAAAGACGCTGCTACAGAGCGATGCCGTCGGCGAAGCCATCCCGCGATCTCCGAAACGGCGCGCCAACGCGCGTCCTTGCTGGGCACAAATCCTGCTCCTCACGCGGAACCCTCTCCTGGCGGGGCCACGGGACCGGGAAAGGCTCTGCTTTCCCTCCCAGGTGGCAGCCACGCAGAAACCGGCACACTGCGCGCGGTCGGGCTCCTAAGGGGCTGCCCACAGAGCAGCGTCGCCCGGGAATTTGGCTTTCCCACCGCCAACGCGACGCCGAAGCAGCAGCAGAGCGAGCGGGTGCCTGGGGCCCCCGGGAGAGGCACCCCATTTAGGGACAAAACCAGGGAAGCTGCACGAGTCTGCGCCTGACAGCCCGGCGTTCCTGAAAAATGGGTTTGGAGGTTCCCAGCCGAGCAGGGAATCAGCCGGCGAAGGGCATCTGGCACCCAACTAACACGGCCAGGGATAACGGGGCCCTCGGCGGCTGCCAGCAGCAGCGTTCGCCGGCACCTTCGGCGGTGTCCGCCCTCGTCCGAGCGGTTCACACCGGGCAGCAGGCCGACGACGGCACCCCGGGCGCGTGACAGCCGCGGCCCCGGAGTGTGACAGCCGCGTCGCCGCGGCCCCGGCCACCTCCACCAGCCGCTCCCATCGCCCGGTGCGAAGCCCCAGCACGGAGCGCCCTGCAGTCATCGCTCACCGAGCACTCTCATTAACAAGCCGCCCTTAATTACAGCGGTAATTGCAAAATTATTTCACAGCAGCAATTACTCTTCTCGGCCCGATCCAGGCTCTTGAAAGGGGCACGCTGTCCCCGACAGCGGCACAAAGCCAGCTCGTCCGCAGCCCAGGATCTGCTGTAACCACGCCGCGGCGAAACGGCAGCGCCGGGGGCCCCGCGTCCCACCCAGGCGGGCGGGCGGCCACCGACGAGGACACGGCTGGTGGAAGGGGCCGAGGGGCCAAGCAGCGACACCGGCTTCCAGCTCTCTTGCGCAACTGCTGATTTTCAACGTCGGCGATTTAAAGCACCATCCCGGACGTCCCCCTCACGGCACGAGCGCGAGACAAACGGGTGATTTTCTCCGACAAGACTACAGCTATGGTAAAAACTCCTCATACATCATCCTTATAACAACTTTACAGCCAGAAAGTGAATCTATTTCATTCGGATCATTTCAAGCTCTCCATTAATGAGAAAAATGGAGGCGCGTTAGCCCGCGATCTCAACCACCGTGCGAGCGCACGTTCCGTGCCAGGCTGCCGGCAATCCGGGGGCACGGAAAGCGGAGGCTGCGACACGGCAAGCCGAGCTCACCGCTCCGAGAGCCACAGACCGGCCAGCTCTGCTCAATGAATTCCACGCTCTTCCTTCCTGCCGCTGCTTCTCCGCGTCATCCGGAGGCAACATGGCGGCTGCGAGCGTGCAGAGCAACACCTGGCACAGAAAAGTTCTGACGCAGTCGGGGGAAAGACCCAAAGAGCAAATCAACCCGCCACGAGTCCAGCTCTCCTTGCTTTTCTGAGCCCGCGTGCCTACGCGCCACCCAACCCACAACACGCCTGTCGCGCCCGGCCCCGCTTACGCACGCAAACGCTGGCGTGTGGCCGTCCCTGACGCTCCGCGTGCACCTGAGCCGCAGCCGCAGGACGAGTCGCGGCAGACCTGCTCCTCCGCCCGCCTCTCCTCGCTGAGCTGGCCACCACGCCGTCTCCTCACGCTGGCAGCTCCTACGGCAAGATGCTTCTGAACGCTGAGAGACGGGGTTGGTTCGAATCGGTGTCGTTTTGGAAATTCCAGGCTAATTCATTTGTCAATTCTATTAGAAGAGTGCATCAAAGACTCGCCTGCGCTCCAGGCAGCTAACAGAACAAGAACGCTGCCCCGCAGCATCCGCACGCAGACGCTGCGGGTGAAGGCGCCGGACTCCGCTCTCGCCTACGGGCAGCCGAGCCGCACGCGGCGGCTCTTTGTCCGGCGTCGCCCGGGCACCTCGGCCGAGGAGGCCCGAAGACATCGGCACCCACTTCCCGCAGCCCTGCAGAAGGCGAGGAGGTGCGGCCGCGCGGCTGACGGGCCACCGTCGCAGACACGCGTCCTCCGACGCCTCCGACACCTCCAACTACACCACGCTCGCGACCGCGGTCTGACCGCGCTCCTCAGTCAAACCAGAGACGTTCAATAAGCACCCAGAAAAGCACCATCTGTTCTGCCTTATTGCTTAATTAAACTAAAATACAGAACTCCTTAATTCTCACAGCTCATAAAGGTAAAGGTCATCACGCGGCTTTCCTGCCAGGCACCCTCGACACCGAACGTGGAGGCTGGGGTTTCTGTCGCCCAGCCCGCCGCACGACGACGGCATCCCGGCAGCAGCGTGCCACCGCACCGCGAAGCCCGCCATGTCGCTCGCCCCGGCGGCACCGGCGTGGAGCCCTCCTCGTTCCCGCTCCGCGCACCCGCAGACCCGGAACACCGGGGCCAACGACCGTGCCCACCCACAACGTCCCGACCCAAGGCTCCTGCCCAGGCCTCCCCGCTGGCCGTCGCCCCGCGGGCAACCGCAACGCCAGCGACCGAGGGTCGCCGGGCGGAAGCGAGCCGAGCCGCTCGTGACTTCGGGAACGAAACGGGAACCGGGAGGCTCCCAGAGGAGCACGGAGGCGGCGCCTGCGCTCGCCTTCTTTTTGTTCCGCATTCGCATGCGGAGAACAGGGAGAGAGAACCATAAATGGGGAAGGTGACTAAGCCCGAGAGGACAGCACGGACAGGGAGGGTCCCACGCTCCCCCTCGGCAACGTTGCCGTGCAGAAGGGGGTCTCTAGCCCGTCCGCTGCCCCAAAGCCCCTGCCCAGCCCGTCCAGCGTGTCAGATGCGAACGATCGACCCAGACCACGCTCAGGCTCTGCCTTCCCCCAAGCTGCTCTGCTCCAAAACCTTCCAGCCCCATCACCGTCCTGCGCGGAAATATCTGCTTTGTCTTTCAGCCACGAGCCCCGGCGGAAGCCTCACTGATGCCAACCAAAATTCAATTACTACCTTGTCAGCTCTCACACGTTTTCTTTTTGAGGCTGGGCTTAGGAGAAAAAGGTGAACTGAAACCTGTCTAATGGGTACGAAGCCTCCAGACTGCTGCGGCACCTTTCAGGAGCGCACCCGAGCGCTTTTCACCGAGACCGACGAGAGGCTTTAGGGAGCTCCGCAGAGGTCGGAGACCGACGAGACGCTGAGAGACGAGGGCCGGCGGACGGTACCGGGTGACGGTACCGGGTGACGGTACCGGGTGACGCCGGGTGCTCCTCTCCCACTTTCTGCTTCCTGTAGGTGGAGGCAAACGCCCGGCTGACAAGAGAGGACGCGGGGCCAGCGGAGCCCCAACGCACCTGCAGCACTTGCGAGAGCAGCGCCCGCGCATCCCTCCCTCCCGCACCGAGGGCTCCTGGTGCCGCAGAGCATCCTCCCCGGTGCCGTCCCCAGCGCAGGAACTCGCCGCAGCCCCGCGCGCCACGCTGAACGGACCCCAGCCGGGCGGTCACCCCCACCCATCAGAAGACCTGGAATGGCGGCTCTGCCTCCCCAGCCCGCCGGCCACCACGCCGTCCGGGCAGACGCCATTTAACACCGTGCCCACCTCACCCCAGCACCAGACTTCGCCCCCCCAAGATGTTCAAGGGAGCGATCCTAGCTATCTGCCGTCCCTTCTGGCAGCACGCTGACCACGGGGCGACCGGGGGAAACACCCGCAGCGCCAGCACCAAGCACGCCGTGCCCGGCGCGACGGGCGCTGCCCGCTGTGGGCAGCGGGGTCCTGCCCCATCCCCGAGGCAGAGCGGCCGCAGCGCCTGGGGACAGCAGGCCGATGCTCGGCAGCCACGGCGCGGGCACAGGGACGGTGCCAAATCCCCAGTACCGAGGGCTTCTCCCCCCTTCGAGCTACCAGGCTGGCGGCGAGCGCAACTACAGTGCACTAATGAGCTGCCTAACCTTGCCCCCCTTCTCCACCCAGGCTTTAAAATTTAAAGCTCCAGCTAGCTCAACACGAACAGACGAGCGAGAACATCACAGCGCTCGCGGTGTAGGTGCAGTGCTTTCTATCTTCATTAATATTTCAGCTTCTCCCTTCCCCTCCTCCTCCGCCTGCAACTGTCCTGGTGTTCTTCATATCTGCAGGATTCCGCCCCGACTTCTGCCGAGCTCTCGCTTGCCTGCGGAACCGCGGCATGGGCCCCTTCGCCGGGGGTCAGCGGTGCTAATTGCCCCCCTCCTCGTTAAGCAGCGTGACCCCGAGCCTTCAGCCTCAGCCCCGGCACAGGGAACGCCGAGCCGGGTGCGAGCACGGGGAGCCTGCTCAAACCAGGGGAGGAGGCTTCAGCCCCACGCGTCCGCGTCCCGCGGGTCGCGTCCCGCCGCGCAGGCCGTGCCGCCGAGGCTCCCCAGCCCCCCGCTCAGGCCACACTTCTCCGACTTGATTATGAAGAAAATTAAATTATACAAATATTTCGCTAAATACCTTTCGAAGCCTATTAATATTAATACCAATTCCGCCTCTTCTGTGCCTGGCATTTAAAAATCCATTTCAAAATCTCAAACTCATTTCAGATTTACATCCGGAATACAAATGAGCAGGCGAGGCTCCCCGCTCTCTGTTTTGCCTGGCACCCATCTCTGCCCAGTCGCTCTCAGATGTCACTCGGTGACACTTAAGGAAGATGAATATTGAAGGCACGCTCTCGCCTGCAAACGCTTCGCAGCTTCGCGGCCGCTGAATTTGTTTAAAGCCGCAATTACACTGAACAAACAGCCCCTGGAAGACCAAAGGCCTCGAGGCGTTCGCACGTCGCCGTGTAACTGCCACCCCGATACGCTTTCCCATGAATATTTGGAATTCTGTGCTGAGGAACGCCAACGGCGCTGCGCGGGAGCGTGGACGGGCTGGCTCGTCTGCGCGTTTAGGTACAGCCGTGCGGGGACACGTCCAGGGACGCGAAGGACCTGGCGACACGCAGCTTGTTCTGGTGACGCCAACCATCCAGGAGCAGAGAAAAAACTACCTTTTCTGAGCCAGCTGCCCAGCAAACGAGAGACAAATGGTAAATTCGCATCATTTACCAGCCGGTACATCAAGAACTGAGGGCAGAAGAGCCTTCCCACGCTCCGCAGGCTGCCCGCTCGCCTGCCCGGCACCCTCTCCAGTCCCTCTGGGAGAGCCATGGTGCTATCTCCAGGCGATGCCGTCTTCCTCCTCGCTCCGCGGCGCGTCACTGCTGCTCGAACGCACTCACAGCATCTCCCGCGTGTCCCGGGGACGAAGGAACTGCCCCCGCTCCCCCGACCCTTCACGGGCAAGCTCGCTCCGCACCGATCCCCGCTGCGGCTCACGGGCTCCTCCCTCCAGTGCCATCCGCCCCACTTCATGGCACGCCGGGCTGCTTCGTACGACCCAGTCTCCAGCCGATTTGGAGCATCACGGGGTAAAAACACCGAGTTGGACTCCAGTTTAGAGACGCAATCACTGCAAAACACGCAAACTTCATAGACCTCCTGCAACCATGCAAACTGGCTGAGACTTCTAGGGTTCAAAAGAAACCCAGCTCCAGGAGGAAAAAAATAAAACCGAATTAAGAAGTCTACCCCGCAGGCAGCGGCCGCGAGCCTGCGGGCCTGCCCGGTGCCGGTCCGGCCGCAGTGCAGGGCGGTTACAGGGAACAAACCACGCAACGGACGGCGAAGAGCAAGCGACGGCCGAGCCGAGCGCGCGGCCCCTTGGCCCCCCGCCGTCCCTGCTGCTCGGGACGCCGCACGCAGCTCCGGTGCTCCGGCGGCTTCCTCCCTGCTACCCACGATGACTCACGAGCTCCGATCAAAATATTTTCTTCGTAGCTGGCAAAATCTGAAGCCAAATTTCCCTTCCCTCCTACAAACGAAAGCACCGGCGCTGCGGGTGCCGTCAGGGAGCCGCGAGTGTCACTTCTGCATTTCAGCCGAGTCGCTCGCTTCTCATCCATCTCGCAAGCCGCCAGAAGCAGGCGGCGTCTTTTGAAGGGCAATACCCAATTAGCACCGTGCTAAAAACACTTTGTTTCACGCAGAAAACGGCGCCCATCAGCAAACCTCACAGACCCTGCACCGGCACCGCGTGGCGCGGAATCACGCGGTGACAACACGGACGGTGCCGCCACGGCAGAGCCCAGGTCGGCAGCCGCGGCTCCGAGCTGACCACGGCCCCCAGCCCCTCGGCCGACGCCGGCAGGGCCAGCCCGCAGAGCGCGGAGCCAGAGCAGGGTTCGGGGAGGGGGTTCGCTCCCATCGCCCCCGCCAGCGTCGCCGAGGCGTTCCGGTTTCCAGATGTCCTTCGTCCCGCTCGTCCCCGCACCAGTTCACCCAGGGACAGCCACGGCAGGCTCACGTCTCGGCGCGACCTGTGCCTGGCACCGCGCACCGCCGCCCCTTCGAACCAGCAGACACGGGGCTAACAAAGAAACTGCCTGAAAAGACCCTCAAATGCTTGTTTGCCCCTCGTTTCCCGTGACGAGACGCCCCAAGGGGCCGACCGGGCCAGCAGACACCCCGCACCCCGAGGTCCCGCAGCTCAACCCGCAGCTCCGGACGCGGCAGGAAGGGGAGGGGGAAAAACCCGGCCACCTTTGTCCCTCGGATTATTTGCTCCTCCTGTCTAAACCGCACCGCGCCGCAACCCTGCCGACATAAAGTTCGTCAACCGAGCTGCATTTTACGGCACCAACGAGATCCGAAAACAATTCTCCGTCTTCTTGTCAAGTTAAACGTTTCGATATCTAACTCAATGTTCCCAATCTGAAAATTTATGAATTCGGTGAGAAGCCCGTGTAATATCTTCGCTTTATATCCATCTGCGAAGGAAAGAAATTACACCAGCCATTCGTCACGGCCGTCGTTCCACAGATAAGTAACAACTGAAATAACTTTACCTCACCCTCAGAACTACGGCTGCCGTAAAAACCCGCCGCCTGGGCACGTGCTCCCACGCCGCAACACAAGATTACTTTGATTTGATTTCTCAGCAGCAAAGCTAACAGAGGACCTAAAAACCAGCGCCAGTTCGTCACACCGGAAAGCCGCTACTACGGTTCGCCCCAGAAGGTCACCAGCAGAAGAGCTCCAGAACCTGCCAACAGCGTACGGGAACCCACAGGAGCCGTAACTTTCTCACCAAGGGCCAACCTGCCCGTCCAAACGCAACGGCAGGAGTTCAGCTGAAACCTCGAGGCCCGACCGCCTTAGAAGCTTCCTTGCCCCGAGGTGGTGCCCAGTGACAGGACAAGGGGCAATGGGCACAAACTGAGGCACAGGAAGTTCCGTCTGAACATGAGGAAGAACTTCTTCCCTCGGAGGGTGACGGAGCCCTGGAACAGGCTGCCCAGGGAGGCTGTGGAGTCTCCTTCTCTGGAGATATTCAAGACCCGCCTGGACAAGGTCCTGTGCAGCCTGCTGTAGGTGACCCTGC
>Ga0065711_1009260_pt1 | contig 12616 bp, 9 predicted proteins | sample Hoacrofraction12_FD_59098 | JGI IMG/M metagenome (GOLD analysis project Ga0065711, IMG submission 59098) | Hoatzin crop microbial communities from Cojedes, Venezuela - Epithelial fraction 12 v2 (version 2) | ecosystem: Host-associated > Birds > Digestive system > Esophagus > Crop | place...
GGCTGGAATATCTCCAGAGAAGGAGACTCCACAGCCTCCCTGGGCAGCCTGGGCCAGGGCTCCGTCACCCTCAGAGGGAAGAAGTTCCTCCTCATGTTCAGACGGAACTTCCCTTGCGCCAGTTTGTGCCCACTGCCCCTTGTCCTGTCGCTGGGCACCACTGGAAAGAGTTTGGCCCCATCCTCCTGACACCCACCCTTCAGATATTTATAAGCTTTTATAAGGTCCCCTCTCAGCCTTTTCTTCTTCAGGCTAAACAAGCCCAGCTCCCTCAGAATCATCAAAAGTCCCAACAACAACCAGCAGCCAGTGGAGAGATTTGAGCAAAGGAAAAGAGCTACTGGATCCTGGCACAAAGTTCGACCCTGCTTCGACAGTGGGGTTGGACTAGATGACCCACAGAGGTCCCTTCCAACCCCTACCATTCTGTGATTCTGTTGTGGGGAGGACAAGGGTAGCAAGTGATGAACGAACGGATACACCCTCATACATGGCCTTGCAGCAACTCTGCTACGAGGGGACCGTTTTGCAGACAGAACTCTGGAAGCGCAACAATTCTGTGTGAAGGTAAATCCTTCACGTGTGCGTGCACTGAGATGATCTTACAACAAAAAGGGAGGCATCAGAACTGTGAAATGTCTTCATTGCCTGGGCACCACACAGAGCCGGGAGGTCATGGCTTCATTCTGAATTAGGCCAAGGCAGCAAAGGAGCTGGTGATGCAATCGCTCCACCTCCCTGTCTCGGTTTCTTGTTATATCGTAGCGTAGCGCAGGGCTTTTAGCAGCACAGGGATGAGGCTAAGGTCAACACTGCCAAAGCGTTCTGACACGCTCCGATGGAAGAAATTAGTGGCTGGAAGCAAGGTTTTTCCATTTGCTGCCATAAGGGGCCACCTCATTCTCCCCTCCCTAAAGACCCTCTCAGTTTGTCACTCGGTCAGAGCAAAAAGAAGTTTTTGCTTATTGCTGTCTCTCTCCTGTAAGCATTACTCCGAACGCCCCAGTTCCCCAATATATGTTAAAAAAAATGGAACAGCAGGGTATTACACAAGAGCTTACTAGGAATATTCACACATTAATGCACAATGAAGGCAGGCAAAGTATTTACTATGTTTTAGGGTATTTTATCACCTCACCACTCAAAAATCCCACACTTCAGGAAAGTGTAACATCTGCATACAGTCCAGAGCTTCTTGCTAGTTCAAGCATTTTAATCTGATTCTCATTTCCCAATTCAAAACTCTGTCCTCAGACTCGCGGGATGCCTCAGTCGTTCCATCCACTGTGTTTTGTTGCAGAGGTCAGCAGTTCCTCCGCACAGTGACAGAGANCACCACCATCCCCTCCCCTGAAATCACATTCACAGTCAGGAAAAACAGGNAGAANGAGATTGAATTTCAGGAGGCTGGCTGAATCCGAGAAGTTTTCAGGNAAATGATGAATTGCCCNATGCCGCAACCTGCCAGCAGGAATGGTATCGACGGCTTCGGGTTGAGCGGGTAGCTGTGAGGCAGTGTCAGAGGGGAAGATTACCAAGAAATCACAGGGATTTTTGTAGCACAGAAAAGTGACGTTTCTTTCATTACACTTCAGAAACAAAAATAACCTATCTTCAAAAACTACCAAGCAAAAAGACAAAGGTAGAATTAGAACCAGAAGAGATATGAAAACAATAGCAAATCAATCCAAATGCTGTGTATAAGGACAGATTTGAAGCTGTGGCGTACACCAACTTTCTGTGCTTTTAACTTCTAAAAACTAGGTTTTATGAAATAGGCACTTAAATCAATTATGACAGGAAAAGCTGAACATGGCCAATGTACATATCTTTAAAAATTACCAGACTCATTACCTATCTTCAGCACAGAAAGCAGCACATGCTCCACAACGCCGACTGCTCTTCACCAGTTGAATCTCAGAATGCCCACATATGGCACAACTCGGTGCCTCCACACGTAAGGAACACAGCGACAAAAATATCATCATTGACAACCAAGATGTGCAAGTAGCTTTTTACAGAAGAGTCTCTGCACAATGATGGAGTTAAAAATATGCCGACATGCTAACACGCTGTGATCTGTGCACTGCTGATAGAAGTTGGGTTTGGGTTGTTTGGTTTGGGGTTGGTGTTTTTGGGGGGCAGGAGCAGAGGGGCGATCTCATCTCATTCCTAAACACCTCTTTTTACCGTGATTGCTGCTTTTTGTCCCATTAATTTAAAAGCTTCCACTTGAGAAGTATTTTCTCTATCTATTCTCTAACATTCATGATTTTGTGAGTTTTAACCTGAAGCTTCAGCCTCCCTAAAAATATAAAACGTCTGTCAGAATCTTGTTTTTCACACTTACATCCTTCACTGCACAGAAATTCCTAGACATGCTATTTTGTCAGCCAACTTCCTAAATATGTATGTCATTTACAGAGCAGACTATACTCCGAGGTGTCAAGGCGCCAGCTTCTGTGGTAGACTATTTATTTTAGGACCATGTGCACACAAAAGAAGTATCCCCTAGTTCCTGAAGTGTTGTTTTATTTCTTTTTTTTCACACCTTTACATCTGAAAGCTGCAGATAGTTACATGCCAAATTCAGACTGCAGAAATCACAGAAATGGCCAAGTACTTTAAACTTTCTCTTGGCTCAAAAAGATCCCCTGTGATACAAACCTCCATTCTCCTCTTAAATGCAAATATTGTCTATTTGCTGCAGTTCTCCAAACGTACTCATTTTGGGGGGTTTGTTGCTGCTGTTGTTGCTGGGTTTTGTCCCTTTTAAAAAAAATGAATCCGTTTTGGACATTCAACAAGAATTAGATAAAATCTGTAAATACATTAAACCAAACATCTGGTCAACTTCTATTTAAAAACAAGCCTCTCCTTTAAAAGGGGGAAAAAAATCTTGCAGGTTCTCTTTAATATGAACATACCGATTTCCCCATCATTTGCAGCAATTCCAAGGGGCCAGTTTTCTTTTAGAACACACTTGAAAACAGAGTTACTGCACATTACAACTCCTGTCTTCAGAGATTCCACATTCTCTTCCCAGGGTTACGACTAACCAAACCGTGGAAATGATCACAGATGTCCTGCAGATTCCCTCCGAGGGATTTACACAGTAGCCTTCATTACTTGCCCTATTTAGATACCACGTTAAATCACAACCAGCTTTGGGAACAATACTCCAAATGCTGGAGATGACAGATGGGCACGCTGGAGTCCGCGAATAGTAGCTATTTGAAAGACACAAACAGCAAAACAGCAACAAGGAAAAGAACATCTTTCCTTTCAAACACATTTTAAAAAATGAAATCTTTCTATCAGAAAAAAAATCGTGATTAATTCTAAGCTACCAAACACTTTGCATTATTTTAACAGTCACTCCGCTGTTCAAAACAAAACATCTTGCGCCCTGCAGCACAGCAGCTCTGGCCTCAAAGCCAGTTTTCAAGTGGACGTTATATTTATTTTTTAACACTACAAATTAACCCACCCCTTCAGGGCCTTGTTTGTCCCCCCAAAACAATTATTTTGGATCACACACCCAGTTCTAACCAGGCTCCGTGCCACGGTATTAGCCCGACTCCCATCACAAGCAGCAGATTTCACTTGCTGCGTCGTCCCCCTCCCCGGCCCTTCCTTGCCACGCTGGATTGCTACCCCTATTGCTCCTCCTACTGTCAAAATTATTTTTACACTTCCACGGTTTTGACATTTACTAATATTCAAAGGAGGGAAAAAGAAAAATAAAGACCAGTCATATACCAGATCCCTGGGGAGGAGGGACAGATGAAAATATCTGGAAATCAGAGCTGAGGAGATACAGCAAGGATCATTTTTCTTCCCATTCTGCAACAGCACATGCAATTTCAAGTTCTCAGGATATCTTCTGGTAAGCTGTTTTCTAATTAAATAAGAAACCTGATCAGCTGTTTGTAAGCCAAGAAAACCCAGCTTGGAAATACAGAGGTTATTACTACAAATGACTTATTTTTGCAGCTTATTTAATTCAGATGCATGCATATTAACACATAATTACTTCCTGCAAACACAGAAGCATTGTCAAAAGTGAGAGCTACCAGCATTCAGCACACAATAAAAACGTTCAACACGAGCACTAAACACAGCAAGGTGCAGTTCAATCCTCTCTGCCCCTCCAGCCCAGCCTCCCAAGGCAGCAGCCCTTCTGGTTCCTGGCCTCTTCACCCCAACCAGCACAGAGACCGCCACCTTTAAACCTGTTAGTGTTATCTAATGACTATTCCATCTACAAGAGCTTTTCTAATAGAAACATGCCTTGATGGCTTATCTCCGCGCACAAGGCAGGCCACAAAGAACCACCGGCTTGATTGAGCGCAGTAATGGCAGGCAGGAAATGAGCAGGCTTGGGTAAGCCGCGGCGAATCGATCCGTGGATTCAGCCAAGTGTGAGCCGAGCTGGGAATAAGCTGCCTGGGGTATCAAATACTGCTGCATCCAGGGTAAAATCCCATTTCTGTGATCTATGCAGGAGAACGCATAATTTATTGACAAAACAATATGGGATTTTTTTCACCGTGTCTTGCTCTTGATATTTTGTGATTGTTTACCGCGAGAATTTCTCCTGTGTCCGTTTTACTCTTAAGTCGAACAAATCAAGCTCCTTTTGGCATTCACCTCAGCATGCTGGAAATTAATCCAGTCTGGTGTACAAATACCTCGGATGTAAAACAAGCACCACACTCACCTTCCCCTGAATTTCAGACTTTACGCTCAGATGCACACACACACCGACACCCTCACACCTTCAGCGACACATCTGTCCCAGGCACTGCACAAGGCACGCAGTCCTTCTGCTCAGAGCCACTCCACTTTGTTAAGGTTATTTGTTCTAGATCTCTACTATAGTTTCTATCAAGTCTGAAGCAAAACCGTTTGCAAACACTACCCAGTGTACACAGGTTATTCGTACACAGAGCTGCTTCCTACATAAGGAGAGGGGGAAGCACATAAGGCCCATAAACATACCTGTAAATCTCAGCCCACATACATTACTAATAGACACATCTGTAAGTATAAAACAATCTATTTGCCTCCACTTTTAAACAATTGCAAAACATGGCCAAAATTAGTCTTAAATCACGACTCACTATCTGCAAGGCTGTGTTCTGTGCATTGTGGGCGATGGCCAGATAGCTGAAGCCTTCAAATCTGGCTATCAAGGCTCAAGTCTTTTTAAAAACACGAGGTGCTGTGTGACTTACCCACATGTTATTTCACAGTAGGTGCCATATGTTGTCTCCCAGCGTGGGTGGTTTGGCATTATAGCTGCTAGACTGCCTTAAAAAAAATACGGTCTTCGGATCAGCAGAAGAACTGTACTATCAAAACTTGCTACGCTGCCATTTTACGAGCGCTCGATGTTCTGGTGGGCTAGCTATTACAGTCACAAGGCAAGAACTCTGCAGCATGTCTGACAGACGAAGAATAATCATGGTGACTGAGAACGACGGAAACATCCATCAGAAACTGCAATAAATAGCACTAAAGGACTGCATGAACCTTAGTGACTTCAGCAGTAAAGTCTCCCTCGTAAGGATATGGGTTAGCACTGAATGTCACTGTGATTCAACCAGACACACTTCTAAGACAAAGCTGAACAAACTGAGCCATCTGAAAGCGTTTTTCTCTTCCCTCTGCTCCTCACAGCCCTGTCTTCCTCTCCCACTTTTACAAAAATCAACTAATATGGAATAAATGTTACCTACCAGCTCTTTATTTTATTTAGTGTCACTCATAAATCTTCCCTTCCCCTCGATTTCTGCTTTCCAGATGTCCAAAACATCCTGAAGTACTTCAGCCAAAAACCATCCCCAGTCACCCAAGAGTTGATATGCTACAATCCAGAGATGTAACCAGTATCTAGACCCAGCTCCAGCAGCAGACCTTCCCAGTAAAACCAGTATGTTGGATTAGCTTTGTCTTTTGCAGACACCCGAACTACTCGCCCACCAAAGCAGGGAAGTGCTCACAGATTTAGAGGTTACAACTCCATTCGCTGTTTAGGTGGGAGGTGTCACACATTAGCACCTCACTAGTTAGCCAAATATCACCCCATAGAACTGGTATCAACAAGGAAGAGAGCTCTGCACTCCTAAAATCGCATTTTAGAGATAAGATAACCCTCTCCAACACACTGACAACAGCTTCATCCTCAAAGGGCTAAAAATTCTCAGCTGGAATCAGATTCGGGTTGACAAACTCTTTCTGACACCTCTGTTCCCTTCTCCTACTACTATTTTCTTGCTGTTTTCAAAACAACGCCCTGTAATTATTTGCTTCCAAATGAACTGCCAAGGGGTGCACCTCAGCAATTCCCCCTGAGGCAGAGAGGCTGACAGTGCTTCTGCCAACATCAGGGTATCAATCTGTGAACTAGGCACCATATGAAAGAAAAAGGAAACTCAAGGAACAAATGGAAATGCCCCTGGGCAAACAGTCACCCCTTTCCAGGACCTAAGCCCATAGGGAACAATAGCTTTGGTAAGGCTCTTGCCACGAGGCAAATAAAAAAATAGGCCTGTCTGATTTGAATCTTGAAAAAAATTCTAAAAAGCAGCTATGAAATAGTCAACTGAAACGAAGTGTTTAAGCTTTACCAATTCTGTAAAAATATAGGTAGCTATTTTTAAATCTTCTTCTTTGACAGGGGTTCCTAAAGGCATAGGGCCATTAGAAGTTAACATGAAGGCTCATGTCTTCTACTTAGGCAGAAGAACAAAGAGCAGCATGTAAAAAATCTGCTGTATAAATTACTGGCCCAAACTAGCTGTTAGTCACAGAATGACATACTTTTACATGTGCAGAAGTGTAATTATATAAACACAAGTGTAAACCAGAATTGATCAAAATGAGACTACCTGGTTACTTGAAGCTACAAGGGCATTGCCCGCCTGTGAAAGCAGGACCGTTTTCAACACAGCCAACTCCTAACCAGCCTTCTGTACCCCGGCTCTGTGGACTCCTCTCTTGCAATATAAAAAAAAAGCACGTCCATCTTTTTTCATTCCTTTGGAATTCCACTCCTATTCACACCCCAGAAAATCTGATCAATCAGCAACCAACATCACCTTCTCTGTTTTTAAGAAGATTACAAAAGAGGTCAGCTGGGACCAAACAATAAACCACATAGTCTTTGCCCAAGCTATTTGTGTTTTCTACCAAATTCCTAGGGCAATTTCCTCCTTACCTGCAACACTCAAAATTTATCACATCTTCCCTACTTTTAGCTGGTAGTAACACAGAAACACAGCACACTTGCATCCCACAATACATCAAATACGAGGCATTAAATACATATTTTCATTCACAGGCTTTCAACTTTTGAACAATCCAGAAAACAGACATTGAACACGGCCTCACTGAAGCTTTCAAGGAGAAAAAGAACATTACTCATGTCAGGTAATGACCATAAGAGATTTCTGTATTTAAAACAAACTATAGTATTTACTCCGTAAATTTTTCAGCTTTACTAGAAACAAAGCTGCTTACTGTGCCAAGATCTAGCAAGTCACTTGTTTTCCTATCAGTGAAATACACTTTAGTATGACAATACCCTTAAAATTCCAGTGCAATTCTAAATGACAAAAGATAATTTCATCTTGTAAAAAAAGCAGTTATGCTTAAAAACTGGCTGGCTTAAAATAAAACTATCATAAGATCTTTCATGAAGGTTATGGGTCATTGCTTACTACCTCATTTAATCCCTTTGTGGTATCTTTCTGCTCCGTTTCCCTTTTATGTTCTTTGAATCCCATCTGTGGTTCATGGTGTCAGTTATGCTGAGCAAAAGCATAACGTAACCACACTATTACAGTGTACAACTACCCCCGAACAAGCCTGTTTAATTACAGCTGTCACGGCTCGAAGACAGTGTGTCCACCCATTCCCCCCCAAGAAAGCTTCGGTGGCACAAAAAGCCTTTCCCAATCGCCTGCTCCCTTCCCGGGGAAAAGCAGCAGCTGCCTACCCCCGTGGGTTTGGGTCAGCTAAGGGTGTATGTATCTGACGAAACCCGGGCAGATAAACGTAGTGCTGCCTCCACCAAGGCCCCAGAGGAGAGCAGAGTACAGATGCACACCGTAGCTGTGGACAGGCAGCTGGGTCCACCCCGGCTCACTGGTATCGGTTTAGCAAGCCCCATCTCCACGCAACCCTGCGTCGCGCTCGTGCTGAAGATGCTTCGCCACGCACAAAGCTTCTGCATTTCTATATGCGCGTGTATACGGTACACACAGCTCTTGCACAAGAATCACAGAGGCAGCAGTGGAGATGTCAAATCTCAGCTGTTCTTTCTACCGGCATCACGAGAGCCCTATACGAAAGACACGAACGGGGCGAGAGTTCATTAATGGGCTGTAATTAACATCGCAACCAGAGAAAGCAATAAGCACTATTTTTGATCACAGCATCTCTGCTCATGTTTGCTGCTTCTACAAACTCCACTTTGATTGCAGCTTCTGCCTTTGTGACAGAAGGGAACCTGGCAGAAGCTGCGGCGTGACACCGCGCTGGAGCAACCCTCCCTGCCCCACGGCCCCCTCAGCATTTCCATTGCTGCACCGCACACCAGACACACTGCACAGCAAACACACCCTGTCTCAAGCGTAATAAGCAAACAGATACCTAACAACTAACGGTATTACAAATGCATTTAACTAATCATTTAATATATGTTCTGGTAATTAAATTCCATTAAGGTTTTTTAAGCCTTATCCTAAAGAAACGCAACATTGAAATGAAGATACCATTCAGACTCTGCCTGACATTTGCCATTAAGTGTCATTTGTGGTATATAGCTCAAGTCTAATTGCTGAGCACCACCAGCCACAGTATTTATCACTTCTATTAAAACAAGCTGCACACAGCGGTGTGACTATCTGAAGCTATCATATACAGTTTGAACAGATTTCTCACCTTTTAAATATCAAGAGGCCTCGTTTTCTTTAACTTCTCACGAAGGGGTTTACCTTTGAACAAAGAGATACCCAGAGCTCAAAGGATAAAACAATGAGCAGACAGTTTGCTCTGCAAACCCAGCACAGAGTTTGAACAGTCACAAGGCTGTTAAAATATTGCTTAATAGTCAGGGGAATTTTATGACAGGAAAAATTAAGGCACCTCTGCAAACCGGCCCACTCTGCTAGCAAGCCGAGTTTTAAAATTATACAAAGAAAAAAAGAAGATTGCTCAGCCAGATCCTGTGACTTGGCTATTTCACCACATAATCAAATGTTGTTCCCCTGAGGAAACACAGTGTATTTGGAAAACAAATGCCTGGAAAGTAAATGTTTCCTTTTGCGGCTTCTCCGAGGATGTAAGCATCTGCATATGCAAGGTCAGTTACCTCAAGGTTTACCCCCTCTAAGAAACTGCACCTAACGCACTGCGTTATAGAAAAAGCCAACAGTTCCAACCAGGAAAACAAATAGTCAGTCTTCTACACAACGGGCTTTGGGTGTTCAGACACTGGCTGATAACCAGGATCATGACATGGCCTTAATAAAAATAATACTGTCAGTAATTAATGTGAAGCAAACCCGAGCAGCTCAAGAAAACAAAACAGCAGTCTTAAACCAATGTCAAATTGTTGAAGATCTGACTGTATCTTACTACACAGGGAATTTCTAATACAGATTGCTGCTCTCTGCCGCAATATCAATAGCTAGAATTAGCAACACCAGACTTTATATTTTTTTCTTTGTATTTATATGTAAATCGGTACTAAATAAATATACCCCAAACCCGGTCCACAGGCTGCAATCTAATCTAAACCTGTAGATTGGAAAGATGGCATCCATTCATCTGGAAATAGCTAGATATTGAAAATGCTAAAATCAGAAATAACTACACTGGAGAATAAAACGGATGCATTTACCTGCTAGAAAAGAAAAAAGCTCAAAGGAAAAGTTGCAAGAGAGGTACAAAGAATCATAGAATGGTAAAGGTTGGAAGGGACCTGAAAGATCATCTGGTTCCAACCCCCTGGCCATGAGCAGGGACATCTTCCACCAGCCCAGGTTGCTCAGAGCTCCATCCAACCTGGCCTTGAACACTGCCAGGGAGGGGGCAGCCACAGCTTCTCTGGGCAGCCTGGCCCAGGGCCTCATCACCCTCATGGGGAAGAATTTCTTCCTAATATCTCATCTAAATCTGCCCTTTTAGTTTAGAGCCGTTCCCCCTTGTCCTATCACTACACACCCTTGTGAAAAGCCCCTCTCCATCCTTCCTGTAGCCCCTTCAGGCACTGGCAGCTGCTCTTAAGGTCACCCCGGAGCCTTCCCTTCTCCAGGCTGAACAGCCCCAACTCCCTCAGCCTGTCCTCAGAGGAGAGGTGCTCCAGCCCTCGGATCGTCTTCGTGGCCCTTTTCTCCAGTGCTGAAAGTCATGCCTGAATATACAGACAACTAAGGTGAACCACAAGAAAAGGAGTTCCGAAACAAAGATACTAAGTTTTTAAACATACAGTACACATCAGGGACACCATATCTGCACTCATCTGAATTAAGACTAAAATGACTACAGACAGCCAAGCTAATACACAATTCTAAGGCTAACCACTTGTCTTGGCCAATATAACCGTCACAGCCCTACAGCTTTAGCAAATGAAGTTCCAGATAGCGTCCATGTTAAAAAGTGAAGGTGTTAATTCAGTCGGAGATCCTGCTTTGAGACCAACTCCGAGTTCCATCAACCATTCAGCCCTCCTGTACAATTCAAATTAATTCACTTTATTACTAGAGGCACTGGACAGAACCTGTCTTTGCCAGACTGAAATGCTCTGGACTCAGAAATCATCATGTATTGTTACTCAAAGTTTATTCCTTTTCCATTGTTCTGGGCACAAGGATTTCTACAGAGAGTATCATCGTAGACAATTTTTTTTTTTTTCAGAATTATTGAAAACAACAGGACACCTGATTAAGAATTCTGTGTGCAACCATTACCTATAATTGCAGAAATGGGCAGAGTACCTTACAAAAAAGATAAAATTTTCATAAAGCAAACCTAAACACCTTATTTTCGTGTTTGAGAGAGAACTCATTGTTTAGATTAGTTTCCTTTTACCAACCACAATCTTCTCAGCATGACTTTAAAAATTGTTTTTAAAATCACTGTGAGCTTAGTTCTTCAAACTGCTTACCAGGAGTCTCACCTGGGGGAACAAAGCGTTAGAGACTACGCAATAAAGCCCCTCTCTTTGCTGCCTACGTTAGAGGGAGAAGCCTACTTCAAATCAATATTCAAGCACACATTTGAGAAGCTTCTGCAATTGCCTTCAGTTCTCCGACTTCTGCTTGCCCCAAGCTCATGGCCTGGACTGCACAGACCGGCACAGGGCACAGACCATGGGCTCCAACACTTTGGAGGTTGTGAGAACGCTGCCAGGCACCTCCTGCACTGCTTGGAGCTGGAGGGGAAAAGAAGAGAGAGTCCTAGCGCACTGGGAGCCTGATCTCAGAAGGTGTGGAGTTACCCGAGTATTTATTACCTTAGAAAAGTGAAATAAAAATATTCATGCACTGGCACAAGCGGCACTGACAAATCCATTTTCCAACACTGAAACGAATATAAACTATAGCACTTGTCCTACAAGTGCTTTCCAATAAGTATGGTAATAAATGAATCTTTAATATAATGCAATATTAGCTCAGATTTAAATATTTACTATGCAGCTAGTATATTTCAAACGCAGGCGTGCTCCCGATACTCTCCCAGCTGTTTATTTTCCCAGCCCAACCTCTTTACTGACAAATAGCACCCTTGGTTTAATCACCTCTCCACACTCAGCATCGAAAGGCAAGTATTAAACACCAGCTGAAGCCGCTGTATCAGCCCTCTTCAGCATCAAGAGCAGCCGACAGGCGGGGAACGGAGCACAGCCAAAGGACAGGCCCTCCCTAACCAGAAGTGAAGCTCATGCAGTACACAGAACTACACCAAGTAGCAGGTTACACTGGACGACTGCAGAGAGCATCATGACAGCTGCAGTTTCCAGGCAAAAGATTTATGATGATATTTTATCACAGTTCACGGAATTTTGCACTTCAGAGTATGAAGTTTTTCGCTTAAAGGGCCAAACTACTTCAAAACTCAAGCAGCTCACACTGAAAGCATGTTCTGAGGGCTCGGAAAAGCACACAGAAACAGCATCTGAAATCGGTATACAATTTTCAGATATTTCCTTACAAATTTGCCTCAGCTAAAGCAGGGAAGCACTCAATCACGGTCCTTACCGGCGATAAATAATCTTCTTTGATCACGAGCACAGCACAGGGAACAAGAATTCCCAGGTTTACGAACAATTTTATAATACTAATATGCGAAACACTACAACACATCAGAACCAGAAAAATAACACCAAATAATAGCTTCCTTTTTTGCAAGCATATTTCTCCATCTTTTCAGCAACAGACATTCTGAAAAGCATCCAAGGGACTATCTGTCTGCAGATTCCCTGGCATACATCGCATGCTTTGTGTGATATTATACATTATGCACCTTCTACTTCACTAGGTCCTAAGGTTCAGATATATCAAAGCACCCAATTGCCTTCCCTCCCCCCCCCCCTTTTTTTTTT
>Ga0065711_1046936_pt1 | contig 12616 bp, 6 predicted proteins | sample Hoacrofraction12_FD_59098 | JGI IMG/M metagenome (GOLD analysis project Ga0065711, IMG submission 59098) | Hoatzin crop microbial communities from Cojedes, Venezuela - Epithelial fraction 12 v2 (version 2) | ecosystem: Host-associated > Birds > Digestive system > Esophagus > Crop | place...
CCTCCCCCACCTCTCTCCCTCCCCCACCTCTCTCCTTGCTCTCTGTCTCTCTTTTTCTTTCTTTCCTTTATTTCTTTCTCTCCCTCTGTCTCCTTTCATTGCCAAGAGCTGAACTATTTCCCAGTAAGATACTATAAATGACCTAGGGATATTAGCTTTCTTCCTAATTATTCTTTATTTAAACATAGCAATTGTCAAGCTTTGGTTCATTTGCATTTAAACAGTGACAACTGTTGTTTGAGGCATATATGATTAGTAGAAGGAAAGGTAATTATCCCTCCTATAAAATATTATGACAAATAAAGTATTTCACTGAAAAGAGCCAAAGTAATCTATTTCCAGATTTTATTTTTTAGGACCCCCACGGCGATATTTAGATTGATGCCTAAGGTCCGCAAGGACACCAAATGCAGGCAGAAATGAACAGAGTGCGTGCAACTGGAGTTAAGATTTGTAGTCATTATTTCATCCAAAAAGCTGTGGTGAATTCAATGCAGTTACCTTAATTAACAAGGATTAGATCACCGTTGAATCAAAAGCCCATTCATAATTGGGTCCAAAGGGACAGCAGTAGCAGCTAGCAGTAGATAATTAAGATAGACATGACAAACATTTTAACTTTTTACCTGAAGTAAAAAAAAAATTCTACCTGCGATGAAGCATGTTTGATGAAGTACACAGGATTTGATTGCAGACAGTGACAGTTACGAACTCTTGGGTTTTTTTTATTCACTATGAATTTTATATATTCTACATATTTTTGATGGCCAATATACTGTAATTTCGTGTAATTTAATAAAGCTTTCAGATGAAGAAACTCTTTAAAGCATGAAATGCTTAAAGGTGCTTTCTTCTTAAACCTGTGTATGCTTGTGTGTGTTATGTCCAGAGACACACACGCTCAGAAAGCAGTAAGCTAGAGGTGGCTGGATGTGTGTATGTATATGGAAGTCCATACATACATATGTATACACACACACATACACAAAGCTATCTGGTGACATGGAAATTTATTTTTATAGAACACATACTACAGATTAGTTAGGCCACAGTGAGATTCTTCCTTTATGAACCTACAGTGTGAGCCTACATGCAAACCAGAGCCGTAATACAAAATGATTTGGAAATAACTTGCATGTTTAGTCTGTTGTTCACTGCACGGAAAAATTCTGATGAGTCTGCCATTGCTATTTCACTTTTAAACATGGCTGTGTAAAGAAAGCTCCATTTTAATAAATAAAACCAGTAAAATTCATGGCTGGGTTGTGTTTTATCGCTACTGATGAGAGCTTTGAAAGCAGAGGTGATAGCAGAGGAAATAAAAAGTCTTTTTAGTCACAGAATAATGTATCTGCTAGAGAAAGCTGTGCTATGAATCTCCTTTTGTGTTGACATCATAGATACATGCCTGTGCATCCCCAATAATAAAATAGATGCTTTTGTATGCGGTTCTTTATATCTCAGTTCTATTTTTCGAATTGGTAAATTCCATCGGCAGAAGATTATGCTAAATACAATGACAGTGGTTTTCTTCACAACTGACCAGAATATGTAAATATGTCTCCTATGTAAAAAAGTAAAAGTGAGCTCAAATATGTGTTGGGCTGGTTTTGTTCTTTAAGCACACCAGAACTTAAAACATAGTGTCCATAAATCTACAAAACTCATTGCAGTCACATTGTTGGGTATTCTGAAGTCAATTGATTGTACTTATGTGACATTTCTGCCATGGCTTTGGATATTAAAACAATATTCTTTTAAAAGTGAACATGCACAGTGTAGCTGAGATTGGCCATAGAGCAGAAATTAAGCTGTTGGCCTCTTGCGACTTTTCATCAGTATATTGTGAGTTCAAAATGGCATGCAAGAAACTCTTCTTAAATGGATGAGGTGTGTAGCAGTAGATTATTTTATCCTAGGCATCAGATCAAATAGCTGTTCTATAGATTGCGTCTCACTATAGCAGTGAAAGAGGATTATGTGTGCCCATGTTGCCTTGCTAAATGCAAATCAAAATCTTTGGAAAGCAGGACGTTATTTGGGGGTAAAAAAGAGAGACAAAAACTCAATAGTCAATATTATGTAGATTTCAAATAAAAAATAAGTGCTAACACTGAATATATTTTTCTTTCCCCCCTCAGGAATATATTTTAAGACAAGTTGCATCGATGTATCTCAAGCTTGGATGGCCAACGAATAATTTAAACAAATCACTTGTTCAAGCATCCTACCAACATGAGTACTGTTATTTATTTTTTTACTATTGTTTGTTTGCAGGATATAGTTGTAATAATGCACTCTTCTAAAATTTGGTTTCATCTTTAGCATGTCCTACTTTCCTAGCTTTGTGTCTTCCTTCTGTTTTTCTTTTCCGCGTTAGAGGGAGAGGAAAAAGATGCTGTGAGGTGAATTCCTATTTCCTGAGTTTGGAGAACATGATTTTCTAAGCCTTAATTTAAAATTTGACTGCACTGGATATTTAAAAACTTTGACTCATGTGACCACAGAGGTCAGGAAGAGTGTGGAAGTGTAAATGGGGGCTGGTTTTGGTCTATGACCTTTCTTTAGCTGTTGCAGCAGCTACAGGCATTAAATTGACACTCAAATTTGTATAGCTGGATTATCTTTGATATGTTGCCCTACTATCAGTTGCTGCCACTGTTATAAGAAATAGCTTTTTGTAAGCATTCCAGCACGTTCATTAATGCAGCCTTACTGCTTTCTTAAATTTGGACAGAGAGTTGCGTCGGGAAGTCATCATGCTGGCCTGCAGCTTTGGTAACAAACACTGTCACCAGCAGGCTGCAACGTTAATCTCGGATTGGATTTCTAGCAATAGGAATCGGTAAGTGGAACCAAAATGTGTATTTGCTGTTTCTCCTACTCAGAGACAATGCAGCTGGCATGCTCCTCTCCTGGCCGCCCCCATCCACAGTGCCCCGTTCTGCAGAGGGCCATGGGAGGAAGGAGAGGTCGCTGGCGGTTATTTAAAAATGTCTGTGGGGCTTCAGAATGAATTATTTGACTTTGCATGTATGAGCGGGTGGAGGGGACACCCATGTAGGCTCTGCCCACTCCTGATAAATTGCTGTCAGATAATGATATGCTAGAAGGTGAGAAGATAGGTTTTAAGAAGGAATTTAAAGGAAGAAAGATGAGTGAATACCACATTGGCAGACAAACACGGAACCTGTGCCGGGCAAGAGAGCAGAAGGTGCTAAGTGATTAAAGAAGTAAGAGAAGTTACAGGCAGAAGGACTGAGAAGTAAGAAAGGAGATGAAGCCATGTATTTGAGGGCAATGTTATGAAGTCCTTAAGGGTGAAGACTTGGAAACTAGTGTGAGCCAGGAATACATGGAAAAGCTCATGTAAGGTTGCAGAGAGGGGATAATGTGATAGCTGATGTGTTGAGCATTAGCAGCACTGTAGTGGTTTGACAGCGAATATGTAAGTTAGGCTGTCCAGACACAGGTTTGTTCAGCTGAGGCAAGGGAACATGGACTGTGGATGGTGCATGAAGTTTATCTTTTAAAGGCAAGTATCTAAGAAACGTTAAATTACTGAAAATACAAAGATTTAAGTGTGCAGTGATCTATGGACAACGAGATCAGTACAGAGTATAGGTTAAGACCACGACTTTTTGAGAAAGGATGATGGATTTTCTGATTATGTGGAGTGTGGATGTAGAAGTATTTGCATAAGTACATCACATGATCTTTTGGTTTAAAGGAAAATATTTTACTTTCAAGTAACAAAGAAAAAGGGAAGAGAAGTCTTACGTTTTTAGTCCCATTTTTAGTATTAGCTCTGCAAAGGGATCAGATCTCACATGTAGGCATGTAGGACTTTTTAAAGACATCTTGGGCCAATCAGGTGTTTGCAATTAAAATGCGTCTGTCTGTCTGTCTTTGTAATCTTTAGAAATCCTTTACAGGCATACCCAGTTACATAAGTACCTGAGTGTCTTTTAAAACCAGCCATGAACTGAGCATTAATGGAAATTGCATTCCTATATGACTTTGAAACTTCTGAAAATAAATTATCTTGAAACTATGACTACATACCTTTGAATAAAATGTATGTGAGAGGGAGGGTTTTCTTGTGTAAGATGACACCAGATATATTTACTATGAAATCTATACCCCAGGGTTTTATGTGAATTCTTGTGAGCAGCAACAATCAGTATGAAACTATTCAAGAAGGAGATTAAATAGAAAGAATCATTGAAAACAATCTGCAAAAGTAATTTACGTAGATATTCATTTGCAAAATTAGTTAATCAAACCTAGCAGCATCTATTAGCATGCACAGCAGTGGATTAGTCAGTGTTAAAAAGCTGTCACCCCGCAAAGCTTTCTTCTACCCTGTGTCTTCATCGTTTCCAATTGGATTGAAGAAGGAAGCATCAGAAAAGAAAAAAAAAAAAGCTTATTGCTTTACTAATGATAGCAAGATGGGAAAGAAATAAATTTAAGGAGCCATCTGAAGATTCATCTTAGCCTTTCTATGGGGCCATTCTTGGGAGCACAAGACTGGCTGCCAGCATATGACAAGTAGTATGATAAAAGCATCACAGCAGGGCAGAGGAAGAGAATAGCTACTAAGTTAAAGCAGTGCATTTCTCCAAAGGAACTGCACAGTTTTGAAAAATAACTTCAACATATAATGTAATTACAGAATACACGTTGACAGTCAGCTTATAAATAGGGGTACAACTTGCGAAGAAGACAGATAAATGTTTTTATTTATTTCTTAAGATTATAGGATTCCTTCAGTTCCGCACCCCAGAATTTCCCAGTTGCTATTTTCACATCAGTCTCACATACTGAACGTACCTAACATATGAGCAAACTCATTTAATTGAAAAGGCATTGCAAACACTACTAGTAATAGCAGCTCAGTAGACATAAAATCAGCTTGTGTTTCACAGTGGCAACACATTTGTAGGGGTCTGTCAGTGTTCTCTCAGGAATGTTCAGATTCCTGCTGCAACAGAGGTACCCCATATCTCCTTTGCTCTGTTTCAACCAATTCACACTGAAAACCGAAAATAAAGCAGAGTTTGTTTTCCCTGCTTTTCCACCAAGAAAATGATGATGATTCTACAATAAGAATTTAATTATCGTGGTGTCTGAGTCATGCCTCTGCCTCTTTTAACACTTCAGAGACAATAGCGAGTTCAAGTGCAAAGGGCAAGCAGGTGAGTACAAGATACATGCAGAGAACACATCCAACAGGTGCCATTTTGTGTTCTTTCGCATCAGTCAGGTGTTGTGCTCAGTTTAATGCTCTTAAACAACTGTGTGCCAATTTGCTGCGAACAGCCACCTCAGAATCTGTAGGAATCCCTCAGAGCTTGTTTCCTCACAAAGAAGGGGAAACTCCTGCTGCTCATCTTTCTCCAGACTTCTCTGACAGCTCCTGGTGAGGAAAGCTGGTGACAGGTACAGAAACTGTATGTATGCTTATCAACGAGTGAAATTTGATCTGCTGAAAACTACTCTAAAAGTTCTTGTAGATGCCCTTCCCTCTTCTGGAACAGGGCAAAGACATTGACTGATGTCAGGCAGAAAGCCTGGTCTTGATGGGTTTGCATAGCCAGAGCACGAAGACAAAGTTCCAGAGAGCTCAGAGAGATTTTTATATACAGGTATAATAGGAGTTTGACTAGGAGAGTAAAAATAAAGGCTAATTTGCAACCTTTCCGCCCATCCCCTCCAAAAAACCTTATTCTGGGAGAAGAGATGTTTCATACAATGAGCTAATTCACAGTCAGTGCATATTGGAAGGAACACAGATTTTTCAAGGCAGTAAACTCCTAAATGAGACTAGGGAATTAGACTTATGTCCCAAGATTCTAATCAATACAAAATCAGGGTAATATTAAATTACACATAAATGCACAGGCAGTAAATCATGTAAAGGAGGTTTTTGATTCCCTGGCAGTTACTGCAGTTCGAATAACCGTAACAGAGAATGTGCAATTAATAATACGGTACAAATGATAAAATTCATAACTTTTTAACTGTGTTTTTAATCTATGGCTTTTTAGAAGTTCTTTTGAAATGTTTTTTCTCTTTTACTTGTAGCATTTAATGATGGATAAAGTGTTGCGTAATAAACAGATGCAGTAACATCTAACTCTGTTTTACCAGCATATGTCTAAGGTTGCTGTGGTTTCTAGTAATTATATTTAGTCTGGTGGGTCCAGAAATTAATTACCATCTACTCTTCACTGTAGGGGATTGAAATGATCATAATAATCAGTTACTGTTTGTACTTTGTAATTATATGTTCTTTGCTGTCAAATAATTTGCCACTGTTCACAAAGTAAAATAATGGTCATTCATAGCACAAAGCCAGAGGTCCTTTTTGTGTTTCCAGCACTACTTGAAAAAAGCCATTAGATTTCCAACTGTAGCACTGCAGATTTTCTTATTGAATTAGTAAAAAAACACCATACATGTGATCTGCAACATTAGCCTCCATGCATGAAAGTGAAAGTCAAATGAGAGGCTTGAAGTCTTGAATCTCTAAAGTGACTTTGGTGTTGCAGTGCTTCATCTTTAGATGTTGGGCTCACAAGGCAGAAGCAGATGCTTGGAGTTACGCTTCCCACAAGGGGGTTGGACTAGATGACCCACAGAGGTCCCTTCCAACCCCGAACATTCTGTGTGATTCTGTGATTTGGGAACCTCTAAATGAAGTTAGTGGCACTCACTATATTGAGTGAAGAGGCTCTTAAACTGAGACTGTGAAGAGAGAGTGGGCCCTCTTAGGGTCCATCACTACAGGGAGAAAGATATCTGTATCAAATTAATATGTAAATAGAGATCATAAAGTTAGGGGCCCTTGCAAAAGATGCCTTTCAAAAGTGTCACTGAAGCAGGGAAAGATCTGCTCCTTTTCTTCTCAAACATGGCTGGCGGAGAAGCTGCTCCTCAACCCCCTTTTAAACAGTAGTTCTGAGATTGTGGTAGAGCTTCAGTTTAGTACCTCAGCCCTGCATCTGTCACATGCAGAAGACCACCCTGATGACCAGTCTGTGAGGTGTATGGAACCGGATTAAGACACTGCAACACACTTTCCTCCTCTAGTTTAAGCTCAACTGCTGGGATTTACTTCATTAGCAAGAGAAATAGTACAGCTCTCCAGCCTAAACATGAGAGCATTCATCTGAGAGAGGGAGGCTTGAGTATCTGAAATATCAGGATTACTTAGTATGCAAAGGAGTTTAGGTGGTATTGCTCACTACCACATTTGCAGGACAAAACATGATGCTAAAACAAGGAACATAACTCTAAAAAAGAAGTTTGGCTCTACAAGGAGCAAACCAAATACATAACATCACATGTAGAAGAGGTTATAAGGAAACATCTGCTTGTACTGGTCTAGGAATTAATTTTAATTATTTAAATTAAATTAATTTAGTTATTTAAATCCTAGCAATTGTTAAAAAAAGAAGTGATTATTTCTTTCAGCTGAAAGTCTGAGATTAGACTTCAAGGTATGTCTTATCATCTTTTTAATCAATGAATTTAAGTATTTTGCTCTGTTTAAATGGCTGGTGGCTCCAGCACATTTTGCTTGAAAGTCTGCATAGAATTCTGACTGGACAGTTGATGTGAAGGCAAACATTTTCGTTGTTAAGTTGGGATATATGCTACTCCTGTATTGGAGCAATGGAAACCCTTGAAACTTCCATGTTGACGTTCAGAAGAATGCAAACCTAGTAGACAACATATAAGCACATTGAAATTTCATTCGTAGTTTGAGAATGTAAAGTTACTGGGATTCAGTCAACAGCAGAATGCTGTACAAGAGAAGCTACTGTTGGCTGAAAATGAAGATGTTTTCTTCTACCTTCATTTAACTGAGCTCATCCCTGTGAAGCTCTTTCATGTGTGAAGAAACACATTATTCACACTCCTTAGATATAACGGTGTCGTGGTTCAGCCTAAAAAATTAACAAAATTACCATACAATGCCTGCCTGAGCTTGAGAATCAGCCTTGTTAACCCCTTTAACCTTCACTGCATATCTGTTCTGAAAGAAAAACATGTTTCTAAGAGGATTAGCATTTTCGGACTTTCTGCTTTGGATAGACTGAGTAAACGTGTATTTCTGAGGTTCAGGAAAGAATGTGTGCAGAGCTGCAATCTGTAAACTCCTGACAGGAGATATCAGAACAGCGGGTAACGTGAATACATACTGTGATGGCTCAAAGCATAATTTACCCATAGACACAAGCATGTTTTTGCAAAACTCTCTGTGGGTGTGGGCGTGATTTTCTTCCAGCTACTGTTACCATCCATCAGCTGCAGGTTGCCACATAGCTTGCAAAGTGGACTGCGGATGTATGCTCGCTTGAGGCAAAGTTATAGACAGGATAACGTGAACATGTGAGTGAGCTGCTTTGAACCAAGACAGCTGATTTTGCCTTCAGCAGAAGGAGTGCTTGTATTCTGGTTCTGTTAGTAGAGCTGTGGTGATGCTATCCTTTTGCTGATGTGCAGCAGTGAGCAGTGGGAGATGTTGGTGTTGCATCAGACACAATTAGGTGGCAATGTTTCTCTAAGATGTTACTGGACCCGTTGGAAGGCCCCTAGCTAGTAATAGCCAGTTCAGTTTGCCCTTACTTTTTTCTTCTTTAGAAATCTAACCTTTGGTATTTATTGGTTGCTGTGTTTTAAATGGAAACAAAGTACCTTAATTAATTGCCTCAACACTCCTAGAAAACTTACAGTAAACGTTTTTGATTGATCTGGGCTTCATACCATTTTGAGGTGATTTTAGGTTGGATGTTTTTTACTATTATTCTTCTGTCACAAGCACTCTGATCAGTTTTGTTTACTTGGAATACTGCCTTGCAGGTATCATCAATTGACAAAAGAAGAGAAAGTCCAATATTCTACTACATCAAACTTGTGTAAATTGAGGGTTGGATTCTGATGTCTGCAAATTTGGTGTCTCTTGTCCTTCCTTGCACCTGTTATGCTGACCTGATGCTTGATGACAATCTGCTGATCTTTGATCAACAGATCTAAGCTCACTAGGCTATTTGATAAGTAGAGCTAATGTTCCATACTTAGCTTCTTTCTAATACTTTTTTTTTCTTTTTTTGCAATGTTATGTTCAGTCTACAATTTCTAACACAAGAGATAGGAAGGCATGGTTTTTTTTCTTTTTACTTTTTAAGGGAAGCAATGCTCAGATGAATAGATAGTGTTTGCAGGGGAATGCAGGCTGCTGCACTGAATTACACTGAAGTCGGCATCTGTTCTGTAGTCCATGGGTTAATGAACTTTGCATTTGCCTCTCTTCGTGAATGAATAGAGACTGCTGGTCATCCAAGTTGTTCTGAGAAGTCATGGGGTGCTGAGGTGGGCCACAAGTCTCTGAAAAGAGAATATGCCATGAATTTTCCTGTTCAGTGTGTGGGTTTGAAGTCAGAACACATCTGTGTGTCATTTTGCACTACTATAATGTGGATATGGGCTTTTCCAGTCAATTCTGTTTGCCGTTTCAAAGACTTGTCACATTGCTGTGACTGTTAGGAACAGTAGTTAATTCTTTATCAGTCTTAAGAAAGGTGCAGGCAATGAAGTAGGGTGACTTCCATCATGCCATTTGAATAAAGACAGTGATAACCAACAAGCCTAATTTGAGAGTACTAAATCTCCATACATGTTTGTGCAGAATTTGTATTTCCTCTGCAAGGAACAATGGATTCATGTCCATCCACCTGCCTAGATTGGCAGTGTTCTTATTTGCATGGACCTTTAACTACTCAATGGATATGCCACCAGAAAAACAAATTGCACTGCAAGAGTGTACAGCAGACTGCAACATGTCTATAAATGAAACTATCCATAGATCTGAGGGAGTGGTAAATAACAAATTACCAGTCATTAATTCAGATAATTTCAATCACATCTGGCTTAGGTGATAGAAAAATCAAATGTTTTTCCAAACAAAGCATTTTTTGTTGCCTTTTCCTCCTCCCTCATTTCTCTCTCTAATGACTTGAGATGCATAATTTTATTACTTAGTTTCACATGGGCAAACTAATGCTACAGTCTTGCAACAACTTATAAATGTACTTAAGTTTAACCACCTATATAAGTATTTGTGGGAATGTGGCCAAGAGGTTAATTATTTTTGTTAGTTGCTTGGAAGAGACACTAGCTTTTTTCATGGGTTTGATGCCCACCAGCTATTTTTGGAAATCATTAGCAGCAGACATGAAAAAATGAGAGTGATTTTCATTTTTTTCACACATGAGTGTCTGATAAATGTAAAACAATAAAATGGATCCCTTCTTCTGTGTTCTCACCCCCCAGAAGTTTTAATTACTGAAAAAATTCATGCATAGGTATTAATGCATTTTGAAATGTTACTGGAGCTTTGCCAGCTAATGTCAGCCAATGTTGCTGAAGTGATTTAACTAATTAATAGGTTGTTACAACATTTGAGTAGAATCTTGCACTCAAGTCAATAAAGCTGTTTAAGGAGGACGAAAACACTGTTGAGTGCACGAATTCATCAAGGAGGTAGTGCTCTGAAAGACCATCTGGGGAGTAGAAAGAGAGAGGATTTTGTCTTCTCAAAGACAAAACTGGGCTTTATGGGGCAGCTGGTTCAGGTAACATTTTTGCCTTCTGACTTCTGTGTGTGATCGCAATAAAATGACCCTGTGTGTAGTGATTATGGATTAGCAGTAATTAATTTGCAATCCTTAGAAGTTAGATAGGTTTGTCTCCAATTTTCTTATTCAGGAATGATCTCTCCACAGCTCTGCAAAACAGTTGAACAGAAAGGACAATATTTTTGTTGAAAAACTGTCCAGAAAGGACAAAACAAGGCATATCTACTCAGAGATTAGTCTTACAAAGAAGTGCTTAACTCATCACTCAGTTGTTAAAACCAGTGTTGAAGAGCTTGAGTGTGCTAGTTGCGTGTGCAGTTATGGGACATCTGCTGTAGCAAGGGAAAAGAGCAATAGCAGTAACCATCAGTTGAGGGATGATGTATTCTGTGCCTGCATCAGTCAGACCCATGCAATACCTGAAGCTTGGAAGCACAGGACTGAGTCTGAGGAGACCAGGTGTCTGTGCATAGCTTTGCTGCAGACACCCTCAGTGGCCACATCCTCGGTTAATAACCCCTGAATTCAATGCGTGACAGGCACCTGAATGTCATGCCCATCACAGCTCTGTGCCGCGATTTTCAAGGGGAAATTCAGTCCTTTATCTTCAGACTGGGTATGTACTATTGCAGATGATGCTCCCCTCTGTGTGCACAGCGGTGCCAGCAGCATGACTCCTGGAGTTTGTAATAGCGAATAGGAGTATAAGCTTTGGGACTGATATCTTAAAAAAAAAAACTTAGTGTGCTGGTGTTCCTTGTAACAGAATCTGTATTACAGATCTGCCAACAAAGTACCAATACTTCATTGCTGTTTCTTATCTGAGCATTGTAACCAATTAAACAAGACTATAAATATAGTCATCAAGAGAAATGGGCTTAAGTTAAAAGTTAAATAGTTGCAAAAATAAAGAATAATGTTTCTGATTAATTTTCTTTGTTAAATAGTACCCTAAATGGTATTGAAATTTGTCACTTAATCAAAGAACTGTCTAAACTGTATGCATTTACATTTTAAAAAATTAGAACACAATTTGCCCAGAAGATAAATAATTATGGTCCAATTTTATATCTCCAATTGTTAGAATATACTTTAAATAGGAGCAAGTATGTGCCAATTAATTATAACTTAGAAGATTATTCTTAGCTCACTGTAGAGCTTTATTATTCACTCTTGAAAAAAATCCTTGTAGAGGCACAGCACGATTTTAATTAATTTTTTCTAACTGTTTAATTTTTAACTTTTTTTTCCCAAAGTGTTTAATTTTTAAACATGAACTCTGCGAGCTACATATTTCATTCTCATCATCATATCTCTTGAGCAAGAAAAATACAGTTAAATAAATTGGATCAGTATTCAAATAAAAGCCATTTAAAGTGATGCTTTCAAAAGTTAATCTTTATCTTTATTCTTCTGAAGTATCCATCAATCATAGTAGCTCTTTAAAAATGAGAGCAGCCTTGAAGGCCCAGATAAGGTTTAATATAATAAGGGGGTACATTCTGCAGTGTTACTACCTAAGCAGTACTGAAACAATGGTAATTTTATCCACTTGAATTCGGTTAATACAGGGGGCAAACATTGCACTTGCTGATCTAGTGCCTTGGAATTGCAATTTTAGAACAAGATTTTCCACAAAGCTATAAAATAAAAAAATCTGTAGACTAGCGAGATTTCACGTGTTTAGATAATGATGAAATCCAGGCCCATAATCACTGAATGAGAGAGAAAGCAAAAATCCCCACAAATGGAGAGGGCTCTCTGTTGAGGCAATAGGTAAAGAGAAATGGCTTTTTTCCACAAGAACTCCTCCCCAGTCCTGATTACAAGCCTCTCACAGGAGTAACTTGTAGCTTTTCACAGAATCACAGAATCACAGAATCACAGAATAGTAGGGGTTGGAAGGGACCTCTGTGGGTCATCTAGTCCAACCCCCCCGCCGAAGCAGGGTCACCTACAGCAGGCTG
>Ga0065711_1046937_pt1 | contig 12616 bp, 5 predicted proteins | sample Hoacrofraction12_FD_59098 | JGI IMG/M metagenome (GOLD analysis project Ga0065711, IMG submission 59098) | Hoatzin crop microbial communities from Cojedes, Venezuela - Epithelial fraction 12 v2 (version 2) | ecosystem: Host-associated > Birds > Digestive system > Esophagus > Crop | place...
TTTTTTTTTTTTTTTTTGAGGAGAAAAAGAAGAGTATCATTCAATTGCTCCATTCCAAACATTCGTCAAAAAGACTCAGATGCAGATGGCTACACAACTGGAGCTGTTCATTACAAAACCCCAACCAGGAGGAACAGCTTTTAGGTTTAGCTTTTCTACATCTTATTGGGGTCAGGTTCACCATGCTTTGATCAAACTGAGGCTGAAATATGATTTTGGATGGAAAAAGAATGGATTTTTTCAGGATCTCATGATGTTGTTTAAGTTGAGCTTCCTTTGCATTCAGAGCTGAAATTGAGTGTCCTCCACCCTTTTAACAAGGGAAGAGAGAAAGAGATGATTCAGTTCTCATGAACCAGTACTGCTGAGGTACACACATTTCTACATGCAGCTTTAGTTGTTTATCTGCATTGTTATAGTCTCATTTTGCAGCAGAACAGCTAGACACAGGCACTGATCGTGGGTGTGTAAATCTGCTTGGGGAAACTCTGTGTCAGTGAATACTCTGCTTCCTCCCCATACTTTGTGTGTACAGATATGTGCTATGTGACGTAAAGAACCTGTGGTATTGTTAAATATTAGTGGTGCATTTTGCTTCGCTTTGCATTTGTAAAGGTGAAAGGTGATTGTGCAGGAAAATGGAACAGTATATTTGCTGTGAGACAGGCACTAAGAACTCACTCCCATGCTCAGTTATAATTCATGACTGTACTGGTGGGGAGCCCTTATCCCTCTGTGGAGTTAATGCATCTCTACTGTAGCCTGCTGAGAGCACCCTGTGTCCCCTCCCACCATCTGTGCATTCGCTTGCCTGCTTTCTCTCTCTCTCTTTACTGTGAGATCTCTTGGTGTTAAAACTGTCAGACTACTACTGCCTGGTAAAGGTGGCTTTATGATGTGTATTAATGTTGAATTGTCATTTAAAGGGTGAGGAGGTAGGAAAGGGATATGTTACCATTTGTTTTAAGCTCTCGTTAGAAAATGCTGACGAGCAAACAGGCAGAAAGGTAGATTTGTTACTGCAAAGAGCAAAAAGCTTTGAACAGTGTACAGAAATTGCCACAATGTAGGGGAAGGGATATTAATGGCAAATGCATCTTTGTTTCCAATCAGGGCATATTTTGACAGTTTTTGGTACAGTGGATCTCTCCTTCTCCATGTCAAGATCTGAACCAATGGCATTGTAAATTGAATAATATTTTATTTGCCCATCAGCTGGCTTAGCTGACAACTATTTTATTTTCTACAAGTTGATCTCCTCTTTTAGCTGAAAAGCTCTCTTGCAAGCTGCAAGTTAATTGCTTCTATGCTACCTGAGAGTTGGAATTCATGTGCCAAGTGCTGTAAGCTAGCACAATCTTACTTAAATAGGTAGTGTACGAAGATTTTTTATTATTATTATTGCTGTAAGGCACTGTCAGAAGACTGGTGAGACTGTCTAGCTTCAAAAGAACTGAACTCAGTTCACGGAGGTTTGAGACGATGCTTTATCAACCTGGCACCTTACTGCAATGTTAGAATGTTGTTAAAAGACCATGTACTTGACTGTCACAGCAATATTAATTTGTAGTGTTTCACTGAATGTAATCTTATGTAGTCTGTTGTTTGTATTCCTTTAAAACTTATAAATCAAATCCAGACCTGGAATACCAGTGTACGAACTTAACAGATGTGCTGCCATAAGGGACCGGCTAGGTTATAAACTGCAGAAATGGTCTTTTTCTATATCAGATTCCTAGCTTATTCCAGGGAGATTTAGGAACCACAGAAGTAGGGTGGAAGGTCACGCGTCAGGACGGTAGCACCCACCCAGCGCTTGACGTTGGGTGTAATTGTCAGGAAATCCACCTCTAATCGTTTTGTTATTCAGTCGTAGCATCCTGCTGAAGCTCCCGAGCAAAAGTAGGGCAAGAATGACTTCAGTAGCTCTGTGTCCAGGTTTCTTAGGTGAAAGATCACTTTGAGATGACACAGCTGAGTAGTCAGGCTGAAATCCTAGTTGGTATTTTATTAATTTTGCACCAAGATAAATCCTGAAATTCTGACAAACTCCATGACAGGTGAAATTCCTTCTTGCAGAATCTGCTCAGCAAGAGGCTGCTCATTTCGTTCTGTTCGGAGGCAGGCAACAGGAGGGCAGCTTTATAATCAGCCCTCAAAGGAGCCCCGGCTGCCCCAGAGCCTTGGACTGATTGAATAACTCCTGGGCCTCTTCCCCTAGGCCTCCATCAGCAGGGGTCCTGTGGAAAGCAATCTCCCGCAGACTGGCACTGAAGTGAGCTTTAAACTACTATTTTCTGCTCTCCAGAGGAGCCTGGAGTACTAAAAGATAGATGGACTGCAGATATTTTATGAGAAACTGTCAGAAGAAGAGCAGAGTAAATGTTTTTTTTCCTCCTTCTTTTAGTCACACGCTGCATCACTGTAGAATTTTTCCCAGAATCTTTTACAGTGGAAGTTTGAAATTAATTGATTGCTAACCTTAATTTGCCCCCCTCCCTCTTCTTTTTCTTTTCTTCGCTTCCTTCTTCTTCTTTTCCTGTTTTTTTCCTTTTTCTTAAATATTCACTCAGAGGCCCTTTGCTTAACCACAGTTGCAGAAAATCAGTACCATTTGCACTGAAATATTTATAATGACAGAATGAAAAATTGGATTCATTTTCTGGCCTGTAGCCGAACAGTCTGCAACTTTGCGCAGCATTGTTTAGCATCTCTCATTCCTTCCTTTCATTGGGGTCGTTTTCAGACACACACGCGCGCGCTGCCCATGCTTCAGAGGAATGCTTAGCAAAACACAGAGCCATTTTTAATCTCAGCCTTGAGAAAACAACTTGTCTCTAACCTCACCACCATTTGTGGGGGGAAGGAAAGGAGGGGGTCCCCGGGAAGCGTGTAGAATCCTTCTTATAGGAGAGATTATAGAGGATGACACGCAGTAATCTGTCCTCTACAGCAAAGCAACGTACGGCTGGAATTCAGCAAGTTGCTTTGGTGTGTTGCAGGGAAGGCAGGGTGGACTTAGCACCGGGCTGGATAGCGGGATCTCTCCAATAATCCTTGTTCTGCTGCCAGTTCCCTCGATGGCCTTGGGAAACTCACTTGCCCACGAAGGAAGAGGTTGTCGAAAGCTCCCTTTTGTGCGTGAACACAGACTGTGCCTGTAAAAATGCCCTGTGCTTCTTTGCACCTCCAGAAAACAGGATGCTGGAACTGTACATATTTACTTCCCTCGAAGCAATGGTGTGAAGGTGAAGTGGTTGATGTTTGCGAAGTGCTTTGAAAATGAAAGTGCAGATCCTCGGGCTCCAATTTGCATCCCCTGCCAGTATAAAAGGTACCTTAGTCAGACAGCCAAGGATTCCCTCAGTTACGCAGCAATTCCTGTTTATTTTGCTAGCTGGTACTGTATCACTCCCTTTTGGTCCTCACAGGCGTGTCTCAGACTCCAATGAATTCCAGGGATTTTTAATTAATGTAACAATCCCGTGGGGGCTATTACAAGCAGGTGTAAGTTCAGGCAGCCTTATGAATGCTCTAACGTGCACTGAGGGCTATGGTGGCCCGAGATTTGAACGTTTAGGCCACATGGATTTACAAAAACGTACAGTGATTGTATAGGAATTAGTCTGAAGATGTACACAATTTAGCAGAGAATGATAAGTCTCTGCAGATGTCAGACCATTGTGCAGAAATTAATAGAGAAATATATCTATGAAAAGTGGAGATTTCAGAAACCCTAAGAAATGATTCTCTGGTGAGTTCTGTAGACTGTCTTGACAATTGTGTTAGTTTCTGGAAAAGCCCTGTGGTCAAAATGTTAATCCCTCATGCCTGAAAAGAGGTACCTTGAGACCATACTGGGCCCCCTGAGGAGGTGGGTTGGGTGGGGAGGATGGATTCTGCAGGGTGCTGAGAAGCTCTTGAAATGTAGGTGCCAGAAATTGCCTATCAAGGTTCAAAAATGTCATCTTGCTGACTTCACCCATATCGAATTGACAACATAACTCTATTGCTGATAGCAGGTATCTGTGTATAGTACTAAATTCTGACCTCTAGTCCACATCACTCATGTGGGCACAAATTTTTCATTTGGTTTCTTCTGTTAGAGCTTCAGAACGTTGGCTCCCTCTCAGTGGTCCTAGGAGCACAGCCCGAGCAGGGGTGCCTATAAGCCCTAGGAAGGGACGGACAGACGTCTGCTGTAAGCGTCAGTACAGCTCGGTCAACGCTGCGCAGCGTTCTGTGCTTTGTGAGCAACGCGTACTTCGTACCATTCAAAAGTTTCTTCCCAGCTTGCAGATTTGCCTTTCTTACCGTGTTCCCCAAGATAGTTTGACAGGTCAGCCTGAAGTGATGAGCGTTCTGACACAAACTGCATTGTGTCTTAGAAATTTTGCCTGCAGTTGTTTTACTGTAGTATTGCTTTGATTTGAAAAGGAACTTTCTACAAAGTGGAGTGGTTTAGGATATAACAAAAAAGATTCCAATATTGTGCTGCGTGTATTCCAGAGATTTTCTGCTTAGCCCTTATTATTGCTTTCTGGTTTTCTTTTCCTTCTTTGCATATGTAAATGGAGGACAGTATAATTTTTGTAATTTTTAGCAGTTACTGAGAAGGAAAAAACATAGGAATGAGAAAGAACGTGAGCTTTAATTGCAAACGTTATATATGTTTTTAAACTGACATTTTGAAAGCAGATTGTCCTGAGAATTTAATGACGTTTGAAGTGAAAGCCATAGCCCCAGAGTAGGCGCTTTCAAATCCAGAAGTATTTCTTTGGTTTGACTGACCAGAACACAAATATACAGGTGTGTAAAATGCCTTAAGATGCTGACAACATTTGCGGGGACAATAGACTGTAGACCACAGTGGAATGGCAGTACAGATCTTGCTGACGCTAATGGTGCAGTGCCGAAGCGTTACTGAACATCAGGGACCGTAAGAGTAGCCCCCAAACAAATGTTTTATCTCATTGTTGAAGGCATTACCTTTCTGGGAAAGCTGCTTTCTCTGTGGGCCTGAACTGTTGTGTTGGTTTTGTTTTTCTGTTTGGAGTGCCAGTCTGTTTACCAAAGTTATTAGTTTATAAATTTTGCCAAGGTAAAGTAACTGCAAGAGATTTAAAGTAGAACAAGTGCCACTTCTGTGTGGCAGGTTCCTTTGAGGGCTGATTAGAAAGCAGGCCTCCTGTTGCCTGCCCCTTTATGCATGGCATTATTGCTGTGGGTACTTGTTTATAGCCTACCTTTGAATTTATATAAGTGTGCACTGCGGTATGATGAATCGCCCCCTGATAGCGAAGATTCTGCATTTTTTTTTTCCTGGGATCAAGCTAATACTTCACTTTAAAGAGTTATTTTAATGAGGTGGGGTTTATTGTAATGAATTAAAATTAGCTTGGAGTAGCAAATTATATAAGACTGCGAGGGTTATAGATTAGCCTCACCATAGCTACAGCACATCTTTTTGTAAAAGAATTAAAGTTCTGAAAAGTTCTGTATTGCAGACACCTTGGCACTAAACATAGACAACAAATGAGTGTGTTATCTCCCATTATTTTCCGCCCAAATGTGATTCTTTTCACTCAACCAGAAGATTGCCACACCAAAAACCAGTCCTAATGGGCAACAAGGGGTGAGAGCAGCAGCTGCACGGGCTGGATGCCCTAGCAGGAGATAGCCTTGGAGACAGGAGTGCCACAGCATCACAAGCCAAAGCCAGAGGGGAGGGGGGCATTCCTTCAGCTGTCAGTGGAGGGTCAAGGCAGGATCTAAAGACATGTCTGTCTTGCAACGTGTCACTGGCCAGCTGTGTGACAGGAACCAGAATGACCAGGCTCAAAGGATGACATTTGGTAGGACAATACTTCTACCCTCGTGGGGAGGAAAGAAAAAGGCATAAAAGGATGCTTCTTTATGTAGTACTTCTTGTTTGGGAGGGTGAGGGAAAGTATTAAAATGTAGCAGTTTGACTTTGCTGTCTTACCCCTTTCATAGGTTCTGAAAACAGGAGAAAGTGAGAGTAAAATTCCTCCCATTTAGCTGTGGTCACATTTCACGCTTCTTTTACACAAATGCAAATAACAACAAAACAGAAGACAATAGAGAATCCAGACTTCTGCATTTTACGACCAACAACCACAATGACAAACATAAAATTTTATTGTCCTGGTACCACATGTCAGTAAACGCTCCAGATTTATTGATTTACAGTGTGTGTCCTTACAAAATTTAGAGAAGTAGTGACTTTGTTTTAAAGGGCACAGTAGCATTCTGGTCACTCTAAAAGTCACCTTGACAACCTGGAATTTCATGGACTGAAAAGGAGGGAATTCAAACAAGGTTGCTCTAAGAACACAACTTTTCAGCATAGGGTTCTTAACTGTCTAACTAGTTACCAGCTATGAAGGGATACAAATTGTCCTTATTTCGTTTTCCAACAAGTAGATTTGTAATTCACACACACCCTCAAGCCTCCGAGCCTGCCACGTAAGTGCTGTCCCAGTTCCCAGTGTTCCGTGTTTGAAGAGCCGTAGGAATGAGGCCTATAAGATGTTCAAGATGGGCTGGCACGGTAACCAGTTGTGAAGGAGGTCAGAGAGCGAAAGCTGTGAGGGCCTCTGCTTGTCAGCTCAGAAATCTTTGGTTGTTACCTTCAAATCTGCTCAATCTGGCTTTCCTTGCAAACTGTCTTGAAGGGAAAAGATGCACCGACGTGCAGCAGAGTTTGGGGCTGACTGTCAGCATTTAGAAGAGGAGGAGAGCTAGCAGAACTCCATCGTTTTTCCTTTTCTTTCTTACCCTTTGTAACATTGACATACCGTGGACGAGGGGACGTATTTTCACCTGTATTCCTGATTTCGGGATCCAAGATACACACCAGTCCACTTATATGTTCCCTTAACTGGGTGTATGTACACTTACTAGCTGGATAACTACCAAATATGATTTCCATGTGCAAAAGCCAGGTTTGGTGATTTTAAAACTGGACTGGTTCAGGGTTTGCTTTTAGCTGAGCTAAAGCTGTTGTTAGTCACTTGGAGTTAACGTCGGGCTGATCCATAACCTCCAGTGTGCTGAGGGCTGTTGTACAAGGCCTCACGCACTGGCTGGTGGTGTGCGGGGAATCCAGGTTCCAGGCTGTCCCTTTGTCACCCGATGAGCACAATGCCCAGCGCGATGTCATGAGGCAGGGAGGTGGACTCGGCAATCGATACAAGTGTGGGATGCGTCTGTCTATACGAGAAGATTGCAGACAAGTTACAGCGCTTTTTTCTTTCAGGCTGTATCAAGAAACTTGTAATTTCACTGGTTTTTGTTCAAAGGAATTCTTGTACATGCACCTGTGGAAAACTGGAAAGGATCATTGTTTTAAAGGTTGCACTTTGCATATAAATCACAGCTCTGTGTGCTTCCCCATTTTAATTGGGTGACCTTTTGAATCTTATGGGCAGGCACTTGAATTCTGGACCTGGCAGTTGCTTTAAGATTTGAAATCAATTCATGATCCAGGCTTTAAAAGTAAAAAAAGTGAATTTGCGAAGAAGATCCTCTTGGAAGGTTCATAGAATACGTCACTGCTGACCAAATAGATGTATGTAAAATCCAGATTCATTTGTCAGTTTAATCCCTGAAAAAACCCATCAGGATTCAGCAAGTACGAGAGAAACAGGAGAAAGAAATGTGTAATGTTTCCAACTGGACATTTCTGTTCAATTATCAATTTAAGCTTCCATTATTTGTCACTAATTACTGCACTGAGCTGTTAAATATTTAGTAGTAGTTTGTTTAATTGTGTTTGACCTATAAAGGAATCTGTACATAACGTAACTCCAGTTCCAGGAGCCAGTTCCTCACTCCTAGCTAGGCACATTTGTATTCACGTAGGTTGAACGCATATTGTCAGACAAGGGTTTTTTTGTTGTTGTTCGGGGTTTTTTACCTCTCTCTCTCTCTCCCACAGATTTTTTTGTCTTTAAGGTATCTAAAATTAGAGCACGAAGTAGGAATGCTGCTCATGGATGTAAAATGGGAGGGAGGTCAAACTTAAACTTGTTTACAGATGTTGTAGTTTAGAAATCACCATCATGATAAATTAAACATAACAGAGAAAAAAAATTAAAGCAGAGCAACAACTAGCCCATGAACATATCTGTCTGTAAAACACTGAGTTAATCCCTGAATATCTTATTAGGCAGTATTGCTTATCAAAGCTTGTTGTCCCCTGTTACTCTGTTGTACAATAGCTGCAGATAAACCTGGATTTGTTCAGCTTTGGGTTCTGCTTCGTCTTTGCCTGGCAGTGTCTGACACGGTGATGAGGCTTCTGGCTGTGGCCTCTGCCGAGGGTGTGCAAGAATCAATCAGTACATGAGCGATAGCCACTTTGTTTTAAACCCTACAGGCCTGGCTCTGTTCTTACTTGTCCCTAGCTTGAAACTCCCTTGATTTCAGAGGAGTTTCTCATAATTTACACCAGAGTAGTCATAACCATATTCTACAATAATAAGACTTTTGATGTATTTATCAGAAGTGCCTTCTTTTGCCTTTTTTGTTTAAGCTTTTATCCTCACTTAATGAACATTTTTCTTATTGGAGAAGGATGCTTTTGTATTAATTTCAAGCATCTGCAGTATCACAAAAGCCTAGATTTTCTACAAACAAGACTTAGGCCTGGATTCTGATTAGCAGCACAGCCCTTTTTGCAGCATGAAAGGACAGGGAGGTTTCCCAGTTTCAGTGAATTGCTGTGAACATGTCCTGACCATGGCCCTCTCTCCCCATCACCATCATCTTCCTGTTTATGGGGGTAACACATGCACCGTGCCCGTGCAGCCAGGCACACCTTGCTTGAAATGGAAGCAGCTGCTGCAAGTTCCATTGCATTTCAATAAACACCAAACAGGGCAAGGGAGGCTTATGGAACGCTGTTGCCTGGCACCATAGGTTAAATCAGCGTTGGAGCTACGCTGATTTATGTCAGAGGCTTAACCAGGAGCTCCCTGCTAACACTCGTAATGAGGAAGGTGCAAGGATGGTGAACAGACACCTGTGTTTGTGACTGTTCTCTTCTGGTGACAATGATTAAGGTCTTACTTGCTGTGCCTAGAAATATATGTCATTCTTTTCCATACAACAAATCTGTGATGTATGTATTTACATATAATAATGAATCCAAAAAGGAATCGTTGACATTTTACTAGTGACTTACGGGAAGACTCTGAAAAAAAATAGGTGTCAGGGGTTTTGTTTTTGTTTGGTTTTGGTTTTAATTCTCAGCTTGCATCCCTGAGAGCATGCTATCCAATTTGAGATTTTTTTATGGGTTGGTTTCCTCTGACCCAGCTGCAAATGCTTGAGTAGAAGAACCAGAACACTGAGAGTTTTACAAAATACAATAAAGAGTATGATCTGATTAGCAGTCATGCCATTTCAGAGACATTAATATAATATCAATTCACATAGCTTATGTGAACTAATTTATATGAACAATTGCAATTCAGTGTAGACTTTCCTAAATTATCATTGTCAACAGTGGTCAATCATGACCTGAGATGAGCATTTAATTGGCCATCATGTCTGAGAACCGACCTGATTCTCAAAGGCTGGTAAACATCAATTCACCACACATAAGTGATATTTATGGGTATATAAGTGGTATTTATGGGAACACAGATTCTCTTGGGATTTGGCCCCTTCTTTGTTGTGGAAATAGCTCTGTTTTAGTTCAGATCAAATGCTTATTTCCTTGGGAATCTCAGGTTTCAGAGGCTGTATTTTGTTAGGTCTATGCTGGTGGTAAAACTCGGCCTGCACAAAACTCCATGCCTACTTTTGTGCATTTAAAAATTCATTGATATTCCTCCTGCTCTGCAGCTGCACTGCAGTACTGGAGATGCTGGTGGCAGGGACACCTTTCCTGGAATTTTTTCTGTCCTGTCCAGAACTCCAAAGTCTCCATTTGGCTTCCTGCTTTTCACCTATGAAAAACTATTAGGCATCATCTCCTTTCCAGTTCCATCATTCCCTTGGGATAAGTGTGACCATTGAAATTTGAATATATGTTCATTTTTGTGTCAGAAACTTTGTAATTCCTGGGATGAAACACATCAGAAACATTGGTTCGTTCCAAGATTTCATATATAGCAATTTAAGTTAATTTCTTGTAGTTTGTGTTTTATGAAAGGAAGGGAGGGGCATGGGAGGGAAAATAATCTATGGTCACATCATCTGTTGATGACCTTCAACTGAATTTGCTCTTTTTCTGTTTCACCTGTGTGAAAAATACAGAAATGTTTACAATCTGAGTGTTCGTAGATGCTCTGTCAGTACAATTCAGGATTATAGCATAGACTGGACCTGGCTATGTCCCTAACCTTCAGTTAATTCATTTGGTGGAGGTGGGCTGTGGAAGCGGTTACCCCTACTGTGGGAACACCAAGCCCACCTATACTACATTTTTACCTGTTCGGCAACTGAGCCTGAGAAGCCCATGTAGCAGAATCTTCTTAATTGCTTGCAGAAAGCAGTGGAACCGGGGTCTTAATGTTTTGGAGCACTGAAAGTAAGTTTACTGCTTTCAGATGCTTTGAAACGGCCCAGATATGCTACTGAAACCAGCTCCTGACTATGCAGAGTTGGTTTCATGTGTGATTTGGGGCTGGCTGAGCCTCTTCCTCTCCTGGGATGAACATCAGGAAAAAAAACCTAACCCTGGGTTCTATGAAGCTGTGAAATAGTCTCCCAAGAGGAGTATTGGAAGCTCTAATTAAAATTGGACTGGGCAAAACACTTGAAATTACACTATAGGCAATAATCCAACACTGGCGAGGTGGGTGGAGAAAACGCCCTAATGGGTCTTTTCTGTCTTTAAATTCTATGAATTCTTGTTCTTCTCTTTTATTATGCTATTTCACCTTTTTCTTTAATGGTGACACAGTGTCATCTAGAAAGTATTATAAGATGCTATTGTGAGCTGAGTAAGATGATGTTAAATGTCAAAAGAAAATGCAACAGTTTCTCTGCAGGATCACCGTGATTATACGGAGACAAGAAGAGAAACTGACTGTAAGCGAGTGACGTCAGTGCAGTGTTTCTGATCTGTAAGACAGTGGCAAATGTCTGCAATATACGAGTTTGTCATTTTGACATTACATTTCATATTCTCTGCTTATGAAGAATAACCACATTCCACCAAACCTAACACAGGTGTGGAAAAGTCATTTACTGTAACTGTGTACATCACTCAGATTGCTGGAGACATCTTCTTTCCAAACGTTTCAGATATCCCCAAAGACATGGACTAAATAATATCTTTTTACATCTTAATTTATAGTATGTATTTAATCTTTGTATCTCACAAATCTAAATATCTCATCAATTTAGTCTTGGGTGTAATCATATTACAGTTTACCAGGAAAGAACCCTGCCACAGTATAATGGGGTTTTGACAAGAAAATCTGTGCTGCAGTACTGAAGCGGCACAAGTTTGAAGAAAGGGTAGAAAAATCAACATTTACTGAGATTTTTCTTGCAGTTACGTCTGAATAAGTTTCATTATGTGGTTTCGGTGTTACAGCTTAGTACCCCTCTTCCCTCCTCCCCCACACTCCTTTCCACGCGATGCAGTGTTTCAGCAGTTCCCAATGCAGAGCTTTCTGCGGGAGAGGTCTTATATCATGACAACCAGTTAAGCAACGAAGCATCAGACCGAAGTTCTGGAAACCATGTTGACACTGTGAAACTGCATTTTTGATTTGTCATTACCGCTGCACTTAAGGTTTTGTTCGTCTAGCCTTTTCCACCAGCCTTTCTTTCTTCCCCTTCACTTCTGGAAAATCCAGCATCCTCTTGTTAGCTGCAGACAGTTTGAAAAGTATGGTACAGGGTAAGAAGTTGGAATAAAAAGAAGGGAAGAGAAGCAGAAAATCTTGATTAGAAAGTATAATTTAATAGAACGTGTATTGAACCAAATGTATTGATTAATGTGGAAGATATAGTACTTATATTGATTCAAACTAGAGATTTAGTACTAAAAGCTGTAAGCCAAAAAGCTGTTGCAGATTGCTACAAAAGTCAGTTTAATGCTGTCCTTGAGAATGCCTTCACAAAGAAATTCTTCTAATGTTTGAGGAGTAGGTAGAATGCGGTATATGTCAGTTTGATCCCGGAGGGTTTTATTTTGTACTCTAATAGCTGTTACGAGCCTACATTATATCCAAGGAGTAATTTTCCTTAGGGGTGCCCAGCTCGCTTTGTGTCAATATTCTAGCATTTTAAGTCACGTACAGTATATGCTTCTGGGAACAGTGCAGGAGCCAGCCAGACTCATAATGGTCTGCATTCATTAATAAAGGCAGAAGCTTCTGTCCCTCCATTGCCCACTACAGGGATGCCTCCCTGGTCTTCAGGGACCCGTACAGACACATTTAAAGAAAGCTTTATTTTGAGTGGGCAGGAGATGAAATGCAGGACTTGCAGGCATTTCCTAAGTCAGCTATATGCCCGAGCACAGGGGTGACCTTAATGGGTCAGAGAAGAATGCAGGTCAAAAGACTTATTATCCAGCCTGTTGGAAACCAATTGCTTTTGTTAAAAAAAAAAAAAAAAAAAAAAA